>JACXTT010000950.1_pt1 | contig 49509 bp, 42 predicted proteins | sample 9270951 | NCBI WGS metagenome assembly JACXTT01 (sample SAMN15532306, study PRJNA645909) | rock metagenome | isolation source: weathered quartz diorite | place: Puerto Rico | collected 2017-06-21 | reverse complement strand
GTGTTTTCTGCGCCGCCGAACAGGGCCAAAGACAAACTGGGGGGGCGACAATTTACCCGGGAATTACCCGCCGTCCAAGACAATCAGGCACCGACCAGTCGATGCCGCCGGCCACGACGAGTTCTGTGCAAAACTCAGGTTGATTTCACCTGAGAAGCGATAGGACGCAGGGTGCTGGAAACAGGCTTCAACTCAGTCGGGTGGTCATCACGCCACAAGGCTTCGCGCATGAAGCTTCATCCGCAAGACCTCGACAAAATCACCTCCGTGACGCTGAGGCATTACAACGAAAGCGCAGAGGATTTTCGCGAGGGCACGCGCGATCACGATGTTAGTCAAAACATCGATGCGCTCCTGCGCCATATCGAAGGCGAGCCGCCGTTCACGATTCTCGATTTCGGCTGCGGGCCGGGCCGCGACCTCAGGACCTTTTGCGAACTTGGGCACGCGGCCGTGGGGCTGGATGGTGCCACGCGCTTCGTCGAAATGGCGCGTGCCGATACGGGATGCGAAGTGTGGCAGCAGGATTTCCTCCGGCTCGATTTGCCGGATCGGTATTTTGATGGAGTGTTCGCCAACGCCGCACTGTTTCACGTCCCACGGCAGGAGTTGCTGCGAGTGCTGGGGCAATTACACGCCACCCTGAAGCCAGGCGGCGTCCTGTTCAGCTCCAACCCGCGCGGCGGGAACGAAGAAGGATGGAACCGTGGACGCTATGGCGCCTATCATGATCTCGAAGCCTGGCGCCGCTGGATGTCGGATGCGGAATTCGTCGAGCTCGACCACTACTACCGTCCCGCCGGATTGCCGCGCGAAGAGCAGCCGTGGCTGGCGAGCGTGTGGCGCAGGCCTATATCCTGAGAGAATCTGTGATCGACGTCCTCCGCGTTGGATTTTGCTTGCCCCCTCCTCTGGTACGTAAACCGCGCCCATGAGCCGTTTCCTGTTTGCAACCGCCGGCTCCCTCGGCGATCTGCATCCGTACATCGCCGTAGCTCGTGCGCTGATTCAGCGCGGGCATCTTGCCGTGATTGCTACTGCCGCGGAGTATCGCGCGGATGTCGAGCGCGCCGGGGTCGAGTTTGCGCCCATACGCCCGAGCTTGTCCGAATTGGGCGACTACGGAGAGCTGTTGAGGAAGCTCTTCGATCCTCGCCGCGGACCGGAGTACCTCGTGCGCGAACTGGTGATGTCGAATCTGAGACCCGCGTACGACGATCTGTTGCACGTATCGGATGGCGCCGATCTGTTGATCTGTCACCCGCTGATGGTGACGCTGCCGTTCGTTGCGCGGCGTCGTGCCTTGCCGTGGGTCGCCACCGTGCTCATCCCGATGAGTTTCATGTCCTCGTACGACCCGCCGCTTTTCGGTGTCGTACCGTGGCTGCGGAAGCTGCGCGCCCTGGGGCCGAAGCCATACCGGCTGGTGTTCAATGTCTTCAAGCGTGTCGCGTGGGGATGGGAAGCGCCGCTGCGCGAGCTACGCCAACAGCTCGGATTGCCGGCGTCAAAACACCTGGCACTGTTCGAAGGACAGTTTTCCCCGCTTCGCAATCTGGCTCTGTTCGACCCGCAACTGGCCAAGCCGCAGCCGGACTGGCCGGAACATGTGCGTATCTGCGGCGCCCCTGTTTATGATGGGGTGATGCCGGAGGCGGGCATCGATAACGAGTTGGAGACCTTCCTTGACGAGGGTGAAGCACCCGTCGTATTCGCGCTCGGCTCTTCGGCAGTGTGGGTGGCGGGAGATTTTTGGGACAACGCTGTTGCAGCAGTACGGAGGCTAGGACGGCGGGCCGTTCTGGTAACCGGCCCGGTGAGGCCCGAGAACTTGCCTGGAGAGGTGCGGGCCTTTCCTTACGTTCCGTACTCCAAGGTATTTCCACGCGCTGCCGCAGTCGTACACCAGGCGGGCATCGGCACCCTTGCCCAGGCGATGCGCGCAGCGCGTCCGCAACTGCTTGTGCCAGTGTCTTTGGACCAGCCAGACAATGCGCGGCGAGCGTCAGCCCTGGGTCTGGGACGCGTGATTCCGTTCAAAAAGGTGACCGCCCGACTGCTGGCATCCGAGCTCACGACCTTGCTCGCGCGACCCGCGTATGCCCAGCGGGCTCGCGAAGTCGCGGGAGCCTTGGCAAAGATTGACGGCGCTGCGCAGGCCGCGGATGAGTTGATCGCATGTGTTCAAGATGTGAGAAGGTCGCGAGGCAGCAGCGCGGAGATCGCCGGCTCGACGGCTTTCGGGAATCGCATCGAGGTCACACCCTGAACCCATATGCCGGTTACACACCGAACGGCCCTTCGGCGCGATCTGCCGCAGATCGTTGAGATCTACAACTCGACGGTCCCTACGCGAATGGTGACCGCCGACACCGAGCCGGTCACGATCGAGAGTCGGACGCGCTGGTTCGAGGAGCACACGCCGGCTTCTCGCCCCCTATGGGTCATGGAGAGCGAAGGCCGGATCGCCGCCTGGCTGAGTTTCTCCTCGTTCTACGGACGTCCCGCGTACAACAAAACGGCGGAGCTGAGCGTCTATGCCCACGAATCGTTTCGACGGCAGGGTTTAGGTGCCTACCTTCTTACACAAGCCATCGCTCATGCGCCAGCGCTAGGTGTGGATACGCTTCTGGGTTTCATCTTCGCTCACAACGAGCCGAGCCTTCGTCTGTTCGAACGGTTTGGCTTTTCCCGCTGGGGCCTGCTGCCGAAAACTGCCACGCTGGATGGCGTTGAGCGCGACGTGGTTATCGTGGGCCGCAGAGTCTAACCGTCTCGTCAGGTCTCAAAGTCAGCCTGGGTCGGTACGTTGGCGTTACACTGATCGTTTCAGGAGTTGTGGTGCTGAAGCTCTAGCATTGATCGGCGCCCTGTGTATGCGGCAGATTCACCGGCATGGCAGCGTGACCACGGGGCCGTTACGCATAGGAGGACATCATGAAGCGCTCTTGGATATCCATCGTCGCCGTTCTTCCGTTCTTGCTCGGTCAACCAGCCCGGCCGCACGAAGACGAGACTCCCCCAACCGGTATGCCGGAGCGGCTCGGGCAGGTGAACTTCCCGGTCTCGTGTAGCCCCGCTGCGCAGACGGAGTTCAATCGCTCCGTCGCGCTTCTCCATTCTTTCTACTACACCGTGGCCGTGAAGGCGTTCACCCGTGTAACCGAGATCGATCCAGGCTGCGCGATGGGATACTGGGGAATCGCGATGAGCTGGTGGTACCCGCTGTGGTATCCCCCGACCGCCGCCTCGCTTGGGCAGGGGAAAGCAGCAGTGGACAAGGCGCGAAGTCTGGGTGCCAAAACCGAACGCGAGCGCGGGTACATCGAGGCCATCGCCGCGTTCTATCAGGATTTCGATAAACAAAGCCATCCTGTCCGGGCGCTGGCCTACGAAAGAGGAATGCAGCAGGTCCACGAGCAATTTGGGGAGGATCGCGAAGCGACGGCGTTCTATGCGCTTGCGATGCAGGCCACCATCGACCCAAACGACAGGACCTATGCAAAGCAACTGAAGAGCGCCGCTCTCCTGGAGCCGCTGTTTGCCGAGCAACCCGAGCATCCCGGGCTGGCGCACTACATCATCCACGCCTATGACTATCCGGGGCTGGCCCGACGCGCATTGAACGCGGCAAGAAGCTACGGCAAGATCGCGCCGTCGGTGCCCCATGCGCTGCACATGCCGTCGCATACCTTCATGTATCTAGGACTCTGGCAGGAAGCGATCCGCTCCGATACCGCCTCCGCGGCCACAGCGAGGAAGCAGGGGGACACGAACTCCGAGCTGCACTCGATGGACTACCTGGTCTACGCGTACTTGCAGAGCGGCCAGGAGCAGTCGGCAAAGAGCGTCCTGGCTGATCTGAGCGCCGTGGGCCTGAACGACAAGGAGCGAACGATCGCCATCGACTACACGCTCGCCGCTGCGCCGGCCCGATACGCTATCGAGCTCCGGCGGTGGTCCGACGCCGCGGCGTTGACACCTAAGCCTAGCCGCTTTCCGGCCACGCAGGCCCTGACCCACTACGCTCGTGCCCTCGGTGCCGCGCACACCCGGGACCCTGCGCTGGCTCGGGAGGATATCCAGGGACTTTCGGCATTGAGGGACGTTCTCCTGAACGTGAAGAACGACTACTGGGCCAAGCAGGTGGAAATACAGCGCTTGACAGCCAGTGCCTGGCTGGCGTGGGCCGAGGGCAATGCCGGGGAGGCCCTGAATCAGATGCGAGCTGCAGCTGACCTGGAGGACTCCACATACAAACACCCGGTGACACCCGGGCAACTTACACCAGCGCGTGAATTGCTCGGCGACCTGCTGCTCGAGCTTCAGCGTCCCGCCGAGGCGTTGGCCGAATACGAGGCTGCCCTGCGCGTGACTCCGAATCGGTTCAACGGTGTGTATGGCGCGGCACGCTCAGCTGAGCTCGCTGGAGATTCCGTAGCCGCGAAAACCTACTACACGCAGCTCCTCGGCCTTTGCGATAAAGGGACCAGCGCCCGCCCGGAGCTCCAGCGTGCGCGGATGGTTGTGGCGCAGAAGTGAGAGGAGCCGGCTGACGTGGGCTGGCACACCAGGCCGTGCGGATAGCGATGGACATCGACTCGATCACCAAGAGCGTCGAGCTCAAGGGTGAGCGCTTTCCCGTGGTCGATGTCGGTACCGGTCCCGCGGCGCTGCTGCTGCACGGGTTCCCCGACTCGCGATTCCTATGGCGTCACCAGATGCCGGCGCTGACCACCGCAGGCTTTCGAGTGATCGCGCCCGATCTGCGCGGCTACGGAGATGCCCCCAGGCCAACCGACCTGCGCCCCTATCGGCGCTCGTTCATCGCTGCCGATATTCTCGGCCTCATGGACGCCCTCAACTTGAAGCCCGAGGAGCTGAATCGATTTGCTCATCGACTTTCTAAGTGCGTAGAAAAACTGCTCTCATCTTTTCCATGAAAATTACCCGCTTCCAATCCCAGGTCGTCCGCTTGCCTTCCGATGAGCCGCTCGCCGGCGGTCCGTCTTTCGGCGGTCCGTTCCGCGAGTTCGTGACCCTGCACCTCGAAACCGACGCGGGCATCGAGGGCGTGGGCATCACCTTCTTCGGCGCGGCGCTCACCGCGACGCTGAAGTACGTAGTCGAGCAGCTCGCCGCCCTCGCCGTCGGCCAGGACCCGCTGCGCGTCGAGGCCGTTGGACAAAAGCTACGCGACGCGGCAGCAGGTTCGGCGGGACCGGGCGGGATCTTCACGCTCGCGTTCTCCGCGGTCGACATGGCGCTCTGGGATATCAAGGGCAAGGCGCTCAACCAGCCGCTCGCCACGCTGCTGGGCGGCCTGCGCGAGCGCGTGCCGACCTACGCAAGCGGCGCGCTCATGCGCACGTTTCCGCTGGAGCACGTGGTGAAGGCGGCCCCTGCGCTGGTGGAGAAGGGCTTCCGGCAGATGAAGATGCAGCTCGCGCTCCCGGGAGAAACAACGCCGGCGATCGAAATCGAACGCGCGCGCAGAATCCGGGAGGCGATCGGCCCCGACGTCGATCTCATGTGCGACATCAACCAGCGCTGGAGCGTGCACCAGGCGATCGACATCGGCCGGCGGCTCGAGGTAGTCCACTTCTATTGGCTGGAGGACGTGACCACCCACGATGATTTCCCTGGACTTGCGCGCGTCACCGACGCGCTGGCGACACCCGTGGCCGGGGGCGAGTACGTATACGGAATAGCGCCGTTCCGTCACATGCTGGAGGCCCGGTCGGTCGACATCGTAATGATCGATCTGCTGCGGGTGGGTGGGATCGCCAACTGGCTGAAAGTTGCCGGCATGGCGGAAGCCTTCAACCTGCCGGTGGTGAGCCATCTGCTGCCCGAAATCCATGTCCACCTCGTCGCGGCCGTGCCGAACGGTCTCACAGTCGAATACATGCCGTGGTCGCTGAAGCTGTTCGAGGACGCACCGGTTGCGGTCAGGGGACAGCTCGCCGTCCCCAGCAAGCCGGGGCTCGGACTCACGTTCGACCGTGATTTCGTCAAGCGACACGCGGTCGGATGAAAACGGGGATCTAAAATGCTGGATGGCCGTTCCTCGAAACGCTCCGGTGCCGCGTTTTCCGGCTTGCGCCGGAATGACGGGGAGTGAGGTGGATGAACCCCGAGCCGGGATCCGGTTTCTTGGGTTTCGACGAGAAGGAAGCGCGCCGCGTCGAGGCGCTCTATCAGACGCCGGATGTCGTCGAACAGCGCGAACGCGTGCTCGACGCGCTCGCGCTACGTGCGGGCGAACACGTGGTGGATCTCGGTTGCGGCCCTGGACTGCTGGCGTTGCAGATGGCGGAGCGGGTCGGGTCGGGCGGCGCGATTCAGTGCATCGACGCGTCCGAAAGCATGGTGGCGATGGCGCGGCGCCGCTGCGGTGGAGCCAAATGGGTTGAAGCACGCGTGGGCGATGTAGCGGCGCTGCCCTATTCGCAGCACACCTTCGACGCCGGTGTTTGCACGCAGGTGTACGAATACGTGTCCGACATCGACCGCGCTCTGGCGGAACTGTATCGAGTGCTGAAGCCCGGCGGGCGCGCCGTGATCGTCCATACCGATTGGGAGTCGAGCGTGTGGCATTCGAGCGACCCGGCGCGCATGCGACGCATGATCGAAGCCTGGGACCGCCACTGTCCGCACCCGCACCTCCCGCGCACGCTCGGCCCACGTTTTCGCGCCGTCGGTTTCACCAATCCCCGCGTCGAAGTGATTACGTTGCTGAACGATCGCTATCATCCCGACACGTACAGCTTCGGCGTGATCCCGCTGCTGGCCGCGTACGCGAAGAGGCACGAGCTTGTGCCGCGCGAGGAGGCAGACGCCTGGATGGCTGATCTCCAGGAGCTGGGCCACCGCGGCGAGTACTTCTTCAGCCTCAGCCGCTATCTGTTTTCTGTGAGCAAGCCTGCGGCGTGATTCGCGCCGCGGGCGGGTCCTTTAGAGGGGCGAGGGCGAGAGCCTGAGCGGAGTTTTCGTTCGTCAAGCGTCGAAGCTGATCTCCACGGCACCGATCCCGTCAACCGTGAATCGATAAGTCTCGCCGGCTGCGGGAAAGCGCGTCGTTACCAGGCTGCCGGTTGACACGATTTCTCCGGTATGCAGAGTGTGTCCTTGTTCGCGCAGATGGTTCGCCAGCCAGCGCAGCGGCTCGAACGGATGGCCCAGCACGTCGCGCCCGTAGCCCTCATCGATTGTTGCGCCGTTGCGCTCGACGGTTCCGTGTGCCGCGGCGAGGTCGGGCCAGGAGGCCCGGTATTCGCCTTGCACGATGCCTTCGTTCCATGCGTTGTCGGCCACCAAAGAAAACAGGTCGAGCGGGTAGGCCGACCTGCGATCGTCGATGACTTCGAAAGCTGGGCACACGGCGTCGACCGCTTCGGAAATCTCGCGCATGTCGTAAGGGTTCTCGCGCGGCGGAAGCGAGCGGCCCAACCGCACGCAGATCTCGAACTCGATGCCCAGATGCACCAGATCGCCCAGCCTTAGACGAACGCCACTGGGCTGGAGACGGCTTTGGAGGACAACCCCGGCGACCGGATGGTCGATGCTGCACATCTTCTGCATGCGCGCCGACGTGAGCCCGATCTTATAGCCGACGCGTGGGCCGTGCGTCGCGAGCATCCGCTCGACGAACGCCATCTGGATCGCGTACGCACCCACCAGATCTACGGCGCCCCAGTCGCGCGCAAACGGTGTGATGTTGCGTTTTTCCGCGTGATCGCGGACTAGAGTGGACGCGGCTTGTTCCAGATCGATGGGCATGGTGCTGCCGTGAAGGCGAGTTGGGGGTTGAGCTGCTGTTCAACCGCATGACATGATACCGGCTTTGAGAATCGGCAAGCGCCCGGGAGCCGTGCGTTGTGTCGACTCGTGGCGAATCCGGTAGCGCTTGATCACCAGAAGAGGTCCTCGCGTGGCGACAGAAATGCCCGCTGCAAGGCGCAAGAAGGAAATGCTCGCTCGCATCGAGAAGTTCATTGACCCGTATCGGATCACCCGGGGCAAAGGCTTCCGACTGAAGGGCTTCGACCCAGCCGACACGCAAGGCATCCAGTCCGAGCGCAAGCCCGAGGCGAAGGGGCTGCTGGAAATGGGTGTCCAATGGCTCGCTCACGAGCAGGACCGGCTCTATGCCCAGGATCGCTGGTCGCTGCTGCTGGTGTTCCAGGCCATGGATGCTGCAGGCAAGGACGGGACGATCAAACACGTGATGTCCGGGGTGAATCCGCAAGGCTGCCAGGTCTTTTCATTCAAACAGCCCTCGGCGGAGGAGCTCGACCACGACTACTTGTGGCGCTATATGAAGTCCATGCCCGAGCGTGGCCGGATCGGCATCTTCAATCGCTCCTACTATGAGGAAGTGCTCGTCGTACGTGTGCACCAGCAGCTCCTGCGGGGGCAGAAACTCGATCCGAGCCTGGTCACGAAGCGGATCTGGGACGAGCGCCTCGAGGACATCTCGGCTTTCGAGCGCTATCTCACGCGCAACGGGGTGGTGATCCTGAAGTTCTTCTTGAACGTTTCGCGCGCCGAGCAGAAGCGGCGTTTTCTCGAGCGCCTCGATATGCCCAACAAGAACTGGAAGTTCTCCCCGGCCGACGCAGTGGAGCGCCAGTACTGGGACGACTACATGGCGGCGTACGAGGCGGCGATTCGAGGTACGGCGTCCAAGCATGCACCCTGGTTCGTCGTTCCGGCGGACAACAAATGGTTTACGCGGTTGGTCGTGGCGGCGGCCATCGTCGAAGCGCTGAATGATCTGAACCTCGCTTATCCCGAAGTGGACGAGGCCAAACGCAAAGACCTGGCCGCCACGCGCGCGATGTTATTGAAAGAGGGAAAATAGTACCAAGCCCAGGGTGCCTCCGTACCGGGCCGACGCGTTACCTCGCGCCGGATCAAACGGTACGGGCCCGACCAATCGGATAATTGTAACGGCCACATGCATAGGGCTGTGGTGGCCAGGGCCAGTCAGGAATGGATCGAAAGCACGAGAAATACGAGCGCCTGGTCGCGCTTGCCAAAGCGCTCCCGCCGCTTCCGACCGCCGTCGTTCATCCATGCGACGAGTCATCCCTCGCCAGCGCCGTCGAGGCCTCGGGTATGGGGTTGATCGCGCCCATCCTGATCGGGCCGGCGGCACGAATCAAAGCAGTGGCGCGCAAGTGCGGCGCCGATACGTCTCGATTCGAAACCGTCGACACGCTCCACAGTCATGCATCCGCTGAAGAGGGCGTGCGCCTGGTCCGTGAAGGGCGAGCGGAGTGCCTCATGAAGGGCAGCCTGCACACGGATGAGTTGATGGGTGCGGTGGTCGCGCGTGAGACCGGTCTGCGCACGGCACGGCGGATCAGCCACTGCTTCATCATGGATGTACCCAGTTACTCAGAAGCGCTCATCGTTTCGGACGCGGCTGTGAACATCGCGCCGACGCTGGAGGAGAAGGTCGACATCGTGCAGAACGCGATCGATCTGGCGCACGCGCTCGGAGCTCATGAGGTGCGGGTCGCCATTCTGGCCGCGATGGAGACGGTCAATCCGAAAGTTCCCTCGACGATCGAGGCGGCTGCGCTCTGCAAAATGGCCGATCGGGGACAGATAACCGGCGGCATACTCGACGGGCCGCTGGCGCTCGACAACGCTATCAATCTGCAGGCGGCCGAGATCAAGCACATCAAATCGCCGGTTGCGGGTCGTGCAAATGTGCTCATCGTTCCGGACCTCGAAGCCGGGAACATGCTGGCCAAGAGCTTGTCTTTCCTGGCCGACGCCGATGCCGCGGGGATCGTACTCGGCGCGCGCGTTCCCATCATCCTCACCAGCCGGGCCGATTCGGTCACCACTCGGCTTGCTTCCTGTGCCGTTGCGGCGCTTGTTGCTAGAGTGCGGCGCGAGGCACCGGCTCGGAGCGTCGCCTGATCTCCGTCGGTTTGCGGGCAACGAATCACGAGTCATGAGTCGTCACAAATGGCTGAAGCCATCGTCGTCTTGAACGCGGGCTCTTCCAGCATCAAGTTTTCGCTTTTTCTGCTGCGAGGGGATGAACTCGAGCTCGAGCAACGGGGCCAGGTCGAGGGTATTTACACCGCGCCGTTTTTTTCCGCGCAGGATCGCGCCGGCAAGCTTGCGGCCGAGAGATCTTGGGGTGAGGGGATCGAGCTCGGCCATGCTGGCGCGCTGGAGCATCTGGTGGGGTATGTGCGGAAGGCATTGGTCAACGACCGCCTGGCGGGTGTCGGCCATCGTGTCGTGCACGGCGGTCTCGAATACACCCGGCCAGCTCGGTTGAATGCCGAAGTGTTAGCAGCGCTCGAGAAGTTCGTACCGCTTGCGCCTTTGCATCAGCCGCACAATCTTGCGCCGATTCGCCTGCTCCTGGAGCGCGCTCCCGGGTTGCCGCAGGTGGCATGCTTCGACACGTCGTTCCATCGCAGCAACCCGGAGATCGCGCAGATGTTCGCATTGCCTGCGGAGCTGCATGCACAGGGCGTACGCCGCTACGGCTTCCACGGACTGTCCTACGAGTACATCGCGTCTGTTCTCCCGAAGTTCGACCAGAAGGCTGCGGCCGGACGAACCGTCGTACTGCATTTGGGTAATGGGTCCAGCATGTGCGCGATGCAGGCGGGCAAAAGCGTGGCGAGCACGATGGGCTTTACCGCAGTGGACGGCTTGCCCATGGGCACGCGGACCGGTTCGCTCGATCCCGGCGTCATCCTCTATCTGATGGATCAGCGCGGGATGGATGCGCGCGCGATCGAGAAGCTGATCTACAACCAGTCCGGCTTGCTAGGTGTCTCGGGAATCTCGAGCGACATGCGCGCGCTGCTGACCAGCAACGACCCGCGCGCGGAGCTTGCGGTAGGCCTTTACGTCTATCGTATCCAACGAGAGCTGGGGTCGCTTGCTGCGGCGCTCGGCGGGCTGGATGCAATGGTGTTCACCGCGGGCGTCGGCGAGAATGCCGCTTCGATCCGCGCCCGAGTCTGCCGGGATGCCGCTTGGCTCGGCGTGGAGTTGAATTCCGAGGCAAATGCGGTGGGCGGCCCGCGGATCAGTGCCGCGCGTTCAAAGGTATCGGCCTGGGTGATCCCCACCAATGAAGAATTGATGATCGCGCGCCGCACGCGGCAGATTCTAGTCACCGCTTGAGCACTACTATGACATCTGAAATTCCGCGCTCGGTCCTCCAGGGCAAGAAAGCGCTGGTTGTAGGTATCGCCAACGAGCATTCCATCGCGTATGGCTTGTGCCAGCGCTTTTCATGAGCTGGGAGCAGATGTCGCGATCACCTACCTCAACGAGAAAGCCAAGGCCTACGTCGAGCCGCTGGCGCAGAAGCTGGAAGCCGCGATCTTGATGCCGCTCGATGTGTCGAAGCCGGGTGAGCTGGAAGCGGTGTTCGAGCGCATCGCAAAGCAATGGGGCGGTCTCGATATCGTGGTTCACTCCATCGCCTGGGCTCCCAAGGACGATCTGCAGGGCGGACTCTTGAATTGCAGCGCCGAAGGGTTCGGCCGTGCGATGGACATCTCCTGCCATTCCTTCATCCGCATGGCAAAACTGGCCGCACCCCTGATGAAGGACGGGGGCAGCTTGTTCGCGATGAGCTACCACGGCGCCCAGAAAGTCGTGCCCAATTACAACTTGATGGGTCCAGTCAAAGCCGCGCTCGAGGCCGCCTGCCGCTATCTCGCCTACGAGCTGGGCCCGAAGGGCATCCGTGTGCACCCGATCTCCCCGGGCCCGCTCAAGACGCGTGCCGCATCCGGGCTGAAAGATTTCGACCTCTTGCTCAACGAGGCGGTGGGCAAGGCGCCCGTGGGCGAACTCGTCGATATCCAGGATGTCGGCTTCGTCTGTGCCTACCTTGCGACGCCGTATGCGCGGCGCATCACCGGTGGGACTGTGTACGTCGACGGCGGTGCCAACATCATGGGCTGAGCACCGGCCGCCCGCCGACAGTTCCGGCATTCGGACTACGTCCACGCTGTTTCGTGCCAACATTGCTTTCTTCTTCGAACATAAAGACCATGGAGGCTGCTGTCATGAAAAACACGGCGAGAACTCTTGTTCTGGTGTCCCTGGCTCTCGTTCCAGCGTTGGGATTGGCTGCAAAACCATCTGGGTTGAAGTCGAATCGAATCCAGATCGCCTATGTTGAGCCAGCGAACCCGGCGCATCGGCAGATCTATGAGGTCTTGAAAGAGCGCCGGATCCTGGAGCGCTTCAAGGCATATCTGAGCCCGCTGCGTTTGCCCGTGCCCCTGTTGCTCAAGACCGAAGGGTGCGACGGGGAGGTGAACGCGTGGTACGAAGAATCGGAGCACGCGGTCACGGTATGCTACGAGTATATGGACGAAGTGCTGAAGAATGCCCCGGAGGTCGAAACGGCGGGGGGCGTGACTCGCCAGGATGCCATCGTAGGACCGACCATCGACGTGTTTCTGCATGAAGCCGGCCACGCGGTCTTCAATCTGCTGAAAGTACCGATCCTGGGGCGCGAGGAGGATGCGGCCGACCAGTTCGCAGGCTACATGATGCTGCGACTGGACAAAGACGTCGCTCATCAGACGATCACAGGCGTGGCATTCATGTATGGTCAACAGGCGCTGTCGCAGGATCCCAAGCTCAAACAGTTTGCCGATGTGCACGGTGTCGCTGGGCAGCGCTTCTACAACGTTTTGTGCATGGCCTACGGCAAGGATCCGAAACTGTTCGCCGACATGGTGGAGAAGAAGTTTTTACCCGAGGAGCGGGCGGAGGGATGCGCCGACGAATACAAGCAAGTCGACTATGCCTTCAAGAAGCTGATCTACCCCTACATCGATCGGTCGCGAGTGAAGAAAGTGCAGCCTAAGAAACTCATGCGGCCCACGCAGAATTAATCGATGGCTTTTCTATAAGCTTTGGCCACTTTCGACTATGTGATCGTCGGCGCGGGCTCGGCAGGCTGCGTGCTTGCCAACCGCCTCACCGCCGACGGGCGGAGCACGGTGCTGCTGCTCGAAGCGGGTCCGCGGGACAAGGATTTCTGGATCCACGTGCCGCTCGGGTACGGGAAGCTGTTCGCGCGCACCGACGTCAACTGGGCGTATCAGTCGGAGCCGGAATCGGCGCTTAACGGGCGGCGCGTGTTCACGCCGCGCGGCAAAGTCCTGGGAGGCTCTTCCTCGATCAACGGTCTGATTCACATCCGCGGCCAGCGCGAGGATTACGACGGGTGGGGCGTGACGGGCTGGGGATTCGACGACCTGCTCCCGTATTTCAAGAAATCCGAGGATCATGCTCACGGTGCAAACGAGTGGCACGGTGTGGGCGGCCCGCTGGCCGTATCGGACCTCCCGGATCCACACGAGCTGTGCGACGCCTTCATCGGCTCGGCTATGGCGCTAGGTATTCCGCGCAACGACGATTTCAACGGCGCCACCCAGGAAGGGACGGGCTACTATCAAACCACGGCGAGAAACGGCCGACGCTGCAGCGCGGCGGTCGGTTATCTGCGTCCGGCGCAGCGACGGTCTAACCTGCGAGTCGAGGTCGAGGCGCTCGCGACCCGCGTGTTGTTCGAGGGCAGGCGGGCAACCGGCGTGGTCTACGAAGCTGGTGATACGAAGCAGGAGGTACGAGCGGCGCGCGAAGTGATTCTCGCGGCTGGCACGATCAACACGCCGCAGCTTTTGCAGCTTTCAGGTGTTGGTCCACGAGCGCTGCTGGAGCGGCACGGAATCCCCCTTGTGCACGATGCCCCGGGCGTGGGCGAGGACCTGCAGGATCATTTCTACTGCCGCACCTTCTGGCGCTGCACCCGGCCGATCACGCTGAACGACGACATGCTGAGCCTGTGGCGACAGGCGAAGATCGGCGCGCAATATCTGCTGTTTCGCCGCGGGCCCCTCACCGTGAGCGCGGGTTACGCGGGCGCGTTCGTGCGCACGCGGCCGGAAATCCGGCGTCCCGATGCACAGATCTATTTCATCAACTTCTCCACTGCCAAGCGGGGCGGGGTGCTGCATCCGTTCTCCGGCTTCACACTGTCGGTGTCCCAGACCTACGTCGAGTCGCGCGGCTCGCTTTGCATCGCTTCCTCCGATGCGCACGCCCCACCGTCGATCCGCTACAACTACCTCGCGACCGAGAACGACCGTCGCGTCATGGTGGACGGCTTGAAGCTGATTCGGCGCATCGCCGGTATGAAACCGCTTGCCGACTACGTCGCCGCAGAGGAATTTCCGGGGCCACGCGTTAAGAGCGACGAGGACTGGCTTGCGTTCTGCCGCGAAGCCGGCGATACGGTATTCCATCCCACTTCGACGTGCCGGATGGGAGTGGATGCGCGAAGCGTTGTCGATCCGCAGCTTCGCGTCCGTGGCGTGAATCGGATGCGGGTTGTCGACGCGTCGGTAATGCCATCAGTCCCATCTGGCAACATCAACGCGACGGTCGTTGCAGTGGCCGAAAAGGCGGCCGATTTGATCGGAAGCCATCCTGGGTAAGCGCGTTGAGTACCGCTTTGACAAGCTCAACTATTTGTTCGGTGTAGTGTTTGCTATGATTTCTTCCCACCTCAGGGAGGAGTCGCAACAAAACGGTGAAGGGATGGTGACAGATGCAGAGCCGGACCTCAGTTGATCCCCGTGATGTCCAGTCACGGTTCGTGGCGCGATATCGGCGTGTTCCGCGTTCCTCGCACCTCATGTTTCTAATTGCGCTTGGACTCTTCATTATCGCGACGCCGTTCCTAGGAGACCTCCCCGCACCCGAGCTGATCAATACCGCACTTCTGACTCTGGTGATGGCCTCTGGCCTCGTGGTCGTCGGGGCGCGGCGCGGGACGTTGGTGCTCGCGGCGCTCCTGGTGTTGCCGGGAGTGGTAGCGAGGTGGATCAACTACTTCAACCCCGAGTCGATGCCGGCAGCCGTGCATTTGTCCTTGGGAATTGCGTTCCTGGCGCTCGTAGCCGTCGAGTTCCTACGATTCATTCTCAGCGCTCCGCGCGTCACAGCTCAAGTCCTCGAGGCAGGTATTTCGACCTATCTCGTGTTTGGTCTGATATGGACATTGGCCTACATGATGGTCGGTCGGTTGAACCCCGAGGCTTTCATTTTTTCGGCGCCGGGTCAGTCCATGACCGGTTACAACGCTGTCTACTTCAGCTTCGTTTCGCTGACCACGATGGGTTACGGCGACATCCTGCCGGTATCACGCATAGCCAGAATGCTGGCTATCATGGAAGCGACGACGGGAGTGCTGTACATGTCGGTGCTGATCGCGCGACTGGTGGGGATGTACTCAACCGTGACGCCGATTCAAGACGACGGCGACAGGGAATAATCCTGGTCGGGACCGACCAGGTAATTGAACACCGCAGTCCAACCGTGACGGCTGGGCTACCTTCTCCTTCCGCCTCCTCCCATGGGGCGCGATGGCGGCAGCGGGCGTGCGGGCAGATTGGAGACGTGCGGCGGCCCTCCGCCGATCGCACCCGGTGGAGGAGGGGTCACCGGCGGCCCGACATAAACCGGGCCGCCGCCATACCAGCCGGCGTTCCACGCGCTAGCGTAGTACACGCCGCCATAGCCATACTCCACACTGGTGTAGCCGCCATCGCCGCCGCCCGCGCAGGCGGCTATGACTGTTGCCGCAATGCACGCGAGAGCTGTCAACGCGTTGCGCCAAGTGCGGCCGCGATTGGCGCGTCTCACTGTCCCTCCGATTGAATCAGTTCGGCCAGGCCGAGCGCCGCGCCCATGGGATCGACGATCAGGGACACCGTACCGTCGCGAACGGCGGCACTCGGTGGCACGACGACCCGTGCGCCGGCGTCGTCGGCCTGCTTCGTTGCGGCCTTCACATCCTCCACGCGCAGGTAAGGCAGCCAGGCTGGCGCTGTAGAGGGTGCGGGTGACGGAATGATGCCGCAGCGCGTGTAACCGCCCGACGCGAGATAGTAGCTCAGGCGCCCGTCCGGCCTTTCAGCAGGCTCGATCTCGTAACCGACGAGCCCGCCATAAAAATTCGCCATCGCTTTCGGGTCCTTGGCCCAAAGCTCGATCCACACCCATTGCTTGTCTTCGGCAAGGTAGTCGGGCGGATCTCCCGACGATGAGCGGATCACGCCGAAGGGTGCGCCCTCCGGATCGGCGAGCAACGCAACTTCGCCGCGGCCCATGAGGACCCGCGGCGGAACGACCACCTTCCCGCCGTGACCTGCTGCGTAGCGCGCAGCCGCCTTGACGTCCGGCACCGAGATCATCCCCAGCCATCGGCTTCCACGCTCCTTGTCATGACTGTGATCGCGTTGAAGCATGCCGCCGACGGGTTCGCCCTCGGAGAGCGCCAGCGTATAACCGGGACCGCGCGTTGCAGGGAATTCTTTGAACGACCAGCCGAACGCCGTGCCGTAAAAACGGACCGCCGCCTTGACGTCCTCGGTAAACAACTCCGCCCACACCCATTTGCCGGGGACATACTGGGAAGTTGGCGGCTCGGTAACCGGAGGCCATACCAGGCTGTCGGCCAGGCATGGCGCGACAGCGATGAACGCGGACGCGAGCGCGGCGGCGAGGATGGTTCCCCTGCGTATGCGCTCGTATACCCAAGTATCGATCTCGATCATCAGGCTCCAGTGTTGAGAGATGCCGCGGACATGGTCGCAGCGTGAACTGTACGCATCAATTCCAGTGAGCGGTCAACGGCACTTGACGCGCGGCCGCGAGCACGCGCTGCCACAGCCGCCCAGCACAAGCCAGAACGTTCCTATAATCTCGGCACGATTCATAGTGGCCCCTTTTTTTCTTCTCCTGCAGCACATGTTCAATTCCCGGCCGTTCGTCGCCCGAACGGCGCGAAGGACAGAACAAGAAACGCCATTACTCGGGCGTGGCGTTGTATGGGGACATCGTAAGAAATGCAGGCCCAGGCTTGCCGAGCGAGCCGAACCAGCGGTTGAAGATCTTGAGCACGATGCCCGAGCGGGATAACCGTGCCAAGGCGGTATTGGCGACGAGCCGGAAATCCGCGTCGTTGCGCCGGAGTGCAAACCCGTAGGGCTCGTAGGAGAACTGCTCGGGCGCGATTGCAAGACGTTCCGGATTTTTTGTCGTCACCAGCAGCCCGACCAGCAAGACGCGATCCGACGCATAAGCGCTGACCTCTCCTGCCTCCAACGCCGCCATGCCCTCTGCGTGGCTCTTTACCTCGACCACCTTCGCGTTAACGTAGCTCTTCGTGAGCGCTGCGCGCAGAGACTTCTCCGTAGTCGTGCCAGGGATCACGGCGACGGTCTCATCCACGAGAGCCGGGATGCCGGAAATCGCCGAGCCTTTCTTGACCAGCAGGCTGCCGCCATCGAGGAATGTGGTGTTGGTGAAGTCCACTTTCCGCATTCGCGACAGCGTGATGGTTGAAGTGCCGCACTCGATATCCACTGCCCCGCTAGCCACGGCGTCAAAGCGTCCCTCGAGCGTGAGTGGAACATACTTTATGTTAAGAGCCAGTCCCGCAGCCCTGGCCACGTCCTCAGCGATAGCGCGACATAGGTCGATCGAATAGCCAGCGGGCTGGCCATCCTGATCCCGGAATGACATCGGATAAGCATCGCTGAGGTAGCCGATGACGAAGGCCTTGCGCGCCTTGACGGCCGCCAGGGTTTCGTTAGACAGATCGGCCGCGAAGGCGCCTGCGGCAACCAGGGCCAGCCAGATCGCGAGGAGTATCCGTGGAAAATTGTAGAAGGCTCGGTGCATTTCAGGCTCGAGGTCGTGAGTACTGACCGCGCATACTGGATCAAGATTCAACGCGGCGCAATACTCCAGAGGCTCCGCTGAGCAACTGTATGCGTGCCAACCTCGTGAAGAGTGAGAAGCGTCGCGGTCCCGGCGCCGGTGAAAGAACAGAACGGTGCCGTCATGTCGTTGGGGCGGACGTCGACCTTCCCGGACATCTGTATCGAGCGCGACCTCGCCTCCGGCGCCCTCGCGGTCGGTAACGTGCTGCTCGCTCTTTGGGGTTCCGTGATCGTCGCACTCATGACCATAACGTAGTGGCGCAGCTCCAACCCGTGCACCCTATGAGCCGGTTTCGATCCACGCGAGCGCCGCGGCGCGCCCATTCGCGTCGAAGGTGCGCACCTGCGCGCTTACGAAGTGACTCGCGATCTTGGGTGCCAGCGCGAGCAACGGACTGTCGGATACTACAGCGATCCGCCGGACCTGACGATGGTGATCGCGCACGAAGCGCACGTGCGACAGCAGCGCTGCAAAATTCTCCCAACCCGGGAAAGACGGGGCCTCGATCATCAAACCCTTGAGCTCACCATGCTGCTGGATGTACGGATCGACGGTGGCTGCGAGGGCAGCGAAGTCTTGAGCCTGGAAAGCGCCCTCGGGTTTGAGAACTAGGATACCTTTATCGCGCAGGAGCTCGTGTTGCAGCATGGTGTAGTCTCCGATAGTACGTTCCGACACAGAACAACGATCTCACGGCGGCACCGGACCGCATTGCTGTCTGACCGTTGTTGATGTTGGGCCCGACACGCATAGCATAGCGCCAGACCGTCCGCCAATCGAGCGGAACGACAGCGACGGACCGATGACAGTGAACGTCTGGCAGAGGGTATGGTTTCTAGAGGGTGTCATCAATGAGACGACGCGACCGGGAAAAAGAAGAAGGTGAGGCCAAGGACCACGTAAACGGCAAGTAGTTGTATGCCTTTGAGCCAGTCGGATCGTCCGTCGCCTGCCACCTGGCCCGTGATCAGCACGGACAACAGCACCATCAAGACGAGGCCGGCGGGGAACGCGAGATCCATCGTGGCGGGACCGAGGAAGAGGCTAGACAGCACCAGGACCGGTGCCACGAAGAGCGCCACTTGCACACTTGAACCAATCGCAATCGAGAGCGAGAGGTCCATGCGGTCCTTCAATGCTGCGCTGATTGCCGTTGCATGCTCGGCTGCATTTCCCACGATCGCTACGACGAACACGCCGACGAAGACGTTGCTGAGACCGAACTCGCGCGCCGTGGGTTCGATCGCCGATACCATGATTTCGCTCATCCATGCAATCGCCGCCGTGGCTACGGCAAGCACAGATGCAGCCCGACCCACGGATGCATGGGCCTTTCCTCCTTGGGGCACGTACGAGCCGCTGAAGAGCGCGGAATGCGTGAACAGTGTGAACGCGAGGTACAGCAAATACACGAGCAGGAGCACCACGGAAATCGAGACGCTAAGGCGGCCGAGCCCCTCGACCGTGGTACCCGCTGCCGCTTGAAAGGCAGCGGGAAGAATCAACGCGATCGCCGCGAGCGTGAGCATGGTCGCCTGGGAACGCGCTCCGGCCGAATTGAAGTGTTGCTCGGGACGGCGCAACCCTCCGGCCAACATGGAGGCGCCGAGCACCAGCAGGATATTCCCGACGATGGACCCGGCTATCGACGCTTTTACCACATCGTGCAGGCCTGCACGCAGCGCGGCCAGTGCAATGATGAGTTCAGCAGCGTTGCCGAAAGTCGCATTGAGAAGCCCCCCAACCCCTTCGCCCATTCGCTCCGCCAGTTGCTCCGTGGCTCGGCCCATCCAGCCGGCAAGGGGCAGAATGGCAAAGGAGGAGCTCAGGAAAACCAGGAGATGCCGCTCAGGAGCGAAGATTTCCAGGCCAACCGCGACTGGGACAAAGAGCAAAAGCCAGTTCATCACGACGCATCAGTCTCCATTTTTTCGGTCCTCCCAATCCTCCCAATCCACCGCGTGGCTCTCGAGGTAGGCGCCGACGGCGGCGCCGGTGGTTGGGAAGAACGACCCCTCGCCGATCTGCGCAAAAAGTCCGAATCGCTTGAGCTTGTCTTTCACGGGATCCTTGAGTTCGGCAAAGCACAACTCGATTCCAGCGGCGTGCAAAGCGGTATCCAGTTCGGCCAGCGTATCCGCTGCGGTGACGTCGACGCTGGTGACCGGCTCTGCCGCAACGACCAGCCAGCGGGCCTGGGTAGGCGATCTTGCCGCCGCATCCAGAACGCGCTCCTTGAACAACTCGGCGTTGGCGAAGAACAAGGGCGCATCCCAGCGAAAGAGGACCAGGCCGGGTATCTGGCGGGCGTTGGGATAGCGAGTGATATCGTGGTAGCCCTTAACGCCCTCAGCGCGGCCCAACACCGCAGAGTGCGGACGCCAGCCATCCCATAGGAACTCGATGACGGCGATCGCAATTGCCAGACCGATGCCCGGGATAGCACCGAGAACGGCGACGCCTACGAAACAGGCTATGGATAGCCAGAACTCCCAACGCTGGATGCGAAAGATTCGAGCGAGGTCGTTGACCTCGATCAAACCGATGGCCGAGGCGATCACGACCGCGGCTAGTGCGGCGGCGGGCAGATTCCGGAGCAGATTTGGCGCCACCAGAAGGAGTAGGGCAACCGCGAGCGCACCGACGACTCCAGTCAACTGCGTTCGAGCACCCGCAGCCTCGGCAACGGGAGTACGCGATGAACTGCTGCTGATCGGAAAACCCTGAAAAAATCCTGCAGCCAGATTGGCGGCTCCGAGTCCCACCATCTCCTGATTGGGGTCGACGCGCACACCGGTCCGCGCAGCGTAGCTGCGGGAGAGCACGCTGGTGTCAGCGAACGATACCAGTGCGACGGCACCGCCTCCGATCAGAACTGGGGCGATATCGGCGGAGGTGATCCAGGGGATCGCGAGCGCAGGCAGACCCTGTGGAAGAGGGCCAAGCACCGAGACGTTGGCATGCGCTGCCAAATCGAACGCGCCAACGATTGCAGTCGCAGCAACAACGGCGACCAGAATGCCCGGCACGCGCTTGCTGTTCTTCAGCGCCAGAATCACAGTCAGAGTACCGGCGCCGATGGCGAATGCAGTCCAGTTCGCTTTTCCGCCCAGAAGAGCCTGGCCCATGGCCCATAGATTTTTCAAAGGTCCATCGCTCTCGATCGAGAAGCCGAAAAGCTTGGGCAGCTGGCTGATCAACACAGTCAGCGCAATTCCGTTCATGTAGCCATAGCGGATCGGCTTGGACAGAAGCTCGGTTACAAAGCCTAACCGCGCTACGCCTGCCAGAATGCACACGACTCCCGAGACGACCGCCATCATGCTGGCCAGGGCAACAGCACGAAGGGGATCTCCGCCGGAGAGTGGAAGGACCACGCCAAGTATGACAGCGGACAGCGATAATTCTGGTCCCAGAACCAAGATGCGACTGGGCCCGAACAGTGCATAAGCGAGCAGCGGTACGATTGTCGCGTAGAGACCATAGATGCCAGGCACGCCCGATGCAGCTGCATAGGCGATACCAACTGGCACCAACATTGTCGTCAACACCAATCCGGCGACGATGTCACGCGCCAGCCACGATGCGCGATACTGGCGCAGCGTAAGCAGCCCCGGGAACCAGCGTAGCCAGCTGATCTGATTCAGCATCTCCAGGAGCCTAGGATGCCGAGGTCGGCGAGGCATCTCGTCCTACCTCGACCCTCCACAGTTGAAAGATGTCGTCGTCAAAACTTCTCTGGGATGTGCCTGTACGGATAGTCCGGCTCGCGGTACCCGCCCTGCTTCTGCCGCTTCGGCAGCTCCACTTTCTCGCGCGGCGCGTGCTTGTAAGGGATCTGGCTGAGCAGGTGGGTGATGATGTTCAGGCGTGCACGTCTTTTATCGTTCGAGATTGCCACGTACCAGGGCGCCCAGGCGGTATCGCTGGCTTTGAACATTTCGTCGCGTGCCTTCGAATAGTCGTACCAGCGGCTGTAGGACCTCAGGTCCATCGGCGACAGCTTCCAGATCTTGCGCCCATCGTCGATGCGAGCCTCGAGGCGGCGAGTTTGCTCCTCCATGCTCACTTCGAGCCAGTACTTGAGCAGGATGACACCGGATTCGATCATGATTCTCTCGAACGCCGGAACCATCGTCAGAAAGCGCTTGGCCTGTTCCTCCGTGCAGAAACCCATCACCCGCTCGACGCCTGCGCGGTTGTACCAGCTGCGATCGAAGATCACGACTTCGCCCCCTGCCGGCAGATGCGGCATATACCGCTGGGCGTACATCTGGCTCTTCTCGCGGTCGGTGGGACTGGGCAATGCCACGACGCGAAACACGCGCGGGCTCACACGCTCGGTGATCGCCTTGATCGTGCCGCCCTTGCCGGCGCCGTCGCGCCCCTCGAACACGATGCACACCTTGATGCCCCTGTGCACCACCCACTGCTGCAGCTTGACGAGCTCGATGTGCAAGCGCGCGAGCTCCTTTTCGTAGTCTTTTCGGTTCAGCCTCTCTTCCGGCTTGGAGTCGACCGCCTTCGCTGCTGTGGTTCTAACTTTGCCCGCTTTGGCTTTCATCGCTTTGCTTCTCCTTTCTGTTTGTTCTCTGACGGTGCCGTCGTCGGCTTGGCGGCCGCCTGCGACAAGCGTTCGTATTCTTCCACCGCCGTCTGCAGGTTGAAAAACATCTGCTTCTCGCCTAAGAGTTCACCGATCCTCGAGCGCTTAACGATGGCAAGGACCTCGGGATTGAGCGCTGCGAGCCACAAAGTGACGCTATGGCGACGAAGATTTTCCTCTGCCTCCGCGAGCATCTTCAGCGCCGTAAACTCGATGTCGAACACCGCGCTGCAATCGATCAACACGATGTGCGGCCTGGCGTGATGGATCAGCGGCCACATCTTGTCACCGACCGACTGAGCGTTCGCGAAAAAGATGCGGCCCTCTGTTCGCAAGATCAACAGACCGGGCCAGGTCTCGTCGTCCGGGTGCTCAGTCGACAGTGGTCGGAAGACGTCCGTCCCTCGTTTGCGACCGAGAGCGTAGACGGGCGGATTGTACGTTTGGTACGCGAGAGCAAGCAACGAAGCCATTACCGCTACCACAATCCCCTTCAGCGTACCGAGCACGGTGACGCCCGCGAAAGCGATGAGTGCCCAGTAGAACTCGGTGGTGCGCGCCCGGGCGATAGCGCGAAACTCTGCCGGCTTCATCAGTGTCACCGAGTAAACAATGACCACTGCTGCTAGCACGGCATTCGGCATCAGAGCTATCAGCGGTGCGAGCAGCAGCAGGGTCGCAATCGCCGCTGCTGCGGTGACGAGTTCGGCCATCTGCGAACGCGCACCGGCGTTGCGATTGACTGCCGTTTGCGTGGTGCCGCCGCCGGCCGGCATGGCGCCGAACAGACCCCCGGCGACGTTCGCGACGCCGAGAGCCAGCAACTCCTGGTTGGGCAGCGGGCGCGGCTCGTCGGGCTTCGCAAATGCGCGCGCGGCGGCGATGCTCTCGGTAAAGCTCATCAGGGCAATACCGGCTGCGGCGGGCCACATCTGTGCAGCAAGATCGAGCTGCGGCCAGACGAGGCGGGGAAGCTCGTGAGGAACGGCGCCAACCGTTTCCACTCCTGCATGCGGCAAACCGAGGAGGCTGGAGGCGGCAATGCCCGCCGCGACAGCGATCAGCGGGGCGGGCGCCCGCGGCGCAAAACGCTCCAGACCGAACAGCAGCGCGAGAGTCATCAAGCCTACAGCCAGCGTTATGAGTGACGTCTGGGGCATGTGCCCGGCGATGGCGAGCAGATCCCTGAAGAACCCCGTCTTCTCGATATGGAGTCCGAGCAGTTTCGGGATCTGGTCGATGACGATCACCAGTCCGACTCCGGATTTGAAACCCGCCAGCACCGGGTCCGAAATGAAGTTCGCGACGAAGCCGAGCCGCAGCAGCGAGGCCAGCACCAACATGGTGCCGACCAGAATCGCCAAGGTAGCTCCCGCCAATGCGAGCTCCGCAGGCCCGCCATCCGGCACCGCCTCGGCCAGGTTGGCGGCGGCCAGGATAGCCAACGTGGTCGTGGTGCTGACGCTGAGCGGTCGGGATGTACCAAGCAGAGCGTAGACGACCATCGGCACAAACACCGTATACAGGCCGACCTGTACCGGAAGGCCCGCGATGGTGGCAAACGCCATCGCCTTGGGAACGACCACGGCGGCCGCGATCAAACCGGCGGTCACGTCCGCGCGCAGCCACGCCCGCGGGTATCGCCGCAGCCAACCCAAAGCGGGAATAAAGCCGGGAGAGTCCATTGTGTCGTCGAATCTTGGAAATCGGCTAGCCGCGCCGTACGCCTGTCCGATGGAAATGCCCACGGGTGGATGCCGGCATCCAGAACCGTCAATTGGATGCAAGCACCTACGTGCAGCATTCTACGATCGCACGGAAATTTGAGTAGCGTCATGGCGCCTGGGCGGAGTTCGCGAAGCAGGCCGCCGAAGCCGTTTTGGCGCACAATTTCTTCGCAGCTGTGCCAGCCACATACGAGCAGTGACACCCATACGCGAGGAGACACCGGTGGGCACCGAAAAAACGCGACTTGAAGAAACTCGAATTCGGCAAATCCCGTGGAAGAAGTGGGGGCCATACCTGAGCGAGCGGCAATGGGGAACCGTGCGCGAGGACTACAGCGACTCGGGCAATGCGTGGGATTACTTCAGCCACGACCACGCCCGATCGCGGGCCTACCGCTGGGGTGAGGATGGGCTTGGGGGGATCTCCGACGACCGCCAGCTGCTTTGCTTCGCGCTGGCCCTTTGGAACGGCAAGGACCCGATTCTCAAGGAGAGGCTGTTCGGCCTGACCAACAGCGAGGGGAACCACGGCGAAGACGTCAAGGAGTACTACTTCTATCTCGACTCGACCCCCACCCACTCGTACATGAAGTATCTGTACAAGTACCCGCAAGCGGCCTATCCATACGACGACCTCGTAAAGACCAACCGGGGGCGCAGCCGCAACGAGCTCGAGTACGAGCTGCTCGACACGGGCGTGTTCGATCAGGATCGTTATTTCGACGTGTTCATCGAATACGCTAAAGCCTCTCCCGAGGACATCCTCATCCAGATCGGGGTGCACAACCGCGGTCCGGAGGCAGCGACGCTGCACGTGCTTCCTACGCTCTGGTTCCGCAACACATGGTCGTGGGGTGGGAACCCTCCCCGCCCCGGCCTGCGACATGCCGCCTTGGGTGGCGCGGGCAGCATGATTACGGCTTTGCACCCGGAGCTGGGCGAGAGGTTCTTCTATGCGGAAGGTTCGCCTGAGCTGCTCTTCACGGAAAACGAGACCAACACCGATCGCCTCGTGCAGGTCCCGAACCGTACTCCTTACGTCAAAGACGGGATCAACAGTTACATCGTTCAGGGTCGCGATGACGCGGTGAACGCCGAGAAGACTGGGACGAAGGCCTCGGCGCATTATGTGCTGAACGTAGGGGCGGGAAAATCGCAGATTCTTCGGCTGCGGCTGAGTGATGCGGCGCCCTCCTTAGCCAAATCCGAAAGCGCGTCGAGCAGTCCATTCGGCGACTTCGACGTGGTGATGAAAACACGCCGCCAGGAAGCGGACGAATTTTACGCATCGGTCATTCCGTCATCGCTGGGCGCAGACGCAGCAAATGTGATGCGCCAGGCGCTGGCCGGCATGCTGTGGTCCAAGCAGTTCTACTACTACGATGTCGACAAGTGGCTCGAAGAGCGCGGCGCGAAACCGTTCAAGTCGAGGCGGAGCGTGGGCCCGCGCAACGACGGCTGGCATCACATGTACAACGCCGACGTCCTGTCGATGCCGGACAAGTGGGAGTATCCCTGGTACGCAGCGTGGGATCTGGCCTTCCACACCCTCGCGCTGACGCTGGTGGATGGGGACTTCGGCAAGCAGCAGCTAGATCTGATGCTCACGGGACAGTATCTGCACCCCAGTGGCCAGATCCCGGCCTACGAGTGGAACTTCGGCGACGTCAATCCGCCGGTGCACGCCTGGGCCACTATCTTTACATACCGGCTCGAGCACCTGCGGCGCGGGGCGGCTGATCTCGACTGGCTCGAGCGCTGCTTTCTCAAGCTGCTGCTCAACTTCACCTGGTGGGTGAACCGGAAGGACCGGACCGGCAACAACGTCTTCGAGGGCGGGTTCCTGGGGCTGGACAACATCGGCGTGTTCGACCGCAGCGCCCCGCTGCCGACCGGCGGGTATCTGGAGCAGGCCGACGGGACGGCTTGGATGGCGCTGTTCTCCCAGAACATGCTCGAGATCTGCGGGGCGCTGGCGATGCAAAAGCCGGCCTACCTCGAGATGGTTCAGAAATTCCTCGAGCATTTCCTGTATATCGCCTCGTCGATGATGCACGCAGGCGACGACGTCGGGATGTGGGACGAGGAAGACGGCTTCTTCTATGATGTGCTGCGCCTGCCGGACGGAACGGCTCAGCGCCTGAAGGTTCGTTCCATGGTCGGCCTGCTGCCGCTCTGCGCGGTCACCGTATTTGAGGGGACGCTCCTCGAGAAGCACCCGGAGCTGAGGCAACCCTTCCGCCGATTCCTGGAGGCGCGCTCGGAGCTTGTGGCCAACATCCACGACCCGACCAAGCGCGGTCGCGGTGGGCGGCAGCTCGCGTCGATCTTGAACGAAACCAAGCTCAGACGCGTGTTGACGAAAATGCTCGACGAGAGCGAGTTCCTCAGCCCTTGCGGCATCCGCGCGCTTTCACGCTACCATGCGGAGCATCCGTTTGCGTTTCGCGTCGGGAGCCACGACTATCGAGTGTCGTACCTGCCGGCGGAGTCCGACACCGGCATGTTTGGAGGCAATTCCAACTGGCGCGGGCCGATCTGGATTCCCGTCAACGCTTTGATCATCCGTGCGCTGCTGCAGTATTACACCTACTACGGGGACGACTTCAAAATCGAATGTCCCACGGGCTCCGGGCGGCAGATGACGCTGTACCAGGTCGCCGAGGAGATCTCACGCCGGCTGGCGAGCATCTTTCTACGCGACAAAAATGGGCGGCGGCCGGTGTATGGAGGAAGCCGGAAGTTCCAGGAGGATCCGCACTGGCGCGACCTCATCTTGTTTTACGAATACTTTCACGGCGACAACGGCGCGGGGCTCGGTGCAAGCCATCAGACGGGCTGGACCGGAGTCATCGCCCGGGCTATGCACCTGTTCGCGACCAGCTCCGCCGAGCAGTTCCTGCAGCTCGGGAAGAGTGCCGCCATCGTCGAAGAGCAGCAAGTCCCAAGGAGTGCGGCGTAAGGCTTCATCAGGCGAGAAGCTGCTAAGGTGCGCGAACCGCTCTTTCCGGCGCTCTATCAGATCAATACACGCGTGTGGCTGACGGAGATCGCGCGGTCGCTGGGAAGGGCGGCCACGCTGGACGATATTCCGGATACCCAGCTGGACGGTCTTGCCGGCACCGGGTTCGACTGGATCTGGTTGCTTAGTGTGTGGCAGACCGGGCCGGCTGGGCAGCGGATCTCGCGTGCCAACGCCGAATGGCGCAGGGAGTTCGAGGAGACGCTGCCGGACTTGCGCGAGGAAGACATCGCGGGGTCCGGCTTTGCGGTCACCCGCTACGTCGTGCACTCTGCTCTTGGGGGTGATGCCGCGCTGGCCCGCTTGCGCGAGCGGCTGCGACAGCGCGGGTTGCGGCTGATGCTCGATTTCGTCCCGAATCACATGGCGACGGACCATCCGTGGATCGAGCAACATCCGGACTATTTCGTGCAAGGGACCGAGATCGATTTGACGCGGTCGCCGCAGAATTACACCCGCGTGAAGACGTCTGCTGGCTCGCCTCTGTTCGCTTACGGGCGCGACCCGTATTTCCCCGGCTGGCCTGACACGCTGCAGCTCGACTACGCCAATCCGGCGACGCAGGCCGCAATGATCGCCGAGTTGAGCAAGATCTCCTGGCAATGTGACGGGGTGCGCTGCGACATGGCCATGCTCGTGCTCCCTGACGTCTTCGAACGCACGTGGGGCAGCCGGCCGGAGCCGTTCTGGCCGAAGGCGATCGCGTCGGTTCGGCAGCAGCATCCGGATTTCCTGTTCATGGCCGAGGTCTACTGGGACCTGGAGTGGACGATGCAACAACAGGGGTTCGATTACGCCTACGACAAGCGACTGTACGACCGCCTGCGGGAAGGGCATCCGGAAGCCGTGCGAGGACATCTCCAAGCTGGGCTCGACTACCAGAGCCGCTTGGCCCGCTTCCTCGAAAACCACGACGAGCCCCGGGCGGCGGCAACTTTCCCCCCGGGCACCCACGAAGCTGCGGCCACCGTGACCTATCTCGCTCCGGGTCTGCGCTTCTTTCACCAAGGTCAGTTCGATGGGCGCGTCAAGCGCATCTCTCCACACCTGGCTCGCGGTCCGAATGAACCGGTGAATTCCGTGGTTCGGGGCTTCTACGAGCGCTTGCTCGAGCTACTGCGGCGCCCCGTTTTGCGGCAAGGCGAATGGCGGTTGCTCGAGTGCGCTCCCGCCTGGGAAGGAAACCGGTCCTGCGAAGCTGTCGTTGCCTATGCCTGGCAAGATTCCGCCGGCAATCGGCTGATCGTCACCGTGAATTATGCGAGTCATCAAAGCCAGTGCTATGTCCAACCCCTGTTTGCCGGACTTGCTAGTCGATCATGGCGGCTGCGGGATCTGCTTGGCACTGCGCAATACGATCGCGACGGAAACGACCTGCAGTCGCGTGGGCTTTATCTGGATGTGCTGCCTTGGCAGTGTCACGCGTTCGCGATGACGGGCATGTAGCGTGCGACGTGACAGCAACAGACCTAGTCAAATGGATATCTCCGCTTGCCGCAGTGACGGTGTTCACTGTGATGCTGTCCTTGGGACTGCTGCTCGAGCGCGAGCAGATCATGTCGGCGCTGCGGCGGCGCATGGTGCTCGCGGCGGTGCTGTTCGCGGTGGTTGTGCCCGTGCCGGCCTTGGCGGTTATCGTGGTCAAGCTGTTCGGCCTGCGCGGTGCCGTCGCGGCCGGCATCGTGCTCATGGCGATCTCACCGGGCGCCCCCGTCGCACTACGGCGGGCGATCGAGGCGGGCGGCGGCGGTCGCGGCGGCGATGCGCAATCCCGGACTGGCGCTTCTCATCGCCACGCGCAATGCCGCCCCGCCGGATGTCACCGCCTCGGTCTTCGGATATGCGCTCGGCTTGGCGGGCGTGATCTTCGCGTTTCTGGCGTGGCGGAAATGGAAATATCGAGAGTCCGTGCCGGAGCCGGCATGCAAGTGAAGGGACACCGGGTGCAGCAGCCTGCGCCTCGACAACCTGGGCATCCCATCGGTACGATGGGGGGCGTGCCTGCGATGGAGGAATTTGCGATGCGTATCGTTGTAGCAAACCTGCCGGACGATGTCTCGGAGGAGGGGATCCGCACGGCGCTGAGCCCGTTCGCTCCGGTGGAGAAGATCAAGCTGGTCAAGGAAGGCGGAGCGCCCACCGCGGTGATCGACATGGAGATGACGCGTCCGCAGGCCGACGCCCTGGCGAAGCGCATCAGCGGGCGCATGTACCAAGGGCGCGAGTTGCGTGCGTGGGTGCCGGTGATGGATTGGTGAGTCGCGAATTGCCCTATGGCCATCTCACTGTTCGACCGCGTAGCGGCAGCCCTCTTCGGCGGTGCGGAGCCGTCTGCGGACAACGCAGTGGAGCGCCAGCTCGTCGCCGATGTGACCGAGCTCGTGGTCGAGGCGGTCGAGCCGCGCTGCCGGCTTCACGGCCGGTATCGGGAAAAGCTTGAAGGGTGCATTCGCAAGAGCATCGGCTACCTGCGCTCCATCGGACGCGAGGGGTTGGAGCCGGTTCTCCTCGCGCGAGCGACGTGGAGCGAAGATCCACGCTTGAATGCGTTCTTTGCGACCGCAGACGATGTGCCCGCGTGCCTCGGGCGCAGCAGCGAGTTGCGCGCGTTCTTCGAGAATCCCTCCAATCGAGAAGTCCAAGAAGCCTACGCGCTGCTCGGGATGAAAAAGGAGGAGCGCGCTGTGCTCGGTATGGAGTTGCAGGGCGGGGCGGTGACGCAGGATGTTGCCCAGGTGACCGTGAGCTTCTCCCAGCACCGGCTGATCGCGCCAGCGACCACTTTTGCCGCCACGCGCTTGGAGGTGGGTCGGCGCATCATCCAGCGTCTCGCACAGGTCGCGTTATCGCGCATCGTCACACTGGATATGAAGGCGACGGAGTTGCAGGAACACAAGGCCTACCTTGGTGCGCGCCTGCGCCTGCTCAATCTTGCTCGAGACGGCATGGAAGGCATCGTCAAAGACCCGGCGACCATCGCGGAGGAGATCAAAGCCGCCGAGCGGGAACTGAAGGAAACCGTCGACGGATACATCGAAGCCAAGACCAGCCTGGCGACGCTGGACGGGTATATCAAGCACATCGAGGACGTGTTCTCGCGCCCGGAGCAGCACGTCGCGCTGACGCATACACCATTGCGCCTGAGCCGGATGGGCGTAAAGGTGGACGCCGCAGTTACTGGGCCGGTCAACGAGCTGACGCTGGCCGAACTATCCATCGGCGAGAATTTCCAGGCTGCGATTTCGATTGTACGCTGCCCGCGCAGCGAGCTCCCGCCAAAGGAGGATCTGGTGGCGAAGGCAGAGCGCTATCTTTAAGCCGTTGCCTGACCCGACGCGTCGCCCAAGCCAAGACGGTTCGAGGGGAGGGAAAGCCATGTCTGCGTTGGCGTGTCCTCCGTGTTTCGCAGCGAGACCCTCACCTCACTCCAGATGGAAATCCGCCCGCAGTCGCAACACAGGGCTGCCACTTGACGACGGAGCAAATCGACACTTGACAACCATTCGTTGACCTGATGGACTGGTTCGTTGAGATCGTGGCACGGACGGCAGCGAGCCTTGCCGAATGGCTGATACGATCCACACCACCCCCCCGGCCTTTGGCCGACCCCTCCTCGTGAGAGGAGGGGAGGAACCTCTCCCCTCCTGGGTCAAGGAGGGGTGGCGCGCGCAGCGCGACGGGGTGGCTGGGCAAAGCGCAAAGGTCAGTAGCTTCTCCAGGCAACAAAGTTCAAAACTATGACTAGACGGCTGCTTTCGTGTGTGATCCTCGCAGTCACCTGCGCAGTAACACTTTGCGCCGGTTGCTCCAAGGAGACGCCGCCATCCCAGCGCCCGGCGCCTGCGGTCAGCGTCCTTACCGTCGAGCCGCAGACGATTCCGTACACTGCGACCTTCGTCGCGCAGACCGAGAGCTCGCAGCAGGTCAATATCGTGGCGCGGGTGTCGGGCTACCTCGACAAGATTGCCTACCGCGAAGGCGATCTCGTGAAGCACGGGCAGTTGCTGTTCCAGCTCGACCCGAAGCCGTTCCAGGCGCAGCTGCAGGCCGCGCAGGGCGAGCTCCAGTCCCAGCAGGCTCGTCACACCAATGCGAAGGCGAACCTGGAAAGGGTAAAGCCGCTGGCCCAACAGAATGCGCTGTCGCGGGCCGATCTAGACCGGGCGCAGGCAGAGTTCGACTCTTCGAAAGCCGCGGTGTTCTCGGCGCAGGCGAAAGTGGATGAAGCGCAGCTGAATCTCGGCTATACCACGATCCGGTCGCCCGTCACCGGGCTGGCGAGCAAGTCGAACCAGCGGCAAGGTTCGTTTGTCAACGCGATGTCCGATAACGCGAACCTCACGTACGTTGCCGCGCTGGACCCGATCTGGGTCAATTTCAGCGTGTCCCAGAATCAAGTCGCCAAGCTGCGGGAGCAGACGCAAAAAGGCCAAGTGGTGCTGCCGAAAGATCGCGGCTATGACGTCGAAGTGGTGCTCTCCGACGGTTCGCTCTATCCACATCAGGGGAAGATCAATTTTGCGGACCCCTCGTTCAGTCAGGACACCGGCTCTTTCCTGGTGCGGGCGGTGCTGCCGAACCCGCAGCGGGAGCTGCAGCCGGGCATGTTCGTGACGGCAAACGTCAAGGGCGCGCAGCTCCCGAACGCCATCGTCGTGCCGCAACTGGCGGTGCAGCAGGGCTCGAACGGACACCTGGTGTACGTCATCAATCAGGCGGGTTCGGCGGAGGTACGGCCAGTGATCGTCGGCGACTACTACGGCGAGAAGAACATCGTGATCGTCGAAGGCTTGCAGAAAGGCGACCGCGTGGTGGTGGAGGGCGTGCTCAAGGTTGTGCCTGGGCAGCCGGTGAAGATCGTCGCGCCGGGCGAGGCCGGAGCAGCCAAGTCCGGCGACGCGGCAGGGCAACCCGCCGAGAAGCCTGCCGAGAAACAGGCCGAGCCGAAGAAGCAGTAAGCCGCGGGCATGTTCACCCACCTGTTCATCGACCGGCCGATTCTCTCGTCGGTCATCTCGCTCCTCATCGTGCTCGCTGGGGCGGTTTCGATGGTCGTTTCCCCCATCGAACAGTATCCGGACATGGCGCCGCCGCAGGTGACCATCGATGCGATCTACCCTGGCGCGACCGCCGAGGTGATCGCGAACAACGTGGCCGCGCCAATCGAAACCCAGCTGAACGGGATCGACAACCTTCTCTATTTCTACTCAACCAGCTCCTCGAGCGGGAACACCCAAATCGTCGTTGTATTCAAGCCTGGCAGCAATCCGGACATCAACCAGGTCAACGTGCAGAACAAGCTGAGCCAGGCAATGCCTCAGCTGCCCCAGGTCGTCGTGCAGCAGGGGCTGGTCGTGGACAAGAAGTCGCCCAGCATCATGATGGTGGTGTCGGTCTATTCGCCGGACAACCGCTACGACACGACTTATATCGACAATTACAGCAATCTGTACGTGCTCGACGAATTGAAGCGCGTCCCAGGCGCCAATCGCTCTTCGGTATTCGGCTCCCCCGACATCGCGATGCGAGTTTGGCTGCGACCCGACCGCATGGCCCAGCTAGGCATCACGGTCCAGGAGATCGCGAGCGCGATCCAGAGTCAGAACCAAACCTTCGGCGTCGGCCAGATCGGAGCACCTCCGATGCCGCCTGACGTCGAGCAGCAGTTCGTCGTCACTGCGCAGGGTTTGCTGACCAAGCCCGAGGAATTCGAGAGCATCATCATTCGCACCGACAAGGAAGGTGTTGCGATCGTGCGGATCAGAGACGTCGGTCGCGTCGAGCTCGCCAAGCGCGATTACTCGATGCCGAGCCGGATGAACGGCAAGATCGCCACGACCATCGGCGTGTATCAGCAGCCGGGGGCGAACGCGGTGAATACCGCGAAGGCGGTGCGCAAGAAGATGGAGGAGCTGAAGGCCAAGTTTCCCACCGGGCTCGACTACAAGATCGTGCTCGACACCAGCGAGTTCACGCTCTACTCGATAGACAAAGTGGTGCACACGTTCTTCGAAGCGGTGGTGCTGGTGGTGCTGGTCGTATTCGTCTTCTTGCAGTCACTGCGTGCGACTGTAATCCCGATCCTGGCGGTACCGGTGTCGATCGTCGGCACCTTCGTCGGCATGCACCTGCTCGGCTTCTCGATCAACATGCTGACGATGTTCGGGATGATTCTGGCTATCGGGCTGGTGGTAGACGACGCCATCGTCGTCGTCGAGAACGTCGAATCGAACATCACCAAGCACAATCTCGCTCCGTTGGAGGCTGCGAAGCAGGCGATGACCGAAATCGCCGGTGCGTTGATCTCGATTGTGCTGGTGCTGCTTGCCGTGTTCCTACCGGTCGCGTTCCTTGGCGGAGTGACCGGGACGCTGTACAAGCAGTTCGCCATCACGATCGCGATCTCGATGGTGATTTCAGGAATCATGGCGCTCACGCTGTCGCCCGCGCTCGCTGCGATCATCATCAAAGCACATCACGGCGAGAAGAATCGCGTGTTCCGGGCTTTCGAAAGCGGCTTCGAGCGGCTGCAGCGCGGATACCTGGCGGGAGCCAGGGCGACGCTTCGGATCTGGCCGATCGCGCTCATCGCTTTCGGCGGGGTGATCGCCGGAATACTGTTGATGTTTCGCATCCTCCCGGCCAGCTTCGTGCCCGATGAGGACCAAGGCTATTTTTTCGTTCTGGCTCAGGTGCAGGATTCGGCGAGCATGGAGGTTACCCGTCGCTTCACGTCGGCGTTGGAAAAGATCATCCTCCAGGATCCTGCCGTGCAGGACGTCGGCACGGTCAACGGCTATAGCTTCATCGACGGCCAAAACAACAACAGCGCGGCGGTCATGTTCGGTCTGCTGAAGCCGTTCGGTGAGCGCAAGGATGTCTCGCTGCTGTCGTTTGACACGCTCAAGCGGCTGAACGCCCAGTTTGCTGCGCGCGAGGACGGGGTGGCGTTCGCGGTCAATCCGCCGTCGATTCCAGGTCTCGGCACGACGGGCGGATTCGAGTTCTATATCCAGAACCGCGGCGCCGGAGACGCTCGTGCCACCGACGCGGCGGTCAAGGCATTCCTAGCCAAGGCGCGACAGCGGCCAGAGCTGCAGGGCGTCAGCACGACCTTCCGCGCTTCCAGTCAGCAGCTGTTCGTGGATCTCGACCGCAACAAGGCAGAGGTGCTGGGTGTGAAGGTGGGCGACGCGTTTCAGGCGATGCAGACGCTGTTCGGCTCCCAGGTAGCGGGTCAGTTTTCCCTGTTCAGCCGGGTCTGGTTCGTGATTGTCCAGGCCGACGCCAACTACCGCGCCAAGCCGGAAGATTTCCAGAAAGTCTATGTGCGCTCGGCCAACGGCGCGAACGTGCCGCTGTCTGCGCTGATCACCACGCGTTACGTCACCTCCCCGAAGCTCGTGACCCGCTTCAACGGCTTCCCCGGCGTCAAACTCACCGGGAACCAGGCGCCCGGCTACAGTTCGGGCCAGGCGATTCAAGCTATGGAAGCGGTCGCCCGGGAAACCCTGCCTGGTGACTTTGCCTACGCCTGGGCGGGGCAAGCGTTGCAGGAGAAAGAGTCCGGAAGCACGTCGTCGTCGGCTTTCATCTTCGGGCTCATCGTGGTGTTCCTGCTGCTTGCCGCCCAGTTCGAGAAGTGGACGCTGCCGATCGCCGTAGTGCTCACCGTTCCGTTCGCGGTCCTGGGTGCACTGCTGCTGACCTGGATACTCGGCCTGGAGAACGACGTCTATTTTCAGGTAGGCCTCGTCACCCTGGTCGGGCTGTCGGCGAAGAACGCGATCCTGATCTGCGAATTCGCCATCGAGCGCGTGCATCATGGGATGTCGCCGCGTGACGCAGCCATCGAAGCAGCGGGACTGCGCCTGCGCGCGATCGTGATGACTTCCTTCGCGTTCATCCTCGGCTGCGTGCCGCTCGCCATCGCTTCCGGGCCGGGCGCGAACAGTTTGCGCGCCATCGGCACGGGTGTGATCGGCGGCATGCTGGCTTCGACTTGTATCGCCATCTTCTTCGTGCCGCTGTTCTTCTGGCTGCTGGAGAGCATGAGCGAGAGATTCGGCAGCAAGAAGGTTGCTGCGGGCGGCGGGGCGGCCAGCGCCGCGCACGCGAAGCGGGACGGAGACTGACATGTGGCGGCTGGCTATCGCCGGTCTGGCCGGCGGCCTTCTTGTCGGCTGCATGGTCGGTCCCGATTACGTCAAGCCGAAAGTCGAGACGCCAACCACGTACATTTACGAGCCCAAAGACGCGGCGCAGACCGCGAACACCGAGTGGTGGAAACAGTTCGGCGATCCGGTGCTCGACGATCTAATTGCACAGGCGCTGACTCACAACTACAGCGTCAAGATCGCCGCCGCCAATGTCGAGCAAGCCGCAGGCGTGCTGACCCAGACTAAGGCTCCGCTCTACCCACAGATCAACTATTCTGGCGATGCCACACGGCAACGCTTGTCGCAAAATACGGCGATCCCGGCTGGCAGCCCCAATCCGGCAAACAACTATCAGGTGCTGGCCGGCGCGACCTGGGAAATCGACCTTTGGGGCCGCGTGCGACGGCTCACCGAGGCGGCACAGGCGAATTTGTTGGCGACGCAGGAAGCACGCCGCGGGGTGATCTTGAGCCTGGTCGCGTCGGTGGGCAGCAACTATCTGGCGCTGCGCGGACTGGATGAGCAGCTCGCCATCTCCAAGCAAACCCTCGAGGCCTATGCCAAGTCTCTGAAACTGTTCGAGCTGAAGTTTCAGCATGGGCAGATCTCGCAGATGAACGTGGAGCAGGTCAAGGTGCAGTACCAGACTGCCGCCGCGCAGATCCCGATCATCCGCCAACAGATCGTCGTGACCGAGAATGCCCTGTCGATCCTGCTCGGTCGCAACCCCGGTCCGATCCCCCGCGGCAAAGGATTGCTCGACCTCACGCTGCCGGGCGTGCCCGCCGGAATGCCTTCCGAGTTGCTCGAGCGCCGCCCCGATCTGCTGCAAAGCGAACAGCAGCTTATCGCCGCCAATGCCCAGATCGGTGCCGCCAAAGCGCTGTACTATCCAACGATCTCGCTTACGGCCGCATTTGGTGTCGCGAGTTCGCAACTCAACAGCCTGTTTAAGGGACCGGCACAGCTGTGGAACTACGGCGGCACCATCACCGGTCCCATCTTCACCGGCGGAGCCATTTCCGGCCAGGTCGCCCAAGCCACTGCCGGGCAGAAGGCTGCGCTGCTGTCTTATGAGCAGGCGATCCAGAGTGCTTTTGCCGACGTCGAAAATTCACTGGTGACGCGGCAGGAACTCATCGAGCAGATCGCCGCGCAGCAGGCGCTGGTGGAAGCGTTGAGGACATACTCTCGGCTCGCATACCTGCAGTACGACGGCGGCTACGCGCCGTACACCGACGTTCTGCAGGCCGAGCAGCAGTTGTTCCCCGCTGAGCTCACTCTCGCTGCCGGTCGCGCCGCTCTGCTCGCATCCGTTGTCCGCATCTATCAGGCAACGGGCGGCGGCTGGGTCGATCTCGCCCAGGTTACGGCCGACTCGCCTCCGAAAGCAGAGGCCGCACCGTCGAACGCGCCGCCGGCCGATACGAGCGACCGCATCGAAGTGGTCACGGAAGGCAATGCCTCCGTCGTGAATGTCTATCGCGGGAGCGGAAGCGGCGGTGCCGAGCTGCGCGCGCCCAAGAGCGGTTGGCCGCCCAAGGTTGTGGTTCGGTTACGCGGCTTCGGCGCGCTGCAGAGCTTCAGCGCAGAGTCGGCAGGCGGTAAGTTGAATTGCGCTTCGACCAGGAATGAACCGGTGTGCCAACTGGGCGCAGCACGCGTCGAGGCTGTCAGCAAGCGCCCTGAATACATCGAAATCGTGTTGCCCTCAGCTCTGCTCAAACCCGACGGAGGGCCGGTTCAAGTTCGCTGGTCAGAGCGTTCCTGAGGGGCTATCTGTGGTTTCGATGCACGCTGCACGGGTTCTGCGGTTTCGGCTTTAGGGGGAACGTTCCATGACTAGATTAGCGCTCCGCATCGAACGCAACCTCGGCTGGATCGTCCTCTCGGTGCTGCTGGTCGGTTGTCTACTGGTGTTGTGGCCCTTCGTGTCGGCGCTGTTGTGGGCCATCATCCTGTGTTTCTCTACCTGGCCTATTCATCAGCGCATTCTCAAATGGCTTGGCGGTCGCCGCACTTGGGCGGCTACCGTGATGACGCTAGGCATGGTCCTCGTGGTCCTGATGCCGTTCCTGATCGTCGGCTCGACGTTGGCAGACAGCGTCAAGGAGGTGACGGGGATAGCGCGTCAATCGCTCGCCGCCGGGCCGCCTCCGCCGCCAGCGTGGTTAAGCAAGGTTCCCGTCGTCGGACAATCGGCGTCGGCGTATTGGGAGAGCCTGTCGACCGACCGTGCGAAGCTGTCCCAGGAAACCAAGCGATTGCTCGAACCCGTCAGCACCGGGTTACTGAAGATCGCGTTGGGGCTGGGGAGCGGATTACTGCAGCTGACATTGAGCATCTTCGTCGCCTTTTTTCTATTTCGCGATGGACTATCCGCGGCGCAACGCCTGATCACCGGAGTCGAACGCATTGGCGGCCCGCGCGGCAGGTATCTGTTGACGGTCGCCGGCAACACAGTCCGAGGTGTCGTCTATGGAATCCTGGGCACTGCGCTGGTGCAGGCCGTGATGGCGGGGATTGGCTTCGTCATCGCCGGTGTACCGGGCGCGGCACTGCTGGCGCTGCTGACATTTTTCCTTTCAGTGGTGCCGATGGGGCCACCGCTGATCTGGATTCCGGCGACGATATGGCTGTACCAGCAAGGCGCCACCGGTATGGCGATTTTCATGCTGATCTGGGGCATCGGCGTGAGCAGCGTGGACAACGTCATCAAGCCCTGGCTGATCAGTCAGGGCAGCGACATGCCTTTCATATTGATCTTTTTCGGTGTGCTCGGCGGCGCGCTGGCATTCGGATTCATCGGCGTGTTTCTCGGCCCTACACTGCTCGCAGTCGGCTTCCGCTTGATCGAAGAGTGGTTCTCCGCCAGCCGTCAAGACGCCGAACAAGCCGCTCAGGCGGACTCGACCCAAGCTTGACGCAACGCGGCCGGTTGCAGCTGGGGCTATGACGAAGGAGCATGATGATGAATGCAGCTATGGCAACCTCCCCCGACCTCAGTGCCTTCGGTAAGGCACGCTCCAGCGTTGAAGGTGCGCCGCTCAGCGTGGACGAGCTGCGGCGCATGCACGCATTCTGGAGGGCGTGCAATTACCTTGCGCTGGGCATGATCTATCTGCAGAGCAATCCGCTGCTGCGCGAGGCGCTGAAGCCGGAGCACATCAAGAACCGGCTGCTCGGCCACTTTGGCGCGAGCCCGGCGCTGTCTTTCGTTTACACGCATCTCAACCGGCTCATCCGTCGCGACGACCTCGACATGATCTTTTTAGCCGGTCCAGGCCATGGTGCGCCCGGCGTGTTGGGCCCGGTCTACCTCGAAGGCACCTACTCGGAGGTGTATCCGGAAAAGAGCCTCGACGAGGAAGGCCTGCAGCGCTTCTTCAAGGAATTTTCTTTTCCGGGCGGCATCGGCAGCCACTGCACGCCGGAAACGCCGGGTTCGATTCACGAGGGCGGAGAGCTGGGCTACGTCCTCTCGCACGCGTGCGGAGCGGCGTTCGACAATCCCGATCTCATCGTCGCGGCGGTAGTAGGGGACGGCGAAGCCGAGACCGGGCCATTGGCCACCGCCTGGCACATCGGCAAGTTTCTCAACCCGATCCGCGACGGCTCGGTGTTGCCGATCCTCAACCTCAACGGCTACAAGATCAACAACCCGACGCTGCTGGCGCGCATCAGCCATCAAGAGCTCGAAGACCTGTTTCGCGGCTACGGCTGGACGCCCTATTTCGTGGAGGGCGGAGATCCGCCGAGCATGCACCAGGCGATGGCGGCAACGTTGGACCAGTGCCTCGCCGATATTCGCGCCGCGCAGAAGCAAGCGCGCAGCAGCGGCAACGCGAAGCGCCCGCGCTGGCCGATGATCGTGCTGCGCAGCCCGAAGGGCTGGACCGCCCCCGGCGAGGTGGGTGGCCACAAGCTCGAAGGCTTCTGGCGCGCCCATCAGGTTCCTATCGCCGACGTGAAGACCAATCCCGCGCATTTGAAGCTGTTCGAGGACTGGATGCGCAGCTACAAGCCGGAGGAGCTGTTCGATGCACAGGGCGCGCCGGTCACCGAGTTGCGCCAGTTGACACCCAATGGACGGCGGCGCATGGGCGCCAATCCCCACGCCAACGGGGGCTTGCTGAAGAAGTCTTTGCGGATGCCGGATTTTCACGACTATGCGATTGAAGTGGACCAGCCGGGCACCGTGTACGCGGAAAATACGCGGCCGCTGGGCGCGTTCCTGCGCGACATCATGCGGCTCAACTCGAGAGACTTTCGCGTGTTCGGCCCGGACGAGAACACCTCGAACAAGCTGAATGCCATCTACGAGGTGAGCAAGAAACTCTGGCTGGCCGAGTATTTTCCGGAGGATGGCGACGGCGGCGAGCTCGCCCTGGACGGACGCGTAGTCGAAATGCTTTCCGAGCACACCATGGAGGGGATGCTCGAGGGCTACCTCCTTACCGGGCGCCACGGCTTCTTCTCCAGCTACGAAGCGTTCGTGCACGTGATCGATTCGATGTTCAACCAGCACGCCAAATGGCTCGACATATGCAGCCACCTGCCGTGGCGTGCCGGGATCGCATCGCTCAATCTGCTGATCACGTCTACCGTCTGGCGCCAGGACCACAACGGATTCACCCATCAAGACCCGGGCTTCATCGATCTGGTCACGAACAAGAGCCCGAAGATCACGCGCATCTATTTGCCGCCCGATGCAAATTGCCTCCTCGCGGTGGCGGATCGCGCGCTCCGCAGCCAGAACCTCGTCAACGTCATCGTCTGCGACAAGCAGAACCATCTCCAGTACGCCGATCTGGAATCGGCCATCGTCCACTGCGAGAAAGGCATCGGCATATGGAAACGAGCCAGCAACGACGAGGGCGTGGAGCCCGATGTGGTCATGGCTTCAGCGGGGGACATCCCTACATTGGAGGCCTTGGCTGCGACCGCCATGCTGCGGGAAGCGTTCCCCGACCTCAAAATCCGCTTCGTCAACGTGGTGGATCTGTTCAAGCTGCAGCCCGACTCCGAACACCCGCACGGGCTGAGCGACCGCGACTTCGACAGTCTGTTCACGCGCGACAAGCCGGTGATCTTCAATTTCCACGGCTATCCGTGGCTGATCCACCGCCTCGCCTATCGGCGCACCAACCACGACAACATGCACGTGCGCGGCTATAAGGAGAAGGGCAACATCAACACGCCGCTGGAACTGGCAATCAACAACCAGATCGACCGCTTCAGCCTGGCCATGGACGTGATCGATCGCGTGCCCAGGCTGCAAGTGGCAGGCGCGCACGCCAAGGAGAAGTTCCGCAACCAGCAGATCGAGTGCCGTAACTACGCTCACGAGCACGGCATCGACAAGCCGGAGTTCGCCGAGTGGCGCTGGCCGGGTTGAGAGCGCAACTGCCCGCCGCGGGCGTCGTTCTGCTGCTGGGGTTGTCATGCGCGGCGCGGGGCGGTGCCGTGGGCGATCGCGTCGAGATTGGCCGCACCGGGGATGACGTGGTCGTAGACGTCTACCATTCCAAAGGCATCGGCGGTACATTGCTGCCGGCAGCGGACATCGCATCGACCGCTCGCGTTATCGTGCGCCTGCACGGCTTCACCCGGCTCGAGAGCTTTGTTGCCGCGTCGAACACAGCGACGCTCGAATGCGCGTTGCAGCGTCGTGAGGGCGAAACTGCGGTGGAGGTCTGTCGCTTAGGCTCAGCGTCTTTCGATGCGCTTCAGCGCGGGGCAGACTACTTCGAGGTCAGGCTGCCCGGCGTGCTGGCCCTGCATGGGGAAGCCATCGAAATCCGGTGGGTGGATCAATGGCGCTGACGCGGCGGAATGTTCGCAGGTGGTTCATCCGTGGCGCGAAGGTCGAGGGCACAACGGTGTCGCAGCATGGAGCGGAGGCATAGAGATGAGGCGCTGCGCTTGGTCGTCGATCGCCATGCCGACGCTGGTGCTGACGCTGCTCGGCGTCTCCGCCTCGGCGCACGGCGAGGCTGCGCCCTTGCCTGCCGTGGCGGGCGCAGCTGTGGAAGGGGTACCCGCGGTGCTCGTGCACAACAACCGCGAGATAGTCGTGTTCCGTGCCATGTTTCTAGGCCACACGCCGAGTGATCGGGCGGAAGCGGCCGAGAAGCGGATCGAGCTGTTGGTGGATCGGAGCGGCGGCTCTACCGTCACGTCGCGCGTAATACCCGAGGGCATCGCTGTCGATATCGATCGTGCTCTTGTCTTCGTCGTAACGCCAGGCGATGTCGACGCGCTCGCGAGCGCGACTCTGCAGTCGACGGCGGAGGACGCGGTGCGCGCGTTGACCCTCGCATTGAGGGAAGCGCAGGAGCAAGCCAGCATCCGGCACCTGCTGAAAGCGCTGCTGCTGGCCGCGCTCGCGACGCTGATCTTCGGCGGGCTGGTGTACGGGATCGTTTCGGCGAAGCGACGGCTGAGTGCTCGGCTCAGCGCTATCGTCAAGGAGAAGGTGAAGACGCTGAAGGTAGCGGGCGTCACCGTCATCCACCCCAATCAGTTCCTCAGCGTGACGGCACGCCTGGTGATCGTCGTTGCGTGGCTGCTGGGCCTGTTCGCGACCTATCTCTGGCTCACCTATACGCTGCGGCTTTTTCCCTATACACGGCCGTGGGGCGAGCAGCTCCGCGGTTATCTCGTGGGGCTGCTCGGCTCGATGCTGCATGGCATCTTCCACGCGGTGCCGGGTCGGCTGACCGTCCTGGTCATTTTCGTGATCACTCGCTCCGTCGTGCACGTGCTCGGCGGATTCTTCCAGCGCGTCGAAGGCCAGCATGTCCGGCTCGGCTGGCTCGACGCGGATACGGCTAAACCGACGCGTCGAATCGTCACGATCGTGCTGTGGCTGTTCGCGCTGGTGATGGCCTATCCCTATCTGCCCGGTGCGCAAACCGACGCGTTCAAAGGCTTGTCCGTTCTGGTCGGGCTAATGGTATCGATCGGAGCCTCCAGCCTGGTGGCGCAGGCGGCTAGCGGCATGATTCTGGTGTACTCGCGCGCGCTGCGGGCTGGCGAATTCGTGAGGATCGGAGAGGCGGAGGGCACGGTCATCGAATTGGGTCTGTTCGCGACCCGTATCCAGACCGGCACCGGCGAAGAGCTGATCATGCCCAACGCGTCGGTACTGGGAAACGTCACGCGCAACTACTCCCGTGGCGTCCCCGGGCGCGGATTCGTGCTCCAGGTAACGGTGACGATCGGCTATTCCGTACCTTGGCGGCAGGTGCACGCCATGCTGCTCGAAGCGGCGCGGCGCACGCGCGGCATCCTGAGCGATCCACCTCCCTTTGTGATCCAGCAGGCGCTGTCGGATTTCTACGTGGAATACAAGCTCGTCGCCTACGCCGGACCCGAGGCGCCGGCACAGCGGGCGCTGGCGATCAGCGACCTCAATGCCAACATCCAGGACGTGTTCAACGAGCACGGTGTACAGATCATGTCGCCTCACTACCTGGGCGATCCCGAGCATCCGCAGGTCGTGCCCAAGGAACGCTGGTTCGAGCCTCCGGCGAGAAAGCCCGGCGAATAAAGAGCAGAGCGCTCCGCGGCAGCGGCGGCGAGCGCTGTAGCCGACTATAATCGGCGCTGTAGTCTACGCGCGATCGCTACCGGGGGACATCATGGAGCACGGGATCCGGCATACCGAGCTCGGGGACTCGGACGACGTGGAGATGCTCGAAATCGTCATGTCGGCGGATTTCAAGAACAGCAACCGACTGAGCTGGTACGAACGACACTGAACGTCCGCTTCGACTGCAACGGCGCAGCGGTTTGCGAAGCGGGCCCCCAGCGGTGAGCGCTGCGGCTTCGCCTGACCAAACCAGATGCGCGTTTTGTCCTCCGCTTGTGTGGAATTGATCGAACGCGCGCCCTTATGGCTGCTGATCCTTCTCCTCGGTGCGGTCTGGCTCGTCTGCGCCCCGAGCGCGCGCGGCCAGGAAACACGCCAGGCTTCATCGGAACAGCAGCTGCTTAACTGGTACTACAGCGCGGTGTTCGGAACTGGTGTGTACAAGTCCGGTGACCGAATCGTGACGGTCGTGCAGATTCCCTTTGGCCACGAATTGAAGGCGCCGACCGAAGACCAGTGGGGTCTCAAGCTGGTGGTACCCGTCTCCTTCGGCTTCTACGACTTCCGATTCGATCAGCTGCTGGAAGGCGAGACGCCGAAAAACGTAGGCACGCTGAGCATTTTCCCGGGCGTCGAAGCGCAGATCCCGGTAACTCCCAACTGGCGCCTGAAGCCGTACGCCAATGTCGGCTGGGGGTGGGATCTGTCAGGCGGGGGAGGCGCTCTGCTCTATGCCGGCGGCGTGAAGAGCCTGGTGTGGATGCCCATTGGCAAGGACTCGCAACTGAGTCTCGGTAATCAGCTCACCTTGGCGGGGATCAGCCCCGAGGGGGCCGCCAATCAGCCCATGGGCGTGTTCGTGGCGGGCATCAACCTGGAGACTCCGACGGAAGTGAGAGTTTCGGGACGCCCCATCATCGTCGGCGGCCATCTCATCTACTACTACTTTTTCAACCGTCTGCGGTTTCCCACCAATAACGACGTCCAGAACAAGATCAGCGAGCAGGGTGAGATCGCATTCAGTCTGTCGGTGAAGAAGGCGCTGGACTTCGAGCTTTTCGATCTGGACCGGATCGGGCTCGGGTTCCAGTTCGGCGGCGGAGTCGAGGGGATTCGCCTGTTCTTCAGCCTGCCCTATTGAGAACCGTACCCGGCTTCCCGCTACTCCGGCAATCCGTTGAGCGCATACATGGCGACGAGCAACCCGGTGGGTTTGCCCAGCTTGCCGAACCAGCGGTCGTAGATCTCGATCACCGCCGCCGTCCGGTAGAGCTGCGCGAGGACACGGTTCACCGCCTGCTTGAAGTCCGCGTCGTTCCGGCGCAGCACCAGTCCGTAGGGCTCATAGGAAAACTGCTCCTCCGCGAGCGCGACCGGCATCTGATTCCCGACAGCGAGCGCCAATCCCACCAGAACCGTCCGGTCGCTGGCATAGGCGTCGGCCGTGCCCCTGTCCAGCGCGTTCAAGCCGTCGAGGTGTTCCTTCACGGTGACGATCTCAACGCTCAGCGACGCCTTGCTCAGCGCGTCGCGCAGCGCCTTCTCGGTGGTGGTCCCTGCCATCACCGCGATCTTCTTTCCGGCCAGGTCCGCCAGCCGCCTCGCCGGCTGGTCGGCCTTGACCAGGAAGCTGGCGCCATCGACCCAGATCATCAGGCTGAAATCCACCGTCTTCTGGCGCGCGACGGTATTGGTGGACGTCCCGCACTCGAGGTCGATGGTGCCATCGACGACCCGATCGAAGCGATTGGCCGAGGTGACCTCCACCCACTGGATATCCAGCGCGGGGAGGCCGAGCTGCTGCTGGATACCAGCGGCGACGCGGCCGCACAAGTCGACTGTGTAGCCAACCGGTTTGCCCTGCTGCCCGGCGAACGAGAACGGAACCCCTTCCTTGAGATAGCCGAGCCGGATGGTCTTGCTCTGCGCGATGCGCTGAAGCGTGTTTTGTGATTCTTGTGCCTGAGACTGCGAGAAACACAGCCAGCTCAATGCCAAACAGCAGGCGAGCAACGTAGTTCTCAAGACGACCTCCAGGCTAGGTTAGGTACTGGTTTTCGATCGACCGCGACTGGATCGTGCCGTACCACGCTGCGCGCTACTGCAATTCACGCGCGTTCGACGCCCGAAGCGGCGCCAGTTATGCGGATCCGGCGCACTATAGCTGGGTATTCGGGGTTTCACCAGACGTTGAAGGCACTGTCGGATCACTGTCACACCCGGGCCGTGCACTTCACAGCGCCACGCCGAACCAGGCGGCAAGCAGACCGGTCACGGCCGCGGCGGCGATCACCCATACCGTTTCCAACCCGGTAGCCGCCAGGATCAGCGTGCTGGCTACGGCGATAAGAATCAGCGGCATGCTGCCCAGCGCCTGCGAGGCGATGGGCACCGTTGCCACCAGGATCAGTGCGGCGCTCGCGATGACCACTGCGCCGACCACGCTGCGGGCACGCGGGTGCGCCGTGTTGCGCGCGACGAAGTGGACCAACGGGATCGCCAGCAGCGCAGGGGTGATCAACGCGAGCCAGCCTGCGATGCCGCCGGCTACACCGCCGACGAAGTAGCCGACGCTGATCACGTAGCCTCCGAACGGGCCCGGTGCGGCGCGCGCCAGCGCAACCGCGGCGCTGAGCTGCGAGTCGGTGAGCACGCCATACTGAACGACCAGCTCGTCGCGCACAATCGGCATGGAAGACAGCCCGCTGAACGAAGTCAGCGTCGCCTTGAGCAGCAGCAGATAGAGCAGGCCGACGCTCATGTCGTCTCGCGCTCCGGCGCGAGAAGGCCAAAGCCCGCCGCCAATGCCAGCAATTGCAACGGGCTGAGAAAACCATACAAGCTCACTACCAGCGCGGGAACGGCCACCACGAGCGTGCGCGCGGGCCGGCGACGCAGCGGACCTCGCAGCAGACCCCAACCTGCCGCAAGCATGATCCCAACGGCAGCGGCCAACGCGGCGTGGATCGCGCTCATCAGCCACGGATTGCGGGTCGCGGCGCCATAGAACCCGGTCATGAGCATGAGCACCACCGCGCCGGGGATCGACGCGAGCAGCAGGGCGGACACTGCTCCGCGCAGGCCTATCAAGGACCATCCTGCCGCCGTGCAGAAGGCGAGCAGGTTGGTTCCGGGCGTGACGCGCGAGACTGCGTAACACGCGCCGAACTCGTGCTCGCTGAGCCAGCCGCGGTTCGCTACCAGCTCGCGTTGCAGCGAGGCAGTGGTGGCATCTCCGCCGCCGAACGTGAACGTGCCATTGCGCAGAAAAACCCCCGCCAGCGCGGCGATCGACAATTTCCTGCGCATGCGTGTCTCCAATCGAGCGGTCCAGACGTTTTCAATGCGCGCGTGCAGGTGCGCCCGCGTGCGGGGGCAGCACGAAGTCGCCGGGCCGGGCCAGAAAGCGCCTGCCGACCGCACGCGCGAAGTCGAACATGAAGCTGCGCGGCAGATCGTAGGCGCGTGAGGCCGTGTACAGCGACAGCAGGAAGCTGACACCGAGGTTCAGCACGAACATAACGCCGATTCCTGCCATGGCCCACAGAAACCAACCGCCGTGGAACCAGCCTTTACCCAGCCCGGCGCAGGCCAGCGCGAGCGTGCCGGTGGACAAAGTGACGTGACGCACGTCCAGCGGAAGCCCGAAGAATGCACCCAGCACCGGCGTCAGCCCGAGCATGAATCCGAGGGCCACGTTGGTGGCCCAGCCCGCAATGTTGCGCGAGGCGAGCCCGGCGAGCTTGACCATCCGATTGCGGCCGAAGCGCTCGCCCAGAGGGTGCGCTATGATCGCCTCCGGCAGACGGTGGTAGGCAGCCCAGTTGTCGAACCAGCCGCCGACCAGGCTCGCGGCCCACAGCACGACGCCGGTCAGCGCCGCGTACCAGACGGTGCCGCTATCCACCGGGCTCAACGTTTCGAACACGTGCTCCGCCTCGTGCAAATTCAGAAATGCACGGCCGCTGATTTGTTCCCAGAGAAAACTGAACGCGAACGCGCCGACCGACACGACCGCAACGTTGGCGATCGCCGCGGCCAGCTGCGAACGGCAGATCTGGGCCGCATAGTTCACCAGATCGTCCACACGCTCGGCACCGCGGTGCCTGCGCAGAATATTCGCCAATGCCGCCGCAGTCATGGCCGGCTGCTTGGTTGCAAGCACCAGCCCGAGCGCCTGCAGCAGCAGAAAGCTCAGCGCGTAGTTGAGTCCCGCAGAGAGCCCCTCGACGAATAGCGCGAACCCGGCGCCGACGATCACGATCTTGATCGCCGCTGTAAAGGTCGTGACCAGTCCGCCTCCTGCGGCTGCCGCCCAGATCTGCCAATACTCTCGCCGCGTCCAGGCGATGTAGTGCTCGCCCGTCTTGCCGGAGCGATCGACGATCTTGCGGCTGAGAAGCTGCAGATTCGAGCGTGCGAGATGGGTAATGCTGCGGTCCTGATAGGCGGCCGCGATGAGCAGCGAGAGCAAGGTGTGTAGAGCGGCGTCGCGTAGCGGACCCGGCTGCGTCTCCACAACTGCAGCCATGAGCTCCATGCGGGTGAGGCAGCGGTCGATGGCGTCCAGACCGTACACGATGTCAACGCTCACGCCGTCGGTTTCGAGCCGGTGCGCGATCTGCGCCATGACCTCGCGGCAAGCCGAGCACTGCGCGCGCCAGGCGTCGACCGCCTGGCCCGCCGGCTCTCCCGCCGTCCAGGCTGCGAGCATGGCGTCGGCCGCGCGCTGCTGAAGCAGGAACGGGGACTGGCTCACGCGCCCGGAATGGGAGCGGGCACGCAGCTTCGGCGCCAACCCTTCGGCTTGCACGCGGGCGGCGAGCAACCGGAAGCCGTCGGCGAATTCGCGGCGCAAGGCCGACCAGATGTCGGACCGGCCAGGAGGGCGCAACACACCGGCGAGCCGCGAGAACAACTCGGGAGGCAGCCGCGCGAAGCGCTCGGTGTGCATTTTGGTCCGGTACAGGCGGCTCAGCAGCCGCGCCAGGTCGTGCTCATCGAGCGGTTGCGGCAGGATGCGCGTGATTAGCCGGTCGGCGAACTCGGCGATGAAACCGCGGCCGCTGGGTACACCAGCCGCGCCGAACAGGTTGACGCTGTCGGTTTCGGCCAGGATTTCGGCTGTCGCTTCAACGAAGCGCGCGCGTGCTTCCGGGTGCGCGTCGAGGAAACCCAGCAACAGGTTCCAGCGGCGAATCCCCCGCGCCGAAAGCGCGCCCGTATGGTCGAGCTCGCCGGCGCCGGGTCCCGAGCGCGCCCAGTCGATCAGATCCACCCAGGCCGCGAGCCGGTGCGCCAGGCTGTCCGCAACGATGACGCGGTCCAAGACTGCCGACGCGGCGGCGAGCAGCTCCCGGTCCGACTCGTGCCGCAGGAAGCGCCGGGAGGCGTCGGGTGTGACGTCGGGCTGGCGAGTCGACCGTTCGTTCATCGCGCGTTCAATGGTACATGCAAGGGGGATTGCGGAAGGGCTTCGGTCAATCCCTCGCGCTGTCTTGAGATCGAGCGAAGCGCACGACGTCCGGGAAGAATGCGCGGAAATCGCCATCGAACGCGTCGTAATGTGCGAGCAGCTCATGGGACGACTGCAGGAGCGCGTTGCCGCGCTTGAGCCGCTGGCCCATGCGATCGAGCGCAAAGCCGACAGCTTCCACGTGACGGTACGAGCCGAGCCAGTCGGTCGCAGCCATGCGCGGGGCGATATCCTGCAGCCGCTCGGGCAGCAGCGCGTGATGCTCGCGCAGAGCCGAGTAGACCCGCGCGGTAAAGCGTTCCAGCGGCATGTCGTTGTACTCGTCCCAGCGGCGTGCCAGGAAATGGTCGTAGAACACGTCCACCAGGATCCCGGCGAAGCGGCGGCGCGCGAGGCTGACGCGGTGGCGGCTTTGGCGAACGACGGGGTGTGCGTCGGTGTACACGTCGATGCGCCGGTGCAGGGCCAGCGCCCGCGTAATCTCGGTCCCATGCTGGCCGCTCAAGGGGCCTTTGACGAAATCCCCCATCAAGCTGCCCACGAGGGCGTAATCGGAACTGCCTGCGAGATAGGCATGAGCGAGGAAGTTCAACGTCTGCTCCTGCTTTCGGCGATGCCGGCACAGGCACTGATCAACGTCGAGGCGCTGTTGGCTGCGGGCAGGTAGCGAGCCGCCTCATCGCGCGCCCAGGCCGGCACCTCACGCGGACCTACCGTGTTGGTTCAGACTGCTGCTGGGAAGGCTCTTGCGCGGGGGGCACCGCAGGTGGTCCCGGTGCCGCCGCAGACGGTTCGCTTCGCCGCCCCGGGGACAGGAACTGAGCGGAAAGCACGCAGAAGTATTTGGCCTGCTCGGACAACTCTCCCATCGCCGTGCCCGATTGCCCTGATTTCAGACTCACGAACAGTTCTCTCGTGCCACGATAGGCGGAGCGCGACGCCGGGCATTGCCGTGCGGAACCCTCGAGCCATCCGACCGTGATCTGCAGGACTCTATAGGGGGCACGGTTGGTGACCTCCAGCTCGCGTATCGCCGGGTCGGTCCGCGGATAAGGGTTGCGTACGTCGGTCAGCTCGAGTTGCCGCGCCATTTACCCCCTGGGTGACTCCC
>JACXTT010000949.1_pt1 | contig 49539 bp, 39 predicted proteins | sample 9270951 | NCBI WGS metagenome assembly JACXTT01 (sample SAMN15532306, study PRJNA645909) | rock metagenome | isolation source: weathered quartz diorite | place: Puerto Rico | collected 2017-06-21 | reverse complement strand
TGCCGGAGTGCTTGCGTCAGGTGACGCCGGTGAAGCATCCGCACCGGGAGTAGTTGGCGACGAAGTTGTGTCTCCGCCAGAGGGAGAAGCAGCCCCGTCCTCACGGCGTCGTACCGTGGGGGCGGTGGGCTCAACCGGCATGCGCGGCGGCGGCAGAGGGGATCCGATCGGAGGCAACGTAGGCGCGGTGCGCGGTGCTCGATGGGTACGGGGCGAACTGAATTTCGGCACGTCGCCCCCCACCGCAGGCGCAGCATCTGCCAAGGCATTGCCCGAACTGATTACTGGAGTGTTCGCCTCCGGCACCGCTGTGTTGCCCTGGATGCTTCCCAGCGTCTGACGGTTCGCGAAGCGTTCCACCGGAAAATAGTCACTCTTGAAGTGCAACTCCACTTCCCCGGTCAAGTCGGTTTCGGTGTTGATCTCCGAGTCGCTGCTGGCGCGAGTGCTGCTGACATAAGCAACCGACATGGACGCCGAAACCGACCAGGGGCCGAACCCGAAGCTGCCGGCAGCCGCCACCCGGGTATCGAAGTCGGTGGCATGCTCCTCGTGAGCGCGATCGGTGGTGTCGATATGAAATCCCATCGTGGCGCGGATCTTTCCACCGGTGATCACAATCCGATTCACTCCCATCAGGACCAGCGTGGAGAGCATTTGCAGGCGTGTCTCAGCGAGCCGTCGCCGCGCCGCCGGCACCAACTTCTCTTCAATAGAACTTTCGTCGAGACCGACATCGCCCGGCAGGTGAAGGTCACGGGCGAAATTCGGCGCTGGCTTTTCCTCCGCTCCGTCACGAGGTACAGCGTGCCCATCCTGTACCTGGATATGGTCGGGATATTTCTGTTGTAGCCAGTCTCTGGCTTGATTGTCAGAGATGTTGTCCTGCATAAACTCGTCTACCGTCTTACTCACGTTGCTCAGCATCTGTCCAAATGCCTCCATCTGTTGAATGGAGGTCTGCACAATCGCGTTAAAGGTGCTCCGGATCAGATCCGATACGAACGTGGGAAATGAAATCGCACGCAACGTCTCCTTGGTTACTTTGCCAATCTGGCTGGCGGCGGACGGCTGAAAATTCGAAGTCTGCGCGCGTGCCAGCGGGCCCGTTATCAGCTCGCGCTTGCGCACCACAGGAGTCTGTCCCAGCTTTTCCGATTGCCAGCACATGTCGCGCATGCATTCCGCGGCATAGGCGGCAATTCGCGTCAGGTTGTGAGCCATGGACGCGCGTTTGTCTTCCGCCAACTCGTGATACGACGGACTGGAGACCAGGAGGGCCTGCACCTGGCTCTTGACCAGGTCCATGGTGGCGGGCGTCGGCCTCAGCGCATCGGACGCGGGCGGAGTCCGAAAACGCCCGGCGAGAGGATTCGCTTCGCCGGACTGCGTGGTCAAGGCAGTAGCCAATCAGATCGTCCTCCCTGCGACGGTGGGTAACAGACCAGTGGCCTCGAGCCAACTTGAGGCCCACAGGAATGCCGGCTCACCTTTCGCGAGCATGGAGCGCACTTGTCGTTCGTCCATCAAGTCGGAAATCCGGCCCGCGAGCCAACGCAGCAGGCGCATTCCGCTCTGGCCACGAGTAATCAGCCTCCCGAGGTCGGGTGGGCGATCGCCCAGCAGAGCCCGGAGCGTGTCCCACATGTTGCGCGTCTGGAAAAAAGCCGTCACGCTGGCATCACCGAGAATGGCAACCGATCTTTGCAGCAGAGCGGCGACTTGCGGGCCCATGATCAGCGTATTGCCAAACTGACGGCTGGAGAGATTGACGAGCAGCGCGATAGCCGCTCGTCGCACAGCTACTTCGCGCACCGGGTTCGCCGGCAGATTCCAGTTGGTCTCTGTCGAGTAGCGCACCAATGCCAGGCAGAGAGTGGCCAGCAGTTGTTCGAAATCGCTGTTGATGGCATTGCCGCGTTCCACGGTCGCACCGGCGCCAGTCCCAAACACGCGCGCAAAAAGCAGTTCGCGCTGCTGGCGGTCGGGAAACTCATTGCGGCGCACAAACATCTCATCCAGCAGGCGAGCTGCAGTCACGCTGTTCAATGACAAACGATCTCGCGCCGCGGCCAGCGCCTCGGTAACCGCGATCACTCCCGTTTGTTCGAGTTCGGATTCCAGATACATCGCGGCGAATACCCGCAAGGCTTCGGGTGACAACAACGACCGCGTGCCGGATTGCGAATTGAGAAGAGGTGGCAACTGGATTTCCATCGGGTCGTGGCCGACGGTTGCCACCGCCAGCGAAACATCGCGCAGACATTCTTCAGCCAGCGCCAAGGTTTCTGTTATCCGACCATCGCCTGTTGCCATCATTCCTCTCTCCAACTAGCGGCGCGCCGCTACCGGTGCGGGGGCGGCAGATTTAGGAGTAGCAGTTGTGGGAGTGCGATCAGGCGCAGCCCCTTGCTGGTTGTCTGCGGCTGCCGGAGTCTTTCCTCGAATCTGGTTAATCTGCATCACGTCCACCATCTTCTCCATCGGGAAGTAGTCGCTCTTGAAATTGACATTGACCTTGCCGGCCAACTTGGCGTGCATGTCGACCTTCGCGGTCGAGTCTTCGCTGCGTGTCGTGCTGACCTTGAAATTATTGGTGCTTTGATAAGCGTCCTTGTTGTACCAGGACGAGCTCGATTGGGTGTCGTCGCCCAGGCCGAGGAAGCCCGATCCAGAGCGGCTTTGGCTGCCCTCTCCGCCGGACTCACCCTGACGCGCGTAGGTGAAATCAGAGGTGCGCTTCTGTGTCATTTTGCGTTTCACTTCGTCGCGGGTATCGAGTTCGAAAAGACAACTCGCCTCAATCGTTCCGTTCGTCACAACCAGCCGGTTCACACCCATCATGACCATCGTGGCAAGAAGTTGCTGCCGATCCATGGCGATGCGCCGCCGCGCCCCGGGCACCAACTTCTCCTCTACTGTGCTGTCATCGAGAGAAGTCACCGGCTCTTTCAGGCTGAGATCCGTCGCGAAATCCGGCATGTTGTTTTCGTCGGCGCCTTCCCGTGGTTTGAGCTTCGGCTTATCACCGCTCAGGTCGACCTCGAGATGTTCGGGATAGCGATCGGCGAGATAATCGCGGGCGTTGTTCTCGGAGACGTTGTCTTTCATGTACTGATCCACCGACTTCGAAACGTTTTTCACCAGTTCGGCATACGCCTCCATTTGCTTGATGGACGAGGTAACGATTGCGTTGAAGACACCATCGATCAGGCCCGCAACGAACTTGGGAAAGTTCACGCGGTTGACCATGTCGGTGAAGGCTTCGCTGCCCTGCTGCGCCGCGACCGCGCCGGATTGGCCAAAGCGTTGACCTGCTGTCTCACCTTCGGGCAGGTCCGTCTTGGCGAGTTCGCGAGCTACAGGCGAGTCGCCGGCAATGCTCACTGATGAGGGACGCGAGTTGCCGTCCGCTCCGCCAACGATGTAGTGGATTGCATTTACAGTGTCGTGGGCGATCGCCTGGCGCTTATCCGCGGGCAAGTCGTTGAATGCCTTGCTCTCCGACAGACGCCGTTTGACGTGCTGGCGGATGAGCGGCAATATCTCGGACTGGCGCAGCTCAGGGGTCATTGCCTGTTACCTTCCTCGCTCACGGTCTGGGTGCCTGGGGCGCCGGCCCTGCCGCCGGCGCAGGCGTCACAACCGGCAGCGCCGGCATTGGCGGAGGTGGCGGAGGCGGAGGCAGTGGCGCCTTTGTTTGAGGTGCAATCCCCGCCGCAGTCTTCGCCTGAATCTGGTTGACCTGCAGAACATCGACCATTTTCTCCATCGGGAAGTAGTCGCTCTTGAAGTTCACCTTTACCTTGCCGCCCAATTGTGCGTGCAGGTTGATGGTTTCTTCGCTCGACGAACTCTTAGCCGTGGTGATATTGAATTTGGCCGTGTCGGTATGAGAGCCCTTGCTATACCAGTTCTGCTTGTAATCAGTTGATCCGCTCCACGTTCCCGAGGCACTCCGGTTGTCTCCGTCTTTCCAGTCCCATTTGCCGTCCTGCTTGTTGGAGCGGGCGTAGCTTCCGTCCTGTCCGCTCTCTGAGGTATTTGTTCGGCCGAAATCCGCTGTCGTGGTCGTGTTTTGCGCGCGTTTCACCGCGTCGGTCGTGTCCAGTTCGAACATGCAACTGGCTTCGATGGTTCCATTGGTTACGACCAACCGGTTCACGCCCATCATCACCATAGTGGCAAGCAGCTGCTGGCGATCCATCGCAATGCGGCGCCGGGCCGCGGGCACCAGTTCCTGTTCAACGTTGTCCTCGTCCAGCGAAGTGATCGGCGCTTTCAGTCCGAGATCGCTGAAAAAGTCCGGCATGTTGTTTTCGTCGTAGCCGTCCTTAGGCTTCAATGCAGGTTTGTTGCCGGAAATGTCGACCTGCAGGTGATCCGGATATTTATCGGCTAGGTAGTCGCGGGCGTTGTTTTCGCTCACGTTGTCCTTCATGTACTGGTCGACCGATTTGGAAACATTGCTCACCATCTCGGCATAGGCTTCCATCTGCTTGATGGAGGTGGTCACGATGGAGTTGAAGACGCCATCGATCAAGCCCCCCACGAACTGCGGGAAATTCACGTTGGCGATCGTGTCCGTGAACGCCTGGGATCCCTCGCGGGCCGCTTCACCAAACCCGGGACGCTGCCGGTTGCTTCCGGAAGGCTGACTTCCCGCTGGCTGTGGGGCAGCGGTACCCTTCGGAGCTGACACTCCTGCCGGTGTTCTTGTCGCCGTCATTCGTGACGCCGGAGCTGATGTTTGTGGCGCCACCCCAGCCAAGGCACCCGCTGGAGCGAATGCCGCATGATTGCCCGCCAGCGTCATGGATGTGGGCAAGTTCTTCCCGTCCTCGCCCGCCACGATGTAATGCAACGCGTTCACCGTGTCGTGCGCAATTTCAGCTTGCTTCGCACGCGGAAGTGAGTTGAAGGCCGCGCTTCGGGTAAGGCGGTTCTTCACCTCCTTCCGGATGTACTCGAGAACCGGAGATCGTTCGGCATTCCCATTCATGCGGCCCTCCTATCCGGCATACGGCGCCCACGCGGAAGATGACCACTCCGACCGGTCTTCCAGGCCGCTGGTGGCGGCTTCAGGCGGCTTCGGCCGTTCCTCGTGTGCGTGTCGTTCATGGTCGCCGTCCAACCCGACAGGTCTCAAATAAAGGGCAATGCGTGCCGGAAGATCCGGACGAACCCAGACGGAGAGCACCGAAACCGTCCCCGGACCCGGATAGCCGTCCGGCGTAAGTGCCAGCAGCCAGCGGTCGAGCGACTGAATGCTTTTCGGACGCTCGGTCATCTGGAGCCTCATCAGAGCCATCAGCTGAGCTGGTGGATCAGGGAGGGCATCGAGGTCGACATCGAGTCGCACCTCCGCGCCCGCCCGGGTCGGACGCAGCGTGAGTGCGGCTGTATCCGGCGGAAGAGTGAAACGCGCTCCCAGGATGAAGGCGAGCGCGCTCATCAGTCCTCCGTGGCGATGCCCAAGGCCAAGGCGTTCCATCAATGGTTGAAGATTGGCCAGTGGCAACGCTCGTTCCATTTCAAACGTCACCTGTTGGCTGCCACTGGAGCGTCCGCAGCGAACCGTGCTCAGAGAAGGACGAAGTCCGGGCAGCGATTCCATCGCGACACGCGCAATGCGATAGAGGGGGGCCGGAAGGGAATCCATCAGCATTGGCCCCCACTCGTATTGCGCGTAGGACTCGGTGACGCCGTTCCGGTCGAAGCTGCTCCCGAACGATGCGCCGTAGCTCGCGCTCCGGTGATAGTCGTGGCTCTTGATGGCGTCGACATGGTCGTCGAGCCAACGCAGGGCCTGTGGACCGAAACGGTTGCCCACCACCCGGTAGAGCGCTTGGGTGGAGCTGTCAATCCGGTCGGCGGGCGTGACCCGAGGTCCGTTCGCACCGACCATGAATGAAAGGTTCTCGGGCGTGGTTTCTGAAAAAGTGGGCGAGAGGGGTTCCGGAGTGCGGTAGCTCTCGCCCAATGGATAAGCCAGCGACTGCTCGATCACTTCACCTACGTCTTCGAGCGGGTTGGCCAGTCCCAGGTTGCGCGAAGCCCGGTATAGCAACTCCTTCGCCTTCGCGGCAGCAGTACGTATCGGCATGGTTCCTCCTTTCGGGTTCATCCAAGTTGCGCTTACTAAGCCTTGAACGACGGCATGATCTGCTGCAGCTGTTCAAGCGTGGGCGCACTCCCGGAGGCGACCATCTGTTTGAGTTTGTCCATCATGTCCGCGCCCGCGCCGTTCTTCGACGAAACGGGGCCGACCGATGGTACGGCCGGTGAATATCCGGTGTCCGCGGGTTGCGACATCTTGTCCACTTGCTCGTTCGGGACAGCCGCTACGGCAAGCCAATTCGTGGCTTGCAGCAACAGGACTGCCTGATCGTCGGGCGTGATATCGAACGGACCCGTGGGCTTTCCGGTGAGCGGGTCAGTCGCGGCGAACAACGGCTGCCCGGTGTTGGTACTCCACGCCCCGGCATACTTGGCCACCAGATTCAGAATTGCCTTGCCGGCCTCGGCCATGGTGCGGTACTTGACGATGTTCGGCGCCGAACCAAACTGACTGGTGCAGACGCGCTCGATCACCTGGTAAGGATTGTTGACTCCGAATGCGGTCTGGATCGGCTCCAGTCGGAGTATGTCCAGTGCGGTCAGAATGTGGGTCTTGATGCGACGCGCATTGGTCTGGGTACCGGCCCAGCCGTAGAGCGACGCGTTGGTTCCAAGATCGCGTCCGGCTTTGCGAACCTGTTCGCCGGTGGTGAGCAGGTTGCCTTTTTTCTCGAACAAGTCAGCCACTCGAGCCTGCCGATCGTACTCGGCTAGGCTTGAAATGAAGCGCAGCAGCAAATTGTCCCAATTGCGGTTCGGCTGCACTTCCTTCGAGACGTCGGTTCCGGCAGCCCCAAGCACCCGTCCGTACATGCTCAGACGTGCCGCTTCAGACAGCCGGAATTCGCTCGTCCAGTAGTAGTTGTCGAGCGCTTTGCCGCCGACATCGTAGCCAATCGGCACCATGCCATGCATAAACAGCTCGGTGATGCGATCCACGGTGTGGAACAGGCGCATGTTTTCGAGCTGCTGCGCCGTATAGACCACGGCCACAGCCTCCACGTTGGGTGGCTCGATCTCGATATCGCTGCCGCCATCACCGGTCAGCGGCGGGATGTCGAGCGAGTCCGAAGGCGGTAGTCCCTCGACGTACTTATCCAGTGCGATGCGCACTTGTGTCGGGAAGTTCGACGAGTTAACTGGCACCTGTTGTGCGTTGTCGATGCAGTACTGAGCCACAAAGGCCAGTTCTTCGTAGGCAACGTTAGGCTGGGCCGCCCCATGCAAGGTGGAAATCGACTGACCGAGCATCGTGTACAAAGCCCGATTCGTGAAGTCGTTGCCATTGATATCTTTGGTGGAGCCCAAGCCCTGTTTCCATGCGTCTGCAATGGCACCCTGGAAACCAAAAGCGGTTGGATCAAAAAACTTTTTGAGGAGCAACGTGCCAATGATCGCGGCGGCAGCGTCGACATTGGCCGAAACCGTAAGATCGAGGCCGAACGACTTGGTCAGCGTATTGTTTACGGATTGGACATACCCTGCCTTGTCAGCCACTGGATCCCGGTTATCGATGAAGTAGGTGAACCCTGGGGTGGAAGCCATGTTTTTCTCCTTCTGCTGGATGCTTAAGAAACTCTGCCATGCTGTCTTCAACGCTTCCTGATCCTGAATGCTGGATCGGTGCGCTGCTTCTCGAATCGCTGCGGCTAACAACTCGGCACGCTCGCGATCGGGGATTCGCGCCAGCCAGTCCCGCGCTCGCGCGCTGGCTGGACCAGGTGGCGCCGGTGGGGAGTGTGCCGCCACCCAACGTTCCATGGCGGCAAAGCCCATCTGTTCGCGCAGCAGATCGACCAACTGTCCCGGGGGACGGCTCTTGCTCGCGCGTGTATTGGCGACCAGCTGCAGCGTTTCGTCTCGCCCTGCTACATCGGCAAGATCGAAAGCTTGCGTGGCAAGATCCTGCAGAGCGGGACTGAGCTGCTCCCGTTCGTGTTTGGTAGTGGCCCCGCAAAAAGCACGAGCTACGAGAGAGGCCACATACGCAAGCACACCTTTTGGCAGCCGAGTGCTCATGCGGGTCTCCCCAAGTAGGCGTCCAATTCACGAAGTGCGGCGAGTGCATTGAGGAAGCCGTGTCCAGTCTCGGCGTGAAAACCGCCACCGTTCAGAGGATCCGCGCTACGGATGAGGATTTGCTTGGTCTCGTGGCCGGACAGTCTGTGTCCTCGCCTCCGCGCTCGACTCACCAATAGCGCCACCACCCCGGTGACAAATGGTGCTGCGAACGAAGTCCCGGAGTTCACTTGGTAACCCTGAATGTTCGCGCTCACGATGCGTTCGCCCGGCGCGCACAACGTCAGGTGATCGCCGTAGGTGCTGAATGACGACCGTTTTCCCTCCAAGCTCGCTGATCCAACCGCGATCACGTCAGGTAACCTGGCAGGATAGAAAGACTCCGCCTGTCCTGTGTTTCCGGCAGCCGCCACCAGGATGCAGCCGTAGTGGGTCGCGTAGTCGACGACTCTCTTGTGTGGCGGCGGCGCGTCCGGGTCCACGCTGGATTCCGGAGTCCCAAAGCTCATGTTGACCACGATCGCTCCCAAGTCGATCGCTACCTTCAACCCGGCATTGATGTCCGCGAGGGCTCCAACCCCCATGCGGCGGACTCTGCCGTCTGGCACCGCTGCCGCCAAAACCCGAATCGGAAGCAGGAGCGATAGGCCCGCAACCCCGGGCGGAATATTCCAGCCATACGCGCCGATGATTCCCGCCACCTGGCACCCGTGTCCGACATCATCATGCGGGTTATAGTCGGGACCACGACTGTCACCCACAAGGCGCATATGATCGTTCAGACGTCCGATCCCGATGTCGACCGTGTCGTAGCCCGCCAGGCAGCGCCGCTGAAACTCCGGGTGCCCAATGATGATTCCCGTATCCACGATTGCGGTGGTTACTCGTTCGTCGCCCGGCTCGAGAGCGTGTGCCTGCTGGGCGAATATGCGTTCGTGCGGAGCAAAGGCGTCGGAATGTTTCGGCGTTGCAGCAACCGGAGCAGCAGCCAGCGGCGCTACAGCTAGGGTCTGCACCTTCGCGGATTCCACCTGCTTCAAATCCCGCAACGCTTCAACTGCGTCCTGAGATCCCGCTTTGTTGGCGATTTCGACTCTGTAAGTACGAGACATTCCGAGCCGCTCTTCGACGTCATCAAACCCGACATGATGCTCGCCGGCGCGGCCGAGAGATTTGCGCGCGGAGTACATACCGACGGTTCGGCTCCCGTGGCCCCAACGATCAAGCGCACGGTCGATGGGACCGCCGTCAATGCAGCTGGCCGCGCGGCCCGCGCCGCTGAGGTGATCGAGATGCGCCGGGATATGGCTGGGAGCTTCCCCGGGGCGCAACGTCACGCTGAGGTGGCCATCAAATCTCATGAATGCTGCTCCCTTGGCGCCCACGTGTCGCTTTCGAGGGTCAACTCGAAGGTCTCGACGGTACCGTCGGGCAGACTGACTTCCAGGGTGCCGGCTTCGGGTTGGGCAGGCAGGTGCACGACAACGTGGTCGTTCTCGGCTTGTGCGATATCGAGTTGCCGATCGTTCAACCGGACCGATGGTGGACCCTCTTCTCCCACTAAGTTGGAGCCACTCAAACTGAGGCGACGACTTCCTGGAGCCAGTCGAATGATGGGAGGTCCAGCGGGGGTGCGAGGGTCGCGGCGTGGTGGCGGGAAAGAAATTCCCGGTCCGATCTGTGGTGGAAGACCGGTTTGCGGCTTGGGCAAAATCCCTGGACCTTCAGGCTGGACCTGGTTCAACCTGGGTTGCCCCTGATCAAGCGCATACCTGATGCGATCAAGCGGCATCTCTGCCATACGCGCGACGGTTTGCAGTCCGGCGGACGATCCCAAGCGGTTCAATTGCGCCAGGTTGCGCACTCCGACCCGTTCAAGTTTTTGGCGTTCTTGCGGAGCGAGGCCAAGATCCTCGAGTGAAGGACTGCGGGTCGCCGCCATCGAAATTGTGTTTTCCTCAATCATAGGTTTGGTGATAGTCGTGAATCCCAGATTCACCGTGCTCGCTCCCGCCTCATTGGGACCGCTGGTGCGAAACCGAACTTTGCCTTGTTGATCCATTTCCACGAAAACCTTCAGTTCCAGTGCCAGATCCTTTAGCGCGTAGGTGAGCGGTCGATTGACCGCCTTCACCCGCAACGCGTCTTGTACCCGATCAAGTTGCGCAGTGATCGCGGTGATGAAATCTTCCACCGCGAAACTGCCATCACTCGCCACTCCCTGCCTCCATCAGTTCGATCCGCAGGCGGCCCAGGTGCACGTCCGGCAGCACGCCGCTCTTCCAGCGCGAATGCGGCGGATTGGCGAAGAACACGAGCTCGCCCGATCGCACGGCGCTTTGCACTTCCAGCGGAATTTCGATCAGCGCTTCGGTCACAGTCATGCCGCTGCCGGGGGGCGCCTGCACGCTCTCGACCAGTTGCAGCAGCGTTTCGGAAAGCGCGTTCCATAGCATGCGTCTTAAACCTCCGGGGCCCACGGATCCTGAACCACTCCCAACTCTTGCGCCGTTGGAGCCGGTGTCACTCCAGGTGCAGGTTTCGGCGTCGCCGCAGAGGCAGGCTGCGTGGCCGGAACAACAGCCGCGGGAGCAGCGGCGCCTGGTGCCGGAGCGGCCGCGGGAGCTGCCTGCGGGACCTTCGCATTCGAGCTGATCAGCTGAATCGCCGCCGAATCGGCAAATCGTTCGAGCGGGAAGGTCTCGCTGCGAAACTTCACTTTGACCTGACCGGTCAGGTCGGCGCGGACATTCAGGTCGCTTTGCGCGTTCAGACTCGCGGTGTTGACCATGACGGACTGGGCGCCGAACGGACTGCGGCCCGCATAGCCGCTCATGTTGCCGGCGGTCGTCTTGGTCTGGTCGAAGCGGATGTTGGTAGCTTCGGTCGCGTCGATGTGAAATTGCAGTTTCGCCGAAATCTCGCCGTCATCTACCACCACGCGATTGATGCCCATGAGCACCATGGTGGCTAACGTCTTCTGGCGTCCTTCTGCCAGCTGCCGCCGGGCTGCGGGTACGATGACCTGTTCCACCGAGTCGTCATCGATGTCATCGTGCGAGGTGAAACCCAGATCCTTGAAGAAGCTCGGCAGTTCCGCGCTGTCTTTCTTCGGCTTTTGCACCTTCAAGCGCGCCTGCCCACCGGAGGTGTCGCGCTGCAGCACGCCCCCGTACTGGTCTGCCAGGTAGTCCCGCGCCGTGCCATCCGTGATGTTGTCGGTCATGAAGCGATCCACGGTACTGGCCACGTTCTTTAGCAGTTCCGCATACGCTTCCATCTGTCGAATCGAGGAATCGACGATCGCTTGAAAGGTGCCCTCGATCAAGGATGCGACAAACGCCGGAAAGTCGATCGCGCTCAGAGTGGCGCGAGCGACTTCTCCGGCTCGGGCAGTGGGTCCAGAGCCTGCCGCTGGACTACCTGATTTTCCTGCTCCGCCGGTGGACGCTGCCGGAGACTGCGCACCAGGCGCTTGCTGAGGCGATCCTTGAGGACCCTGTCCTGAGGAACCCGATCCCTGCGGGCTCAGGCGCTGCATCAGGTCGGGAGCGAATTGCCGGGCGAGTGGACGACCGTCGTCGGCTGGTCCCGCTGCCAGATAGGTTGCAATCTTCTCCATGGCGCCGGCCAATTCTTCGCGCGTGCCCGGATCCAGCTTCTGGTAGGAAGGAGTCGCTTCCAGAAGCCGGCTAACGTGCAAGCGCGTCTGATGGCCACCATCCCAAGCGTTCGATAGCGACGAACTCATCCGTTTCGCTCCACTCAGATCTGGAACTCAGCATCCGAAAAATCGGTCGCGTGCCGGAGCTGAGAAGTCCGGTGTTTCCAAGCCGTGCTGGCCGCGTGACGCTCCATGGCATCCAGCATCTGGTCCCGTGTCGGGATCGGAATCGGAGACCGTCCCCCAATCGCTCGCAGAGCGGCAACCATCGCCGCATGCGAATCGGGCCCAAACGCGCCGTCCTGACTCAGCCCCGGTGTCGCGGCCTGAAAGGCGTTCAGGTCCGCGTGTCCGAGCCCGGCCAGCGCCTGTTGGCGAATGGCGGGCGTAGAAATCGGACCGACCGCGCCGATGATCCATTTCTTTGCGCCACCCGATCCCATTTGCACGCTGCGATCGAAGATCATGGCCAGCGCTCGATCGGTAATCAAGCCCAGCCACGCGGCGAAGCGGAGCATCGGATCCAGGTACATGGAAGCAGCCAGTTCGTTCTGTGCGCCATTGAACAGCTGGCGGTTTCCTTTCCCAAAAAGATCGCCGCGCGCAGCTTCGCGGAATCGCGCCAGCCAGGGTTCTTTCCAGATATCGGTACCGCCCACGGGCTGCACTCGCGCCGACCGCCCTCCCGGAGAATCCTTAGAGGCTTTTCCGCTGGCAGTCGTAACGCGGATCAGGTCGTCGCAATCGGCTCCGAACACATCGCGGAACTTGGTGGCATCGCGGTCGCGCATCATCGACAGCAGGCGTCCCAGGGAACCGGAATCCTGTGTGAACTGCACGACGCCATACGAGAGACCGATGTGGTATCGCCCCGCGGCGGGGTGATTCTTGAAACGTCCCTCGAATTCGCCATCTGCGTTAATCGCGGCGTACCTTGCCTTGCCTGATTCAAATGGGGCAATGTGCTCGATCAGCGCGATCTTGGCGGCGACGTCGAGCGCAGGCCGGGTGGCTGTCGGCGCGGACGGCGGGGGAGATGCCGGCGAAGGAGAGCGAGACGCTGTCGGTGCCGGCGGCGGAGAGTCCAGGGCCTGGTACCCTGGAGAATCGTGGTCCAACTCGTCGTATGATCCCAGGCTTTCGCTTTCGTCCTCGTAGCCGGTTGCCCGGGACGTACCATTCGATGCGGAAGGCTCGCTGCTGTCGTAGTGATAGTCCTGATCTTCGAGCATCCCGGGGGGATGTGAACTGGAGAATTGCTCCTCAGGAGATCCGCCAAAGCCTTCTCCGACACTGTAACGGTCGTCGTCTTCACCGTAGGCCACACTGGTGTTGTCGTTCTCAGATGCACTCTCGATCGGACCGTCAAAGCCGTCGCTGTAGGTCTCATCGGTGTCAGTGGTATTGGATTCGCTGGCGCTGCTCCAATCGGAGTCTTCCATCGCAGCCCCGTGGGCCGCGGACCCACAGTCCCGGCAACATTCGCTGAAGGCTCCATCCCATTCCTGCGCGGTGGAAAGGCCGTACCCGTCTTCTCCTTCGGCACGGTCTTCCTTGGCATCAATGGACGAGAGAGACGAACTATAGCCGAATGACATGGCGCCGTCTTCGCGTACGCGCTGCAGACGATCAAGTGGAGTGCTGAGAATCGCCGCCAGCGTCCGCCCCTGAAAACCCGGGGCCAGTGTCACCGCGGGCGCACTCGTTTTAAGTTCCGCGATAGGCATGGCGAATGCCGGAGCGCTCAAGTCCTGCCCGTGATAGGTAATTGCGGTGTAGTAAATTGCTCGCGCTCCCGCGAAGCTCTTCAACACCGCGGAGGGTGCGGTGTACACCGCCGAGTCACTTGTGACACTTTGTATCAGGCCGCTGTGCTCGCGGCTGCTGTAGAAATTTGAAGTGCTGCGCCGGCTGGCGTTCACTGGATCAAACAAACTCGGATCGGTGGTCAGGACTACCTCGAAAAATGGCTGTCCCGCGGTGTCGATGGTGAAGCCCACCGAAGGAAAGCGGTCATCGACCTGCTGGCGGTTGGCAAAAATGCGTGGTGCGGCAACGCTCGGTGGAGCACTTGCAAAAGTCTGGGTGATCTCATTCGTCAGCATGATCGCTTACTCCTTCAGCTATCGTTGAGTCATGGGCGGGAATGGGCCCGTACTTTCTTTCGTATTCGGCGACCGCACCCTGAAGCAGTTCGGCAAACGCCTTGGCGTAGGAGGGAGTGGTGACAATGCGGGTGTGCAGAGTCTCTTTCTCGCCCCCCGCATAGGACTGCCCGAAGGCCAGCAGAAACTCAAACTGGTTGTAGCCAACATTGAAATAATTTCCGTAGCGACCTTCCTGGTGGCTCGACCGGTCGCGCAGATCGCCCGCACCCTTATCCATCGCGGCGTTGTTAAAGCAGGACGCCTTCCGCTTCGGAAGAGATTGAAAATAAACAAGCGGCGGCGAGAAGTGTCACAGGAGATGTGACAACTCGGCGGCGCTAGGTGTCACAGGTTGTCGCAGAAGTGAAGTAGCGGTGGGTCTAGAGCTGGAGAGATCCGCTCAGGCAGACTTCAAGTGATACTTCGCCATCTTGCGATAGAGCGTCATCCTCGACCATTCCAACTGGCAGGCGGCCTTGGACTTGTTCCACTTAGTGGCATTCAGGGCCGAGACTATACGTTCATATTCGGTCTCGGTCATCGCTGTGGGCTCCTGCGCCACAGCGTTTAATCCCGAACGCTTTCGAAACCACTCCGGTAAATCGTGGAATGTAATGCGGGGAGCGGATTGGGAAACGATCACGCTTTCGAGGACGTTCCGCAGCTCTCGGACATTCCCCGGCCAGGAGTATTCCAGAAAGTGCTGCCGTGTTTCCGGGCTCAGCTCGCGCCGTTCTCCCCCAAACGCGCGATGAAACTTGTGCAGATAGTGGTCCAGCAGCACCGGAATGTCGGAACGCCGATCGCGCAACGGTGGCAGGTGAACACGCCCTACGTTCAGGCGAAAATACAGGTCTTTGCGAAACCGGTCATCCATGGCAAGGGCGTCAATGTCGTGATTGGTCGCCGCCAGGATCCGGACGTCCACCTTAATGCTTTTTCTCCCACCGAGCCTGTGAAAGTCCCGTCCTTCTGTGATGCGCAGAAGTTTTGCTTGCGAACACGGGCTTAAATCAGCGACTTCGTCGAAGAAGATCGTTCCGCCGTCGGCGGATTCCAGTTTTCCTGCCATTGAACTCTGCGCGCCGGTAAAAGCTCCGCGTTCATACCCGAAGAGTTCGCTTTCGAGCAAAGTCTCAGGGATCGCCGCGCAATTCACGGAAACCATCGGACGGTTTGCGCGCCGGCTTTTCTCGTGGATCAGGTTGGCCACCAACTCCTTGCCCGTGCCGGTTTCTCCAGTGATGAGAATATTGCTGTCGGTGGTGGCGACTCTGTTGACATAGTCCAGAATCGACAGGATTTTGGGGTTATTTCCCACGATCGAACTATCGGCGTGTTTCCGCGGCTTCTTCTGCTCGGCGGTTTGCTCACTCGCGTGGCTCCGTACAGCGTCCGCGATTTCTTCCAGCGCCGAAGGTTGGTGGAAGTAGTCTTTCACTCCTGCTCGAAAAGCCGCAATCGCCAATTCTTCTGAGCCATGCTCGGTAAACAAAAAAATAGGTACCGAGCACGAAACCTGCTGAATCCGCCGCACCCCTGCCAGCGATCCACTGATGGCCAGCCATGAATCGGACAGCGATATCGGCGGCGCTGTTTGCTCTGCGAGCCATATTCGGCAATGCGCGGCTGCGCCGCGCTCCAACGAGTCCGCCAATCGCGGCGCTATGGTTGCGGGGATGTCCACCAGAATCACAACAAGATCGCTGCTGGACGTGTGCGTCATTGTTGCACTTGATCGTTTTACAATCAGCGCCCAGTTGTCGCGAGGCGCGTCTCCAGGAGTTCCAATCGGATTCACAAAGAGGAAGTGGGACGATGGTCGAAAACAACTTCGAGCGAGAGGAAGGGCCCCAACCGGCCAATGTCGCGTAAATTAAGGTACCCGAATGCAGATTGTCAAGAAGTTTATTGATGATCTCGATCGACTCCACGCATCCGCCGTCCTCGGAAAATAGTTTGGCTGTGTGCGTGCATTCGGGTGTCCTCTGCGCTCGGCGACGCTTGAGGCGTGGGCGATCGAACATGGCGAGCCTTTAATCGCCCGGCCCGGTACTGGCGATAACTACTCCAACAGCGCCTTCACAGTGGTCACCCCCATCGTGGAGGCTGCGTCGCATCTCAGCTACCTCGACTATCTGCGTCTTGCTGTCCTCTCGCCTCTGAATATTTCGGACGTACAAGTCGGCGCCACGCGCTCCAATGCCCGGCATCTGCACGAAGTGCCTGCTTATGACCATCCAGGTGTCAGCCCGTCACAGATCGACATGGCCGTTGATGCCATCGCGCCCAACGCCTACGGTGGGCAGGTAGTTACGGAGAATAGCGAGGGCGTGGGTGGCCTCATCACGTCAACGGGGACAATCGCACGGCTCCTTGCCACGCACGCAGTATGGAATATTGGCGGACGCGAACTCGGAACACGCTACCGTGAAATGGACGGCACTGGAGCATGTGCAGCGTCGCGCAGCGACGGCCTTGATTTCTCCTACGCCTTCAATCGTCGTGTCACCACGGCCGAGCATGACGGCATCAAGGGAGCCATCGACGGCTTTCTCCACCGGCACGGGTCGAGGCTTTAACCAAGCGCGTCCTGAGCGGGCCTATCGCGCCCGAACCGTAACACCACCATATGGAGTGGTGAAGTTGGGACGCAATCGCAACCGAGGCCTTGGAGAGTTGCCCTCAAAATAATATCTTTGACCTGTCGATCTCACTGGCCATCACTCGTCGTCTAAGTAGAGCGGAGGTTCAGACGGTTGAAACCGTTTCGGAGCCCCGCTCATAAACTAAAAAGGAGACATTTCGATGCGATTCATGGTTATCGTCAAAGCCACCAAGGACACCGAGGCGGGCGCTCTCCCGGACGAGAAGATCCTCGCCGAAATGGGGAAGTTCAACGAAGAATTGGTAAAGGCCGGCATTATGCTGGCGGCCGAAGGGCTCCAGTCGAGCTCAAAGGGTGCGCGTGTCCGGTTCTCAGGAAGCAAGCGGACCGTGATCGACGGCCCGTTCACCGAAACAAAGGAACTGATCGCTGGCTTCTGGCTGTGGCAGGTGAAATCGCTGGAAGAGGCGATTGAGTGGGTTAAACGCTGTCCCAATCCTCATCCCGGGGAATCCGAGATCGAAATTCGCCAGGTGTTCGAGGCGGCCGATTTCGGGGCCGAGTTCACACCCGAACTCAGGGAGCAAGAGGAGCGTCTGCGCGCGCAGATCGAAAAGCAAAAGGCCTCGTGACATACGCAGCCACGATGTGCGTAAGCGTCATGTCAAAGTACCCAAGAAATTGTTTGAGATGTCGATTTTGTTGTTCCTTATTCGTCGCGTAAATAGAGCCTGAGTTCAGCCGGTCGGAACCGTCCGGACCCAGCTCCAAACCGAAATCAAAAGGAGATATGACGATGAAATTCATGATGTTGGTCAAGCACGGCGAGAACTCTGGCCCTCCGCCCAAGGAACTCATGGACGCCATTGCAATACTCAGCGAAGAGGCGGTCAAAGCTGGCACGATGCTCGGGAGTGGGGGGCTCGCTCCCACTGCGCAGAGCACCCGCGTACGGGTTTCCGGGGGAAAGCTCACCGTGATCGACGGGCCTTTCACCGAAGCCAAGGAGGTCGTCGGCGGGTACGCTCAGTTTGAGCTGAAATCGAAGCAGGAAGCGATCGACGGGGCGGTGCGTTTCATGGAACTTCACCGGAAACACTGGCCGGGATGGGAGGGCGAGACCGAAATTCGCCAGATATTCGGGCCGGAGGACTTCGCTGAACACATAAAGGTGTTGCGTTCAGCGTAGGAGTGGTGTTCGACACGGAGCGTCCGGCTTGCGTCTGGGAATTGAAGATGGTGTGATGGGTAGGAAGTGTCTACCGATACCCATCGCACCATCGACGCCGTCTGGAGGATCGAGTCGCCGAGGCTCATCGCTGGTCTGGCGCGGATGGTGCGCGATGTCGGCCTGGCCGAAGACCTCGCACAGGATGCTCTCGTTACCGCGCTTGAGCAGTGGCCGGAGTCGGGCGTACCGGACAACCCGGGCGCCTGGCTGATGGCCACCGCCAAGAATCGAGCGATCGACCGGCTGCGTCGCAACCAGCTGCTCGAGCGCAAACACGAGGAGCTGGGCCGCGAGGTTGCGGCCCGGGAGATGGCCGTGCCGGATTTCGACCGCGCTCTCGACGATGACGTCGGCGACGACCTTCTCCGGCTCGTGTTTATTTCCTGTCATCCGGTGCTCTCGACCGAAGCGCGAGTTGCTCTCACCCTACGCTTGCTCGGAGGGCTGACGACCGAGGAGATTGCGCGCGCGTTTCTCGTCCCCGAGCCGACCATCGCCCAACGCATCGTCCGCGCCAAGCGTACTCTTGCCGAAAAACGTATCCCTTTCGAAGTCCCGCGCCGGGCCGAACTGGCTGCGCGTCTGTCTTCGGTGCTCGAAGTCATCTACCTCATCTTCAACGAGGGCTATTCGGCGACCGCCGGCGACGACTGGATGCGGCCCGCGCTCTGCGAAGACGCGCTGCGTCTGGGTCGGATCGTGGCCGAGCTCGCATCAAAGGAACCCGAGGTCCACGGCCTAGTCGCATTGATGGAGATTCAGGCGTCGCGCTCGCGAGCGCGCGTAGGTCCGTCGGGAGAACCCATCCTGCTCTTTGATCAAAACCGGGCGCACTGGGACCACCTCCTCATCCGTCGCGGTCTCGCCGCGCTCGAGCGTGCCGACAAGCTCGGAGGCACGCGGGGCTCGTACACGCTCCAAGGCGCCATCGCCGCTTGTCACGCGCGAGCGCATACTCCCGAGGAAACGGACTGGGCACAGATCGTTGGGCTCTACGCCGAGCTCGCGCAGCTTACGCCCTCTCCGGTCGTGAAGTTGAACCGTGCGGTGGCGGTCGGGATGGCGTTCGGTCCCGCAGCCGGCCTTGAGCTGGTGGACGCGCTGACCGCGGAGTCCTCGCTCGAAAACTACCACCTCTTGCCGAGCGTGCGCGGCGACCTCCTCAAGAAACTTGGTCGCTTCCAGGAAGCCGGCGCGGAGTTCGAACGCGCGGCGTCGCTCACCCGCAACATTCGTGAGCGTCAGCTCTTACTCGAGCGTGCCCAAGCATGCGCGGGCACGCTGGAATAAGCCCGCCGAGAAGCTGAGCCCGCGTCCAACTCGGGCTTGGGGAATCACAACCGATCCGCTGCTTGTAACGGAGCCCCGGCGAACTCCTTGGTCAGAGTCTCACTCTCCGATGCCAACGATCACAGGGGTCCCGCGCGGCGCGTCGTGCGACCCGCTTTCGGGTTCGAGCGTCACTGCGAAGTTCTTCGCTTCAACCCCCTCGGGCAGCGGAGGATTCACAACGGTCGCGTTGCCGCGCGCATCCGGCTTGAACAGGCCAGCCGCAATGGGCGCGCCGCCGTTAGCCGGGAACAGCCAGAGCTCATAGACTTTCTCGGGCGGAAGCGGAGGCAAGCTGCTGGCCAAGAAGATCAGGCTGCGATTGCGACGCTGGTAGATCGCTTTGCCGCGTGGCTGCGGCTTGCTGCCTTGGGCGACGAGTTCGATTTTCTGTGCATCCGGATCGAGCAACATTGCCATGATTTCCTTTGCCTGCTGCAATTCGGTTCCTTGAATGAAATACTTCGCTTTCAGCTCGGCGATCTGTCTGAATAGCGCCGAATTCTGCGCCTCCGAGCTCATCCACAGCAGAACCATAGCCGCCGCAGCAACCCATCCGAGTATTCCCCACCACGAACGTGAGCGGGCAGGTGCGGCAACAGGCTTCGGAAGGCGAGGCTCAGCGGCAATCGCTGCCATCAATCGTTGCTTGGCTCGCGCTGGCGGCCTCGGACCCGCAGTCGTCAAGGAGAGCAGGCTCATATCTCCCCGTAACGCCTCCAGCTCGCGGCGGCAGGAAGCACACCCTTCCAGATGCGTTTCGAGCGTGATCCGCTCCTCGCCCGTGAGCGAGCCGAGCGCGTACAGTGCCAGATCGTCCGCGAATTGTTCGTGCACGCTCATTCGGCCAACACTTTTCTTAGGGAAATCAGTCCAGTGCGAATCCTGGTTTTCACAGTGCCCAGCGGTTCGCCGGTTTTCTCAGCAATCTCCGAGTGCGTCAAGCCCTCAAAATATGCCATCTCCAGAGCTGTGCGTTGCGGTGACGGCATCGCTTGCAGTGCTCCACGAACTTTTTCCATGGCGCGCGATCGGTCGGTTTCGGAAGCCAGGTCGGTCTCGACGGAAACAACTACGTCTTCGATATCGTCCTGCGGACGCCGCCGGCGCAAAGCGTCAATCGCACGATTGCGAGCGATCACGGCCAGCCATGCGCCCATATTGCCACGGCTGGCGTCGAAGGCTCCCGGGTTGCGCCACAACTGCATGAAGATATCCTGCAACACGTCCTCAGCGGCGCCGGTTTCCTGGAGAACGCGCAGGGCCACCGCATACACGATGGACGAAAAGCGATCATAGAGCGCCGCCATGGCACCCTGGTCGCCCGACCGGAGCGCCGTAACCAGCGCCAGGTCGGATGTAATCGCGTTGGTTTCAGCGCTTGCCACGCCGGATTCTTCGTCCTCCTGAAGTACGTCTCAAAACGGGCTTTGGATTGCAGGCAAGCCATTGCCCCAGCAGGGCTTGCGCCGAATGGTCCCGAAAAAACTATCAGCCTAGGCCATATTCGGGCAAGTACTCAGCTCTCTCTCTTCACCGTGCGCGTCATCAAATCCTCGATGGCCTGTTGAGGAGGCTTCCCATCTTCAAGGATGGCGTACATCTGTTCGGTGATGGGCATCTCGACGCCCTGTTTACGTGCCAATCCGACGGCGGCCTTGGTCGTGAAAACACCTTCCGCAACGGTTCCGTGCATGCCCGCGATGATATCCGGAAGCCTGCGGCCTTTCCCGAGTTCCACGCCAACGCTGCGATTGCGGGAGAGATCGCCGGTGCAGGTAAGTACCAGATCGCCGAGGCCTGCGAGTCCGGCCATGGTGTCAAGGCGGCCCCCGCATGCCACCGTCAGGCGAGCGATTTCGGCCAAGCCGCGCGTGATCAGCGCTGCCACCGAGTTGTGACCAAGGCCCAGGCCGGCACAAACTCCGGCGGCGATGGCAATGATGTTCTTCAGCGCTCCGCCCAGTTCCACTCCGATGACGTCGTCGTTGGTATAGACCCGGAAGCGCGAGTCGTTGAAGGCCTCCTGCACGGCGTGAGCCAGTTCACTGTCCGTGGACGCGACTGTGACTGCCGTTGGATCGCCTCGCGCAACCTCCTTCGCAAAAGAGGGACCACTCAGCACGCCCACTCGGGGAGTGAACTTTCTAGTCCGCAGCACATCGGTGATCACTTCGCTCATTCTCAGCAGAGTTCCGTCCTCCAATCCTTTGGTGCAACTGACAAAAAGTGTTTCGGGATGAAGCCTGGGCGCCATGCGCACGAATAGTGAACGGCAATGTTGCGACGGCATGACGCTGACCACGATGTCAGCGTCTGCTAGAGCGTTGGAAAGGTCATTGGTGGCCTGGATGGAATCGGGCAGCGTGAAACCAGGCAAGAAGCGTTCGTTCACGTGGCGCTTTGTGATGCTCTCGCAAACGTCCGGCTCATTCGCCCAGAGCCGGACGGTACGGGTTTTCTTCCTCCCCAAAACAATGGCCAAACCGGTGCCCCAAGCCCCGGCTCCGATGATAGCTACGCAACTCATCTTTGCTTACCTCCCAGCTTGGGCTCCGTTCCGGTAGAGATACGACTCAGGTTGTGTCGATGCTTCCAGATGATCAGCACCGACCCAGCGGTCAGTAGAAGAAGCTGTTTCGGCTCGACATATTCGTGCAGCCACCAGGCGAGGACCGGGAACAAGGCTGCCGCTACCACCGACCCGAGCGAGACGTAACGCAAGATCGCTACCGCGACGAGAAAAATCCCGACCATGCACACGATTGACTTGGGAGCGATCAGAGCGAAAGACCCGAAACCGGTAGCCACGCCCTTGCCGCCGCGGAACTTCAGCCAGACCGGGAACAAATGCCCCAGTACAGCGAAGAACGCCGCGGCGGTCATAATGAGCTTCTGGTCGGGCCCTCCGAAGAAACATCTCGCCAGCAGAACTGACGCGCACCCTTTGCCGGCATCGAGCAGAAGGGTGGCGACGCCGAGAGCCGGTGATCTACGAGCGACATTGGTAGCGCCGATATTTCCACTGCCGCTGGATCGCACGTCTTCTCCGCGAAAAACGCGGACCAGCAGGTATCCGAAAGGAATGGAACCCAGCAGGTAGCTCAGCGCGGCGGTGATCAGATACGCATTCATTAGGATCGATGCTTCATTGCAACGAAAATCTCTGGAGCTTGGTGTACTTCGATCCTTTCGGCGAGAGCTGACTCTGGTAAAGAAAGAACTCGCGGGCCGTCATTGTACCGAAATCGGGCTCACTCATGGCGGCGAGCCGTTTTTGCAATTCTGCAAATGTGGAGTTCGGGCCGTCTCCTTTGCGCCATCTCGGTGAGCCAGATCCGCCGCCGGACCGAGCCAGCGTTAAGTGCGGGCTGAATGGACGGTCCTCGCGCGGAATCTTCAGTTCGGCAAGCGCGGAATCAATGCTGGTGGCCAGCTCGCCGAGGTCGGGGCCAGCCTGGATTCCGATCCAAAACACGCGCGGCGCTTTCGCGGTGGGGAAGAAGCCATATCCAGCAAAACGGATGTCTACTTTATTGCCTTCCACGAGTTGCAAGTGTTCGGTGATGGCTGCGACTTGTTCTTCCTTCTGCTCGCCGATGAACTTGAGCGTAATGTGCAACGACTCCGGACGCACCCAGCGTGCATCTGGGGCGAACCCATGGACGCCCTCGAGAAAGCGCGCGATCTTCTCGCGAATTTCGTTATCGAGGTCGATGCCAATAAAGATACGCATGTGTGTCGTCCAACTCGGGCACGCGCCCCTCCGGTTGCTCCCGTCTGTTCGTTGTTCCTCGTGGTTAGAGCAGGTCGTCTGTTATCCGCCGACAAACTCGCGGTAGCCGATTAAGCGGATATCTCGCGCGTTCAAGAACTCGTGCAGTTCGGGCGAGGTCAATAATTGGCGTTCCTGGTCGCGGGACGCAAGCAGCCGGGTGTGCGACGCACGCAAATCGCGGTCATCATAGCCCGGATGACATACCAGTTCCCACGTTCCTTCCGGCAAATCCGCCAGCGCCTCGCAGAGCAGGGAACCATCAAGCGATCCAGTCTCAATGACGCCGACAATGCCATCTGGCGTGGCGAGCCCAGCGCGTTTCATCCTATCGTGGAACTGACCTGCGAAGCTGCGCAGCATCCGCACTTGGCCGAAGCGTTTCCATAGCTTGGGGCGTCGCGAAATGTGATGGCGACGAAACGACCCGATAGGGACAAAAGGGTTGCGAACGGCAGGTACGCCGCAGATTCGCGCCGCTTTGACCAGCGCTCGCAGAATCTGCGGGAAGATGTGCGTGTGCTTGTGGGTATCAAGATGCGTGACCTGCACGCCCGCCGCCTGAATCTTCTTGACCTGGGCAACGATCTCGCTCACCAGTTGATCAGGATCGAGGCGGTCGAACACAGCACGCGCGGCCACGGCAGAGATCCGGGAATAAAATTGGCCTGGATGATCGGAACGGTTCGCAAGCAATGTCCGAATGGAACCGTGCTCCGACACCGGTGCACCATCAACCAACACAATGTGACAGCCTACAGAGAGACTCGAAACGGAGCGAGCCAACTCGATCGCGTCGCCAAACGCCGCGCCCGTTGCCATCAGCGTCGCCGACGTGACGATACCGCCGGTGTGCGCCTCGCGGATGGCTCGATTGACTCCCGCAGTGAGACCCAAGTCATCCGCGTTGACGATCAACTGCCGCACGCAGAGAGTGTAGCAGCCGCGCATTGACGCAGTGACTATCGAACCAGTCCAGATCGAGCCACTAAGTTTGACCCGCAGAGACGTGTTCAGTATTCTCAGATTGGGTTCTCTTCAAAGGCTTCTGACGATGAAGAGGAATTGGGTTCCATCCGCGCAGCGCGGGCGGTTAGCTCAGCTGGTTAGAGCGCCTGCCTTACAAGCAGGAGGTCGCAGGTTCGAGTCCTGCACTGCCCACCATCCAAACTCATGAAATCTCAATGCTTACGTGGACAGGTCTGTCTGTATTTTGTTCACCGCTTTCGAGACTGTGCCCAGATTTGTGCCCACTGAGCTTAACAGCCGACGATTCGCAATGCTCGGCGTTTGATTGCGTCAACGAGATTACGTCAACGAGACAACTACTGCTACCACGAAGACCTCCCAAGCGTGCCGTTACAGAGGTAATTAGCGCAAGTCGAATTCCCGCGCCTACGATAGCCGGAGCAAATCGAGGCTGCGGTCAGGATGGCAGCCATCAGGGAGAATTTATGGCCACTGCAGCTATGGCATATGGGGAGCGTCGGTTCGGGGCCGCTTACATGGTACGCATTCTCGTGGCCTTGGGCGTATTCGGATTAATCGTGGGACTCTGGGCTGCGCAAGACGAACCGCGTACCTCATCACATCCAGCCCTGATGTGGATTTCTATCGGACTAGTGTTCGCAGTAGCTGCCTTGTGGGTTGCCCTCGGTAAAGCCGTTCTGATCATCAATGATTCTGGAGTGCGGCGGGAGTCAGTACTCGGACAGCGGGAAATTGCCTGGAGCCAGATCACGGAGACGCGCTACAGCGTCGTTCCCATCAATATGTACGCCCATTTCGGCCTGATAGGCGCTGTAATCGCCATGTCGAGCAAATCAGGCGGGGCGCAGCTCACACTGGAACTGATCAGCCATGATGGCAAGAAGCTGAAGGTCACGTCGAATTTCCGAAATGCAGCCGAGGCGATCGGAATCATTCTTGGCCGCATTTTGCCTCCGATGGTGCAGAAAGTGAAAGCGAGGTTGCAGCGAGGCGAGACAGTGCAGTTCGGTGGTATCGGACTTTCGGCAACGGCTGTCACCTGGAAGGGCGCTTCCATTCCCGTGTCGGAGATCACCAAGGCCGAACTAGTGCGCAGCAATCTGCAAGTCAAGCGGCACGGAAAGTGGCTCAGCGCGATCAGCGTCAGATCGGACAAGGTACCCGATGTTTTGGTGTTGCTTGAGACTCTGGAATCTCTGGCACCTCAGATCAAGTCGACGGGAATCGACCCGTTGGCGCGTGTCCGCATATAAGCGAAGTGGAACTGGCCATCCACATCACTGGTGTAAACGCCTGCTACTGTCAACGGTCACGATCCCAGAGGCGTCTGCTCGGTTTTTTCGCTAAATCATTGTTCCCGCCAGTCCAAGGCGTAGATGTCCTCGAGGCCAGCATCACGAACAAGTAAGGGGGAGTCATCGGGGGCCAAACCAGCCCACGTCTCCCACAGCCCAGGTGCTCGCCGGAAATCCCTCAAATCGATCAAAGGCTCTAGCTTGCCGTCTCCGACGCTGACACGGTAAAAGGCTGGCTTATCTCCGAAAGGACTATCGAAGTAGATGTATCGCCCATCGCGGGACCAGTTCAGAAAGCCTACTTTGGCCTTGAGCAGGCCGGTCCACTTTTGTGTCCTGAAGTCGAAAACCACAATCCCATCGCCTGTAGCGGACGCACTTGTATCCAGCGACGTTCCGGCAATGTAACGCCCATCGGGCGACCAACTTGGAGACCAGATCGCTTCTGATCCGGGGAGTGTGGAAATCTGGTGGCTCTCCAAATCAAGCAGATGGACGGCGGTGCTTGCAGGCGGTAGTTTCTCCACCCATGGCTTGCCACCAAACACTAGGGACTTCCCATCCGGCGACCAACCGACATCCGCATCGTTTTCATCTCCCGTGGTCAGTTGCTGGAGGCTGCCACCCTCTGCCGAAACCAAAAAGATTTTCCAGGGCTTGCCGGGAGTTCGTGCTTCGAAAGCAATGCGCTTTCCGTCGGGGGACCAGCGAGGCTGAAAGGCTTGCATGGGAGGGAAGGTGAGTTGAACCCTCTGCGTGCCATCCACTCGGCTCCGAAACAAGACGCTCCCCGGGATTGTTACGTACGCCGCCCACGCCCCGTCGCGGGTGAAATCCAGCCCCTCCGCCGAAATTCCCGAAAGGTAAGCTAGAAACCTCTGGGCCTTCAAGTCGTAGCGTACCAACTCACCGCGCGGCTGCGACCCAACAACAAAGAGCTCTTTCCCGTCCGCACTCGGAAGCGGATCGAGGAAATCGATTGGGCCAGAGGTCAACTGGACTGGTTCGGTGGATGGGCGATGCAAACCCGATTTCTCCCGAATAGCCCAGATATCCGTCCTGCCATCGTGGGAGGACTGAAAAACGAAGCTCCTTCCGTCCGGCGTCCAATTGCCACAACATTCGGCCGACGGCTGCTTCCACCCGGGAAGCAAGGGACGGAGACCACTGCCATCTCCCTGTACTTGCCAGAGCGAACTGGTGTTCGTTTTCGAGTCGTGGAGCGAAAAGCGCAATAGCTTTCCGTCAGGCGACCATCTGGGTCTGTACGGTAACCCGGGTACCGCGAGTAGCCTGCGCACATCAGTGCCGTCAGAGTGCGCAATGTATAAGTCGTGACCATTAGCGTAAACAATACTTCGTCCATCCGGCGACCAGGTTGCTCCGTGGTGGATCACCTCGCCCACGCGTCGAGCCGCCCCGCCCAAGGCCGGCACGACCCAGAGCGGACCTTCATCCGTTTGCAGCTTTTGGTGGGCTGCTTCAAGCCCGTGGTTCGCCACTAAGAGTTCGCCATGGTCGGGATCGACGCCAAGGGCTTCTACCTCCGGAAATGGGGTGGGAATCCTCACCACCTCTCCCCCCCTCACCGAGACTTGGGCAAGAACACTATTGGTACCAGCCAGCTCACAGAAGTACAGGCGTGAACCATCGGTCACCAGGCAGCTCTTCTTCAGACCATCGGTCGTGATCTGCGTAGATCCCAAGACCCTTGGCACGGGCAAGGGGCGAACTAAGAAGTAAGCCAGAGTCGCGACAACAATGACACCACCGACGGCAACGATGTAGCGCAAGCCAAGCGCCTTCTTGTGGCCGCCTTCGGCTTCCCGTTCCAGTCGGCCATGCCCGTCATTCCACCAGACATCCAGTTCCGGCTTGAAAGCGTACACCGAGCCCCGCTTCTGGTGAGGGTGTCGATGCACGGGCAGACCTTCGGTGTGCTCCCAGCGGTGAACCGTGCGGACATCTCGCTTCAGGTAGGCTGCAATCTCTTTCCAGGAGTCGAGGCGTTCGCTGGCAGGCATTTCCCAAAGCCCACTCCGCTCTGAGGGGTCTGCATTCGCCATGACGTAACCCCAAGCGAGGAAATGTTAACCCCAACCGCAGATTCCCTCAACCGGGGGTGTGACAAGAGCTGACATCCGTCGCTTTGTCCCATCTTGTCTCTTGTCCACGTTCGACCTAAGCGGCAGACTGCCCAGCCATGGGCGTCGAGTCTATTCCACCTCGAATCCCCCGCAGCTGGCTCGACCCGAGGTTTCTAAGAACGGAGGAGATCATGAAAAGGACAATTACACCGGTGACATTAATGGTCGTACTCACAGTCACGATTGGCCTGCTCGCGCAGGAGCAGCCCGAAAAGCTCCAACAGCCCAGCTATTATGTCGATGACCTCGGCACGCTCGGCGGGACGTTTAGCTTTGCAGGTGGTCTGAACAATAAAGGCTCAGTCGGAGGTGCGACGACCGTGCCGGGCGACACCGTGATTCACTCCTTCTTGTGGCGAGAGGGACAGATGACCGACCTGGGAACACTCGGAGGACCGAACAGCGATACGAGCTGGCGACTCAACGACCGGGACGAAGTGGGGGGTGTGGCGGAAACTTCCGATGCCGACCCGTTGGGGGAGGATTTTTCCGGTTTCGGTACCAACCTCATCAGTCTCCCCTTCGTTTGGCAGAAGGGCGTGATGACCCCGCTCCCCACACTGGGCGGAAATAACGGTCGGGCCAATGGCGTCAATAACCGGGGCCAGGTGGTCGGGCGCGCGGAGACCTCGACTCCGGACCCAACCTGCGAGCCTCCACAGGTTCTCCAGTCTCTGCCAGTCATATGGAGAAAGGGCAAAATAGAAGAGGTACTCCCCACACTCGCGGGCGATTCGCGCGGCGGCGCAGTAGCCATCAACAGCCGCGGCCAGGCGGTCGGGTTTTCGGGAGACTGCACGACTTTTCTTCACGCTGTACTGTGGCAGGGCGGCACAGCAACTGACCTCGGCAACCTCGGAGGCCAGTTCACCCACGTCGCAACCAGCATCAATAATCGCGGTCAAGTGACTGGGGTTTCAGATCTGACCGGCGACGAGGTCACGCATGCTTTTCTCTGGGAGAACGGTGTAATGACCGACATCGGCACGCTTCCTGGAGACTCTTTCAGCTTTGGCGATGGCATCAATAGCCACGGCCACGTGGTGGGCGCGTCATGTGACGCGGACTTTAATTGCAGGGCCTTCCTCTGGCGGCACGGCGTGATGGTCGACCTCAATACTCTGATTTCCCCTAGTTCTCCGTTGTTTCTGATCGAGGCATCGGGGGGCATGAATTCTCACGGCCAAATCGCGGGCTACGCCATGCAGATAAATACCGGCGAAATTCACGCGTTCCGTTTAACACCGAGAAAAGGAGCGTCCGGAGCCGAACTTCCGGTGTTTGGTGCGCAAGGCGAGACCAGGCAAAGCCAGAAGTTTTTTCTACCTGGGAATGTTCGCAGCATGCTTCGGGAACACCTAGGGTCCCAACGTCGGGGCATAGGATTTTAGTCACAGACGCAGTTGCAGCGAGATGCGCGAGTCTTACCGGAACAAAAACGCCTTGTATTCCGTGCAGGGATGGTATCGCTTCCGGTCAGTTCGTGAAAAATCGGCATTACGCTCACAACTCCGACCGCGGCGGCCTCCTGCGTTGCAGGCAGGAGGTCGCAGGTTCGAGTCCTGCACTGCCCACCATTTTCAGCCAAATACAAGTGTCATTGACGATGCCGCCCCCCGAGGGCCACGGCAGTTTTACCCAGAATCTCAGCGATGTCCAGAAAACGGCGGCAACCAAATACATTTCACCGATCGAGTTCGCCTTCTGCTATGCCAGACTCCGGCGCAAAGATGAAACGATTCGCTACCTAGAGCGAGCTTACCAGGAACACACGCCCTTCCTGGTGCATGTCCCGCACGATCCCAACTTTTATTTTGTCCATTCCGACCCACGCTTCCAGGCGATTATCAGGAAGATGGGACTGCCTTCAGTCTGAGTTTTGGCAATCAACCCCTGTGGCAAAGTGTGCCTATGAACCTGCCAAGCATTTCTTTGCGATGCGTGGTTGTATCGTGTCTGGTTTCAGGCGCGATGCTGGCGGCACGCTGAAAAAGATCCATCTCGCTCTCTCTGCCGGACCTTCCCACCCGCGACCTCTAGGCTAAATCTATGATTCCAAAAACCGGAGGAAGGGAGGGTACCCCTGTATCAACTAGTAAGTGGTTGTCGCAGAACGAAAGCCGAGCGCTGCGTCCAGAATTCCAGCCCTACACTTCCGCCAGTTCTTCTTCCAGTAACTGCTTGTTATAGAGGTCGGTGTAGTAGCCGTTGCGGGCGATAAGTTCGTCGTGGGTGCCGAGTTCGACGATGCGTCCCTGGTAGAGGACGGCGATCCGATCAGCGTTGCGCACGGTCGAGACGCGGTGCGAGATGAAGATGGTCGTGCGTCCGTGCATGATCTCGCGGAGGTGATTCAGGATCTTGTCTTCGGTGTGGGTGTCCACGCTGGAGAGGGCGTCGTCGAGAACCAGGATGCGCGGGCTGCGCAGCAGGGCGCGCGCGATCGCGGTGCGCTGCTTCTGGCCTCCGGAGAGAGTGATGCCGCGCTCCCCTACCGTCGTGTTGTAGCTTTCAGGAAAGCTTTCAATGTCCTGGGCGATGTTGGCGGCTTCGGCGGCTGCTTTGATTTCTTCGAGACTAGCCTCGTCTCTGCCGAAGGCGATGTTCTCGCGGATGGTGAGACTGAACAGGAAGGTCTCCTGGGGGACGAAGCCGATGTTGCGGCGCAGGGTTTCGAGCGGAAATTCGCGGATCGGGCGGCCATCGATCAGGATGGTGCCGGGTTCGGCGTCGTAGATGCGCGCGATCAGGCTGACCAGCGTGGTTTTACCGCAGCCGGTCGGCCCGACAATCGCCAGGCTCGATCCGGCGGGAATCCGCAGGTTGATTTCTTTCAGAACGGGAACTCCGTTGTAGCCGAAGTTGAGATTGCAGAACTCAATTTCTCCGCTGAGTTCGGGACGCTGGTACCCGTTGGTAGGAATGTCTGCGGCAGCAAGAGATGGTTGCGGCTCGGGAGCAACGGTAACTAATGCAGGATCGTCGGCGATTTCGGGCTTTTCGAGGAAGATCTCGTTGATCCTGACCAGGGACGCAGTGCCGCGCTGGAAGATATTGATGACCCATCCCAAGGCGATTACTGGCCAGGTGAGCTGCATCATGTAGGTGTTGAAGGCGACAAAGTCGCCCACATTCATACGGCCCTGGATCACCAGGCGTCCGCCAAGCCAGAGCACGATGACGGCGGCAATGCCGAGCATGAGTTCGAGCGTCGGCCAAAGCATGCCCATCAGCCGGACCAGTCCGAGGCTGCGGCGAATGTATTCTTTGTTGGCGGACTCGAAGGCGGCAATCTCAGCTTCTTCCTGCACGTAGGCGCGGATCACCCGGGCTCCTGAAAAGTTTTCCTGCGCGCGGGCTGAAATGTCGGAGAACATTGCCTGGATACGCTCAAAGCGCTCGTGAATTCGGCGTCCAAAATATTGAATGATGATGCTGGCGGCAGGAAGCGGCAGAAAGGCATACAGCGTCAATTTGGGGCTGATGGCGAGCATGAAGGCCAGCGCTCCGGCGGTGAACACGATGGTATTGGCCGAGTACATAATCGCCGGGCCCAGCAGGTTGCGCACCGCGTTCAAATCATTGGTGGCCTTCGCCATGATGTCGCCGGTGCGGTTGCGCTGATAGTACGAGTAGGAGAGGCGTTCGAGGTGCGCGAACAAGTCGTTGCGCAAGTCGAATTCAATATCCCGCGAAATGCCAATGACAACCCATCGGGTCAGAAACTGAAAGATGCCTTTGGCGAGCGCGACCCCGATCACCATCAGCGCGTACGTCGCCAGTTTCTGGCGGGTCACTCCACCGTTGAGACCATTTACCGCTTTGCGAATTACTTGCGGGAACAGAATCCAGATGCCGTTATTAAATAGAACGCAGAGTCCGCCCAGCAGGAGGCCGCGACGGTAGCGCTTCAGGTAGGGGACGAGCGGGCGTAAGCTCTTCGGAACCATGAAAGCTTGTAGATGCGATTGTAGCAGCACGGGGTGCGGTTTTTCGCAGGGATGGTCGCAACACGAAGAAGGCAGCGGCGAGCAGGACAGCAGTCCAGAGCCACAGCATGCTTTCGGCGAAGAACATCATTCCCGAGGAGATGAGATCGGTTTGTTCCATTTCATTTCGTTCAAAAAAGGCCGGGCGAGCGCGGAGTGTTTGGGTTCCGCGCTCGACCCGGTGTAGGAGAGAGAGTGCTACGCCTAGTTCGAGGTTGAGTCCTGCATGTGCTCTTTCATGCGCGCTTCGTGCTTGGCCTTGATTTGCGCCAGCTTTGTCTTCTGGTCGGGCGTGAGCACCTGCAGGAGTTCCGCGTGGATGCGAGCCTTTTGCACGAACAGTTCTGTCATGGCCTGCGTATTTTGGGCGGCCAGAGCGCGGACCTTGCCTTCATCAAACGTGCCGCTGTCTTCCAGGCTGCTCAGGTCTTTGTGGGCTTGCATGAGCTGTTTCATGAGCGGCTGAATGACAGGCTTTTCCTTTTCCATGATGGCCTTGGCCTGGTCCTGCTGTGCTTGGGTCAGATCGAGGACGTCGGAGAAGTAGCTCAGCATGTGGTCACCGAATCCAAACTCGTCTCCCATCATTCCGCCGTGGTGATGCATGCCTTGCGCCAGCGTGGCGGCAACTGCCAGAACGATCAGCAGGGCAGTGCTGGCTGCGAAAAACCGGATGCGACTTGCTTTCATGATTCCTCCTAGTCCGGGGGCAGACCCGGAATATTCATGTACATGGGAACACGTCTGTTCAAATGATGAGGTAAAGAGTCGGTCAAGCGCGGTAAAGTTTTGTAAAGGGAAATGCTCCACGATACGGTGGGCGCGATCACAAATCTTTACCGCAACGCTGGAAGACACGGTGTTAAATGACTAGTAGGAAAATGGATTGCATACTGGTGGTCGATGACGACATCGAGCTGTGCGGGTTGGTGCAGGAGTATCTGACCTCGGAGGGATTTAAGTCGGAGGCCGTCCACGACGGGGAACAGGGTTTGCAGCGCGGACTCTCGGGCGAATACGTGCTGGTGGTGCTGGACGTCATGCTGCCGGGGATCAACGGCTTTGAAGTGCTGCGGCGGCTGCGCAGCGTTTCGAAGATTCCAGTATTGTTGTTGACCGCCCGTGGAGAAGATGTAGACCGCATCGTAGGCCTGGAGATCGGGGCAGACGATTATCTTCCGAAGCCCTTCAATCCGCGGGAACTCGTGGCACGCATCCGGGCAATCCTGCGGCGCTCCAAACCAGGCAAAGCAGCAGATGCAGCGCCGGAGATGCTTAGCGTAGGCGACGTGGAACTGGATCCCGCCACCCGGAACGTGTTCCGGGCTGGTCAGCCTGTGGAATTAACCTCAGTCGAATTCAATTTGCTCGAAGTGTTGCTGCGGGAGGCGGGACGAGTGGTGACGCGCGAACGGTTGGTCAACGCCGTCCTGAGCCGGAAGTTCATGCCGTTTGATCGCAGTATCGACATGCATGTGAGCAAGGTCCGGCGCAAGCTGGGCGACTCCGAAGAAAGCGGCGACCACATCAAGACCATTCGCGGAGTGGGATACATGTTCGCGCGGCCGGGAGCGAAGACGCGGAAATGAGAAGCCTTTTCCTGAAAATATTTCTGTCGTTCTGGGCGGCGCAGGCGCTCTTCCTGGTGCTGGCGATTCTCGTGATCCTGGCCACGCGTCCTACGCGGGAACCAGGCGTTGAGCTGGCAAAGGCGCTGACGGAAGCAGTGAACGCCTACCGTAGCGGAGGGGAGCACGCAGCCGGTGAATATCTGGAGGATTTGCAGCACACACAGCATGTGAGGGCCTACGTTTACGACCAATCTGGACGTGAGATTACGGGTAGGCTGGCTCCACCCTGGATCGAGGATATGCGGCGAACCGGGCAGCCCCACCATCGCGGCTGGATGGATAGGTTGATGCCGGAACGATTGTCGCGGCAGTCGCTGACGATTGATGGGCAGTCCTACATGCTCGTGCTCGAAACCTTCCCTGGACCACGAGTGTTTTTCGGGCCTCACGAAATCCCTGGGCTCGGGCTCACGATTGCAGTGATCTCTTCGGGGCTGGTGTGCTACCTATTGGCCTGGTCGCTGACCAGCCCAGTGGTGCGTTTGCGACAGGCGACACAACGTCTAGCGGCAGGCGACCTGAGTGCTCGCACGGGCGCTCCCCTCAAAGGACGGCGCGACGAACTGGCGCAACTGATGCGCGACTTCGACCGTATGGCCGAGCGCATTGAAGCCCTCATGGATGCGCAGTCACGACTTCTGAAAGACGTCTCGCATGAATTGCGGTCTCCGCTGGCGCGGCTCAGCGTCGCTCTTGGCCTGGCGCGGCAGCGGGCAACTCCGGAAGCTGCGGGCGCGCTCAATCGGATTGAGCTTGAAGCCGACCGGCTCAACCAATTAATTCAGAGGCTGCTGACGATTTCGCGCCTCGAAACTGGGACCGACGGGATCCGAACGACCCGGCTGTCATTGCGGGAACTGGTCGAACACGTAGCACGCGATGCGGAATACGAGTCGCAGGGGCGCGGCTGCCAGGTTTCCGCCGAGCCTACGGACGAGTACCCGGTCGAGGCCGATCCTGCCTTGCTGCGCAGCGCGATCGAGAATGTGGTCCGCAATGCTGTACGCTACACGGCAACCGGCACTACCGTCGAAATTCGGCTGGAACGACGAATCGGAGACCAGGGGGAAGACATCGTCGTTCGCGTTCTGGACTCTGGCCCTGGGGTTCCAGATGAGGCGCTGGAGCAAATCTTTGAGCCTTTTTATCGTATTGACGACGCTCGCAACCGGCAGACCGGCGGGGCCGGACTTGGATTATCCATCGCCGATCGGGCGATCCGGTTACACGGGGGCCGCGTGCGCGCATCCAACCGTCCGGAGGGTGGTTTAGAGGTCGAAATCCGGATTCCAGCGGCCCCGGCGTTTGCTCTTCCCGCCCATTCCTGATACACAAATATGTTTCAGCCAAATGCTTCGGTCTCCGTAATGGCAGGCTGGTGAACGCCTGCGGACGGGAAGCGGCTGGGAGAAGAGATGTCGAAGAAGATATCCGGACTTTTTGCGCTGTTGGCCTTCCTTGGCCTGAACTTATTCCTGATCAATTGCGGTACTTCGTCGTCGCGACCGGCGGGCATATTGTACGTGCTCAGCCAGGGGTCCAACAATGTGGGCTCTTATGCGATCGATCTGAGCAACGGAAGATTGTCGCTGATCAATAAGACGTCTGCGGCCGATACCACTCCCTCAAGCATCCTTCTGGATCCAAGCGGGAAGGTCGCGTTCGTGCTCAACACGGGCTCCAACAGCATCACGGCCTATACGACCAATAGTGACGGCAGCTTGAGTGCACCAACCAGCACATCTCTTTCAGTTCAGAATTCTGTCGCCATGGCGCGCGACGCAGCCGGTACGTTCCTGTTTGTCGTAAGCCAAGGGTCGATTCCTCTCCCGCAACCGCCACCGGCCAACAATAGGTGCGGCTTCCCACCCGACCCAAATATACTGCCTGAGCCGAACTCGGTGTGTCCCCATCTCTCAGTCTTTGCCATTCAGTCGGGATCAACGAGTTTGACTCCGGTTGGCAATCCGCTTCCTCTCAAGGGGGTTCCGACATCGGTAGCCGCTGCTACCGGCCCGAGCGGGACCCTGCTTTACATTACTAGCAACCAGGATCTTCTCGGCATCGATGACAATGAAGTCCGCGCATTCAACGTGGACGCATCGGGAGGGGTGACGGAACAAACGAACTCGCCTTACGCCACGGCCTCTAATCCGAGCGCAGTTCTGACGGTCAGCACAACTCCAACGGGGGGCTCCGGCGGTCTCTTTGTCTATGTCACCAACGTGACAACTGACAACCTGAACATCTACCAGGTGTGCACAGTGTTGAATGCAACCTGTACGGCTCAAGACGTGACTCCCACCAACAACACGTTAATGCCGGTGGGTACTCCGGTCTCGGTGGGCCTAGACCCGGTGGCTATGACGGTTGATCCGACGAACAAATTCCTCTACGTAGTGAACCACGATTCGAGCACTGTTTCCTCGTTTCGCATTAATCCAACGACTGGAGCTCTGAGCGCGGTCAATCCCGCAACCGTATCGACCGGATTGGATCCGGTTGCCATCACCATGCACTCCAGCGGAAAGTTCCTCTTTGTGTCGAATAACGGATCGAGTAACGTTTCGGCCTTCAATGCGGACACAACGAGCGGGGCCTTGAGCAACGCGACCAATGTGACCAGTTCGGCGCAACCCGCGGGGTTGGTGGCAAAGTAGGGATCCGCCCTGGGTAAAGCATCGCGCCCCAGTGGTAGAGACCGCACCCAAAAGGTGGTCAACTCTCAGCCTGGTTGAGGCCTGTGTTTGCAAACTTCAGGTCGGTATCCGGAGGATCAAATAGCCTCCGATGAAAGCAAAAACCAAGTCGGGGGACCAGGCCGCGACCGCCGGCGGAAGCTGGCTCAGGTTTCCCATAGCCTCGAACAGCCCCGAGATGGTCCAATAGACCACACCGATCCCGATCGCGGTCGCTACGCTTGCGATCGCGCCGCGCTTGGCGGCGGAGAGCGCGAACGGGATGGCGATGATGGCCATCACGAGCGTGATTAGCGGGTAGGCTATTTTCTTTTGCAGTTGCACCCGCAGCCGCACCACGTCAAAACCGCTCTGCTCCAGATCGTGGATGTATCGGCGCAGCTCCTCGTAACTCATTTCCGACGACTGCTTGATTTCTTTCTTGAAGTAGGCGGGCGCCTCGGCAAATTCCGGGAAAGTAGCCACGTCGAACTTCTGGTACTTCCGGATGGCCGGCCCGTTCAGGTTCCGCTCCCAGCCTTGTTCGTAGAGCCAGCGGCCCATGCTTTCCGACCAGTGTGCGCGCTCTGCAGTTACGCGGCGCGTAATCTGAAAAGTGTGCGGATCGAACTGGAACACCGAAAGGCTGCCCAACACATCACGATCGGGATCGAAGAACTGGTAGTAGTAGATCGTGGAATTCTGACCGAAGATCCATTTACGGTCGGGGCGCAGGTAGGTCTGCGCAGGTTTGCCCTTGATGCGGTTGCGGAGCGCGTCCTGGCGCTTATTGCTATAGGGCAGGTAGAGCTGGTCCGAGATGAAGAGCACTCCTGCAACCAGGGTGGAGGCAACCAGCACCGGCACGATGATCCGGTAAAGACTAATGCCAGTGGCCTTGATGGCAGTGATTTCATTGGAGCGTTGCAACAGCCCGAAAGTCACCAGGACCGCAATCAACATGCTGAGCGGAGCAATGGGGTAGTACAAGAAGTAGGGCGTGACATTGAGCAGATACTCACCAACCAGAAGCGGCGAGACCTGATTTCTGAGAATGTCTCCGAGCAGCTCGAAGAGAGTAAAGACTAGGAGGAGCGTCACAAAGGCTCCAGCGATCATCGCCAGGTAGAAGGTGAAGTCACGCAGAACATAGTCATCGAGGATGGTTGGGAAGTGCAAATTAAATAGCCGCCAGCGCCGGGAAAGGCGCTCTGCGGTGCTCTCGCGATGGATCGGAAGGGCCGGTCCTTCGCTTGCGGGAATGAACTTCGCGGCCCCGAACTTGAACAAGGAGCGCAGCCCCGAGAGGTCGATCGGGCGTCGCTCTGATCGCCAGAGAAGAAAAGCGCCGCCGATCAGGAAGACAAGATCGGCCATCCAAACGCCTGGGCCAGGAGGCACGCGTCCCTGGCGCGCGAGTGAAACTCCGATCAGGGAAATCGAATAATAGACAAATACCAACAGAATCGTGAGCACAAAGCCCGTGGATTTTCCGCCCCGCTTCGAGGAGAGACCAAGAGGAATGCCGACGAGGGCGAGCACTACGCAGGCTGTCGGCAGCGAAAGGCGGCGATGGTATTCGATTAGCGCCCAACGTCGGGCAATGGGATCGGGGCTGCGGGACTTCGCGAGCAGTTCTGAAACCTTCATCTCGCCCAGCGAGGCCGGTTCCGGTGTCTGACCATTTTGAGCGGGCGGAACCTGAATGGGAATGTCGGTCGTGTCGAAAGTGGAGACCTGATACTGGTCGGCATTTTTCGGATCGGTCTCGTGCGTCGATCCGTTGATGAGATGGAGGTCCAGAGTGTCTGGCCCCTGGCTGGCCAGAATGCCTTCGCGAGCGAGAGTTATGCGTGGCGCCGAAGGCTGGCTCAAATCGGCGAGGAATACGCCTTTCCAGATGGCGGCGCCCGAGGCAGCCCTCGCGTCCTGCACATACAGTACAACCTTGGGAAAACCTTCGTAGAAAACGCGGGGCTGGAGCTCAAAGGACGCTTGTGAAGCTTTGAGCTTGTCCTGTAGGTCTCCAAGGGCAGCCAGGGATCGTGGAGCCAGATAAACGCTGTTGCCAAGCGCGAGCAACCAGGCGCCCGCTACAAAGATCAGGATGATACGCAGGAAGGTCCACATGCCGACGCCGCTGGCGCGCATCGCCGTGATTTCGCTATCGGCGGCCAGGCGGCTCAGGCCGATCAGTATGCCGACCAGCACACCCATCGGAATGGTGTAAGTGAGCGCGACTGGAACCGTGAAGAAAAAGACCTGGGCGACGCTGGGGAACGGAGCGCTGTTGCGCACGACCAGTTCTAGAATATGTCCCAGATCGCGGGTGAAAAGAACGAAGGTGAAAACCGCCGCGCCGATCAGAGCGTGGGAGACGACTTCGCCCAGGATGTACCGGGTGAGGATGCGCATCCGCGGTATGTTGACTCATTGGGAGTCTAGCACGGAGTTCGGACGCGCCAGCTGAACGTTTGCATTGCTGGGCACATTCGTCGCACAATGCCGGTTCGCTCTGTAGCGCCGGCGCTCCGCCGGCTGTTGTGGGGGCGTCTCGCATCCACCGGCGAGGGCAAGGTGCCCTCGCGACAGCCGGCAAGGTGGCGGCGCTACATTCACGTCCAAAGAAAGAGGAGAGATGACTCGTCGCGCGATGGAGTTGTTAGTTTGCAGTTGGCTTTCTGTACTTGTGTGGGGGCAGTCGCCTTCAGAAATGAAGCCGGTCACGGACCGGCTGGCGGCCTCTGTTTACACGGGCCCTTCGATGGCAACCCTGCGAGAGCTTACCGACAATTTCGGCGGACGCCTCACGGGCTCACCGGCTTATCAGCGCTCAGCCGACTGGGCCGCAGCTAAGTTCCGCAGTTACGGAATTCAGAACGTGCGGTTAGAGCCCTTCACGATTCCGGCGGGGTGGCTGCGAGTGTCGGCGAGTGGGGCGATGTTGTCTCCGTTGTCGCGGCCCCTGTCCATTGCCTCGCTTGGATGGTCGCCCTCGACGCCCAGCGGAGGCGTGAAGGGCTCGGTGGTAGTGATTTCGGATGTGTCCACGGAGAAACTAAGAGACACAGACCAATTGCGCGGGAAGATTGTTCTCCTCGACAGCAGCAAGATTCTTGCGGAAGGCTATGTCAAGGCTCTGCCCAAGCTGGACGCTGCCTGGCCGGCGTTTCAGAAGGCCGGTGTGCTCGCGGTGGTCATGACCGACCACGAGAAAAATAATGTCCTGAACGCGCACGATATGCTATGGGGCGCCCGCTTGCTTCCTCTGCCGGGAGCGGAGATCGGCATGGAAGACGGCAAGCTGATCCAGAGGGAACTGGAACACGGCCCGGTTGTGATTGATCTCAAGCTCACAAACGAAACGTCGGGCGAGACCCGGGTCAACAATGTGGTAGCGGAGATTCGCGGGAGCGAACGTCCCGACGAATGGATACTGATCGGGGCGCACCTTGACTCCTGGGACTTCGGGACGGGCGCGCAAGACAACGGCGCGGGTACGGTCAGCGTGCTCGAAGTGGCTCGGGCCATGATGATGCTCGGCAAGGCGCTGCGGCGGAGCGTGCGGTTCGCTCTCTGGGGAGGCGAAGAGCAGGGTTTGCTTGGCTCCTACGCCTACACGCAGGCGCACAAGAGTGAGCTGGGCAATTGCGTAGTGGTGCTGAACACTGACAATGGCTCAGGACGTCCTAAAGGCTGGAAGGTTGAAGGACGCAAAGACTTGAAAGACGCCATGCAATCGTGGAGCGACGGGCTGCTTAAAGACCTGAGTGGCGGCGACCTGTCGATGGAGATGACCTACGACACGGATCATGGACCGTTCGTGCTGCAAGGAATTCCAGCGCTCGATTTGTGGGTGGACTTGTCGAAGTACTTTGAGGTTCATCACAAGTCAAGCGACACGATTGATAAGGTCGATATGCTGGATTTCAAAGCGGGAGAAGCGATCGTCGCAGTCACCGCCTATGCAGTGGCGCAGAGCGACAAGCCGATCGCGCCGCATATTGACCACGCAGCGGTGGGCGAGATTCTGAAGGATGCGAAGTTAGAGGAACTGCTGGAGCACGTAGGGGTCTGGAAACCGTAAGGCAGCTGCCACCCTAAACCCTTTTTGCGAGCCTCATTGGGTAAGCTAGCTCTTCTTCAAAAACAAAGCTCCCAGCGGCGGCAACGTGAGGCGTAGTGAATGCGGTCGCCTATGCACGCTTTCGGGCAGGGCTTCGGCACCACCCATGTTGCCAATGCCGCTGCCCCCGTACTCGCGGGCGTCGCTGTTCAGAATTTCTTTCCAATAGCCGCCGGACGGAACCCCAACCTTGTAGCCCACGCGGGGCACCGGAGTGAAGTTGCATGTGACCAGCACGGCATCGTCGGCTGACTTGCCTTTGCGCAGCAGCGAGACGACGCTGGCGGGGGCGTCGTTGCAGTCTACCCACTCAAAGCCCTGCGGATCGTTGTCATACCAGTGCAGGGCGCCTTCGCTGCGATAAGCCCGGTTGAGTTGCTCTATCCACGCTTGCAGTCCACGATGCGGAGCGCCTTCCAGCAAGTGCCAATCGAGACTGCGGTCGTGCGACCACTCGCGGTACTGGCCGAACTCGCCACCCATGAAGAGCAGCTTCTTGCCGGGCTGAGCATACATGTATGCAAACAGCAGACGCAGGTTGGCAAATTTCTGCCAATCATCGCCGGGCATCTTGTTGATCAAAGATCCTTTGCCATGCACGATTTCGTCATGGCTTAGCGGCAGCACGAAGTTTTCGTAGAACGAGTACAGCATGCGGAAAGTCAGGGCGTTGTGATGATACTGACGAAAGATGGGGTCGTGCTGGAAGTACTCGAGCGTATCGTGCATCCAGCCCATGTCCCACTTGAGGCCGAAGCCCAAGCCGCCCAGATGCGCGGGCCGGGAGACCATGGGGTAGGAAGTGGACTCTTCCGCGACGGTTTGAATATCGGGATGTTCTTTGTAGGACTCAAGGTTGAAACGGCGCAGGAAGTCGATGGCTTCCAGGTTCTCGCGTCCGCCGTATCTGTTCGGAATCCACTCCCCCTGCTTGCGGGAATAATCAAGGTAAAGCATGGATGCGACTGCATCCACGCGCAAACCATCAATGTGGTAGCGCTCGAGCCAGAACATGGCGCTGGACATCAAGAAGCTGCGGACCTCGGCGCGGCCATAGTTGAAGATGAGCGTCTTCCAGTCTGGATGGAAGCCTTGCCGTGAATCGGCATGTTCGTAGAGGTGCGTGCCGTCGAAGTAGGCAAGGCCGTGCGCATCGGTAGGAAAGTGCGAGGGAACCCAGTCGAGAATTATGCCGATGTTGTGCTGGTGGAGGTAGTCCACCAGGTACATGAAATCCTGCGGCGTGCCATAGCGCGCGGTGGGCGCGAAGTAGCCGGTGGTTTGATATCCCCAGGAGCCGTAAAACGGATGCTCCATGATGGGGAGAAACTCGACGTGCGTGAAGCCCAGCCGCCCGATGTATTCGGCCAGCCGGGGCGCCACCTCACGGTAGCTTAAGGGACGGTCGTGCTCTTCGGGCACTCGCATCCACGAGCCGAGGTGAACTTCATAAACAGACATCGGCGCGTGTAGAGAGTTACGCTCGGCGCGCTTGCTGAGCCAGTCTGAATCGTTCCAGGCGTACTCGAGGTCCCACACCACCGAGGCGGTGCGCGGCGGCTTCTCCATGAGCAATCCGATGGGATCAGCTTTGTCCACGCGGTGTCCATGGTGGTTGGACACGATGTGAAACTTGTACACCGTACCCTTTCCGGCGCCAGGAATGAAGCCCTCCCAAATGCCGGAACTGCCGCGCGCCTGGAGGGGATGAGAACTATGGTCCCAGCCATTGAAGCTGCCGATCACGTAGACGTTCCTGGCATTCGGCGCCCAGACGCTGAACACCGTACCAAGCACGCCGTTCGATTCTGTCAGGTGGGCCCCCATTTTTTCGTAAAGGCGATAGTGGCTGCCCTCGTTGAAAAGGTAGAGGTCTTCGGCAGTTAGCAAGGATACGTCGTAGCGGACGGGAGGGGCTTCGGGGCTGGCCAGGTTGCGGCTCATGGTTGGTCGAGCCTCTAGTGTATTCGAATCCTCATCAGGATAGCGCTGAAGGCTATGCCATACTGGAAAACTCGTCAACATTGCAGTCCAGCGTCCGTATGGCCAAACTTCGAGTTGTCGTTCTCTGGCACCAGCACCAGCCGTTCTACAAGGACCTGGTCACCAGGCAATATCGTCTGCCCTGGACACGGCTGCACGGGTTGAAAGACTACTACGGGATGGTGAAGCTGCTGGAGGAATTCCCGAACGTTCACCAGACGTTTAATCTGGTTCCTTCACTAGTCACACAGATCCAGGAGTACGCCTCAGGGGAGGCCCAGGACCCATTTCTGCAGGTCGCCGCCAAGCCGGCCAAGGATCTGTCGGCGGACGAACGGCAGTTTGCGCTGCGATACCTGTTTCAGGCGCACCCGGTGAATGTAATCGGACGTTACCCGCGGTACCGGGAGTTGTGGGAACGATTCCGCAGCGCGGGAGACGCGCCGGAGCGTGCAGAGAAATTCTTCCAGCCGCAGGATTTCACCGACCTGCAAGTACTGTCGCAGATTGCATGGTTCGACGAATACTTCCTGGAAGAAAAAAACATTGCGGAACTGGTCCGCAAAGGCAGGAACTACTCGCTGGACGACCAGCGCCTGATCATCGCCGCCGAACGGGAATTTCTAGCGCGAGTGGTGCCGGTGCACGCCGAGGCAGCCCAGAGGGGCGCGATCGAGATTTCGACCTCGCCGTTCTACCATCCTATTTTGCCGCTGGTATGCGATACCCAGATCGGCGCGGCATCGTCGCCAGGATTGCCTTTGCCGCAGAATCGGTATCGTCATCCGCAGGATGCGCGAGAGCAGTTGCTGCGTGGGTTGGACTTCCACGAAAAAGTCTTTGGGATGCGCCCGCGGGGGGTGTGGCCTTCGGAGGGTAGTGTCTCCGAGGAAGCTTTGGCGATTGCGCACCGGCTGGGAATCCAGTGGATGGCAACTGACGAAGGAGTCCTCGGACGCAGTTTGGGCCTGATATTTTCTCGCGACGGGCAGGGTCGGCTCAGTCCGGAGCTGGCGCATCGCCTCTATACGATCCACCGGTATGAGAATGGCGACACGCGGATGAACTTAATTTTCCGCGATCACACACTTTCTGACTTGATCGGCTTTGTGTACTCGGGCATGCCTCCACTAGAGGCTGCAAATAACCTCATCCACAAGATCAAAGAATCGGCGCAACCGATTCTCGTACATAAACAAGACGCGATGGTACCTATCATCCTCGATGGCGAGAATGCGTGGGAGTACTACCCGCAATCGGGGAGGGAATTCCTGCGCCGGTTCTATGACGCGCTGTCGAACGATCCCGGAATTGAGGCAGTAACTGTGAGCGAGGCCATCGCGCGACACCAAAATTGCAGCTACCTGAATTCACTGGTGCCGGGTTCGTGGATCAACGCCAACTTCAATGTCTGGATCGGCGCACCCGAAGATAACAAGGCCTGGGACTACCTGTATCACGCGCGCAATTTCTATGCCGAGAGATCGGCCAGCGCGACCGAAGAACAGAGAAATTTGGCTTTCGAGGAAATCCTGATTGCCGAGGGCAGCGACTGGAACTGGTGGTACGGTCCCGAGCATCACTCGGCCAACGACCGCGATTTCGACGAACTCTACCGCAAGCATCTGTCGAACGCTTACCAGGCGTTGGGAGGCACGCCGCCGGACTACCTAGCTCAGCCGATCGCGGGAACTGCGGAGCGGCCTTCCTTTACGCCGCAAAGCGCCTACATTCATCCGAAGATCACGGGCGACATGGTGCGTTATTTTGAATGGATGGGCGCCGCGCGCTACACCGCCGATCGCCGCTCCGGCTCCATGCACGGCAAGCAGTTTCTACTGGATGCCGTCTATGCCGGGATTGATGACCAGTATGTGTACGGCCGTCTGGACTTCGCGGGCAAAGTCCCGGAAGACGAATTCGAAGTGGTCGTAAATCTGGAATCCTGGGCGAACCATGCATCCCATCCCCGGCGCGAGCTGCGCTTGGACTCAGTGGTCGAGAACGGGCGAATGCGGTCGTGGAAAGTGACGCTGCAGAAAGAAGGGAAGGTGCTGGCTTCCTCGAGAGAGCCTGGTGAGGCGCGGGTTGCGCTGGCTCGCAATTTTGAGTTCCGCGCGCCGCTTCCTTGGCTGTTGGCGACGCCGGTAGAGGTCGAGAAAGTGCGCGGGCCGCAGATTTCGGAAGTGGCCACCCAGCTCCGTCTACGCTTCAGCCTGTGGTTCAATCGTCTGCCCGTGGACGCCTTGCCGGTAGAAGGATGGATTGAACTGGAACTGTTGCGGGAAGAGGATCTGAGGGAACAGTGAAGCAGTTCTCAGTTCCCAGTAAGAGCCAGCATTCACACTTTGCTTCTAAATTTCTTCCCCACAAAAGAAACAAGGCCGAGCTGTTGAGTTCGGCTCGTTCGATTTGTACTGAGAACTGAGAACCGGGAACTGAGAACTTGTTTTATTGCCCGGAGTTCGGATTCATCACCATCGGCCGATTTAGTTCCATCACCAGCTCTGTGCCTGCGGGAAGCGTCGCGGAGCGGTGTTTGGAGAGCCAGTGCGTCACGGTGGCTCCCGCGCCGATAGCTCCGCCGATCAATAAACCTTTGCCGCCTCCTGCCAGACCGCCCACCAGCATTCCTGCGCCGGTGCCCATGCCGATCTCGGTTAGATCCTTGCCGTCATGACCAGCGCCCTTGAATTGGCCTTCGGTATTAACGTCGGAACCGCGGCGGGCGTTGGTGTCCACCAGCGTGGCGTTGAGCATGAAGCGGTCACCGTTGGGCAGCACCAGGGTCTCAGGAAAGAGGGCAATGGTGGGCTTGCCGGAAACGCGACGCGGTTCACTGGTTTTGGTGACGCGCCCTTGCACCGTTGTGCCGATGGGGATGACGGTTTTGCCGTCCACGACGACCGGTTGCGTGACTCGCGCCTGGAACGGATCACCTGCCTGATTGCTGAATGTGGCAAGTGTAGTCTCAAGCTTCATCTTGAGGGCAGTGCCGGTGGGCAGGGAAGTCTGCGCCAAAGCAACGCCGACCAACAAGAGTAGCGATACGAGTACGGCAAATCTCTTCATGGAACCTCCTAGATAGGCGCGCCAACCTCTCACCGGCTGTCCGGCGGGCGTCCCCTTGACTCGATTAGGGCAGGCTGTCGCCCGCCGTGATGCGAATCACAAGCCTGATTTGACTGTAAGCCAGGCGAATTCCGAGAACAACATTGGAAAGACTGGGAGAACCATCGGAGGCAATGGTCGCGTTCGATATAATCTTTGGTTCTCAACTCGGAAGCATGACAAGAACCTCTATCGGAATCGGTTGGCGCATAGGCCGACGCCTGCGGGTTTCTTCCGGAGAACCAAGCCGCTACCGCAGAGACGCGGCAAGGTGCGCTTCTACGATAAGAGCGATTCTAGGAAAAAGATTCCGTACATAAGGACGCAATCATGCCGGTTACCAGCATTGCCGAAATTCGCGGACGCCAGGTGCTTGATTCCCGTGGCAATCCGACCGTCGAAGCCGAAGTCTTTCTCAATAGCGGGGCGAGCGCGCGAGCGATTGTTCCGAGCGGTGCGTCCACCGGCGAGCACGAAGCGGTGGAACTGCGCGACGGCGACGAGCAGCGCTACCAAGGAAAAGGTGTTCTGAAGGCAGTCGAGAATGTGAACGGCGAGATTGCTGAAGCTCTCGGCGGAATAGACGCCGCCGACCAACGCACGCTTGACGCGAAGATGCTCGAACTCGACGGTACGGAAAATAAGGGACGGCTGGGTGCAAATGCGATCCTAGCCGTGTCGATGGCCGCCGCCCGCGCTTCCGCGAATGCATTTCAATTACCGCTCTATCGCTACCTCGGCGGCTCGGGAGCGAACACGCTGCCGGTGCCAATGATGAACATCCTGAACGGCGGAGCGCACGCTGACAACAATGTGGACTTCCAGGAATTCATGGTCATGCCGGTCGGCGCTCCATCGTTTTCCGAGGCGTTGCGCTGGGGCGTCGAAGTGTTCCACACGCTCAAGGGCGTGTTGAAGAAGCGCGGATACAACACGGCGGTCGGCGATGAGGGCGGGTTTGCTCCGTCCGTGAAGTCGAATATCGAGGCGATCGAAGTCGTGCTGGAGGCAATCCAGAGCGCCGGCTACAAACCGGGAGATGAGATTGCGATTGCGCTCGATCCGGCGGTGAGTGAGTTGTATCAGGACGGTAAATACGTGTTCAAGAAGTCCGATAGGTCATCCAAGTCTTCCGAGGAAATGGTGAAGTACTGGACGAAGTGGGTGCGGGATTATCCCATCGTTTCGATCGAAGACGGCCTGGCGGAAGACGACTGGGATGGCTGGACGTTGCTGACTAAAGAAGTCGGCGACCAGATTCAGCTGGTAGGAGACGACCTGTTCGTGACCAACGTCGAGCGCTTGCAGGAAGGCATCGATAAGGGCGTGGCCAACTCGATCCTGATCAAGGTCAACCAGATCGGATCGGTGAGCGAGACTCTCGACGCGATCGATCTGGCGCGGAGGAACGGCTACACGTCGGTGATCTCGCATCGATCGGGCGAGAGCGAAGATACGTTCATCGCCGATCTCGCCGTCGCTACCGGGGCTGGGCAGATTAAGACCGGCTCGGCGTCACGCACCGACCGCGTCGCCAAGTACAACCAGTTGCTACGGATTGAGGAAGAGCTGGGTGGGGCGGCGCGATTTTTGGGGATCAAGGCGCTGAATTATCAGGGGTGAAGTTCTAGTGGAATTTCTGTGGATCTCTGTCTCTCCGTGGTAGACGTATCTTCACAGCGAAGAGTCAACAGTCATAAACCAGGAGCGTATGCCTCGTCCCAAACCTCTTGTCCTGATCATCCTCGACGGCTGGGGATACCGCGCGGAATCCAAGGCCAACGCGATCGCGCTGGCGCGTAAACCGACCTATGACCGACTGCTCCGCGAATATCCGAATACGCTGATTCAAACCAGCGGACCATTTGTCGGACTACCCGAGGGACAGATGGGCAACAGCGAAGTTGGGCACCTGAACATCGGTGCCGGGCGGATTGTGCACATGGACATCACACGCATTGACCTGATGATCCAGAACGGCGACTTCTTCTCGCATCCCGTGCTGCTCGACGCGATGAAACACGCGCGCTCCGGGGGACGTAAGCTGCACATGTTCGGACTGCTTTCCGACGGCGGCGTGCACTCACAGCAGACGCATTTGTACGCATTATTAAAGATGGCCAAGCAGAACGGGGTAGACCGCGTCTTCGTGCACGCTTTTATGGACGGACGCGACACTCTGCCGACCAATGGCGCGGGATACCTCGAGCAACTCCAGCAAAAGATGCGCGAGTACAACTCCGGCAAGATCGCCACGGTCAACGGACGCTACTATGCCATGGATCGTGATCGGCGCTGGGAGCGCATCGCGAAGGCCTACAACGCTATGGTTTTCGGCCAAGGCGAAGGCGGCACGTTCGTGGATCCCGTCCAGGGCATGAAAGATTCCTACAACAAAGGCGTGACCGATGAGTTTGTGGTCCCGTTTGTGTGCGCGGGCAACCGGGGTGAGCCGCTGACCAAGATTGCCGACGAGGATTCGTGCATTTGTTTTAACTTCCGCGCGGACCGCGTGCGTCAAATCACGCGCGCCCTTTGCCGCAACAGCGGATTGAATGCGCAGGAAGGTCGCGATCTTCCGGGCGCAGCGGATCTCGACGCGATTGTTCCCCGCGATCGGGCGCCGAGGAATCTGAAATACGCTTGCATGACGCAATATGACAAGAACTTCAGCCTGCCGGTGGTGATTCCACCCGAGTCGATGGTAAACATTCTGGCCAATGTCATGGGCGGGCTGAACATGCGGAACCTGCGTGTCGCTGAGACGGAGAAGTATGCGCACGTCACCTACTTTTTCAACGGCGGTGTGGAGCAACCGTTTCCGGGCGAGGAACGACTGCTTGTGCCGTCGCAAAAAGTCGCAACCTACGATCTGAAACCAGAAATGAGCGCGGCGGGAATTGCCGAGGCGGTTGTAAAGGCCACGAACGACAGCGCGTTCGACGTGATTATTGTGAACTTTGCCAATGCCGACATGGTCGGTCACTCCGGAAAGATCGAGCCGACAGTAAAGGCGGTCGAGACCGTCGATGCCTGCTTGGGCGAGATCGAAAAAGCTGTGCGCGCCAAAGGTGGGGCAATGCTGATTACTGCCGATCATGGGAATGCGGAAATGATGATTGATCCTGTCACGGGCGGGCCGCATACGGCACACACTACCAATCCGGTGCCGTTTATTGTTCTTTCCGATGACGCGAAGCAGCTCACTCTCAAGCCGAATGGCTCATTGCGAGATATTTCGCCGACGATCCTCGGAATGCTGGGGATTACGGAGCCGAAGGAAATGACCGGCTCGGATTTGCGGGTCAAGAAAAGCTAACCACGGGGAACACAAAAAACTCGTCCTATTCTAGCGGCACGCCCTCGCTCAGACAGGTTGCGGCTTTGCCGTCCGTGGAGTAGCGAATTACTGCCGACTCGTCGGAACAGAAAGCGCGCATGTCGGAATCGGGATCGGCTGGGACTGCCGCTGTCCGGTACCTGGAAGCTGGTGGAACATCGCATCCAGTAATCGAGAAGGTATATCCACCGCGCTTACCGCTGGCAAGTGCATCGTCAATCAGCATGGCATGATCCGGGCGCGGTTTTTCCTGGGCTTCGCCGCTGCCCAGCGCTGAGAGAGTGCAAGCAAATCCGCGCTCCGGAAATGCGGTGTTATAGCTTACCTGGGCGGTGTTGAGGGCTCGGAGACTTGAAGCCGCGGCACTCTCGAAACCGGAATCCTGCGTCTTCTGCAAGCCCTTCAAATAGTCGGGATCCGCCAGCGGCACATGCACGGCTACCGTGATCTCATTCAGCTTCCACACATCTTTCTCCTGCTTCATAGAGAGAATCAGGCGCGGTACGACCGGCAGCGATTCGGGCTTTCCTTCCAAGTAGGGATGCAGCGAGAGCTCGATCTCGTCACCATCACCCTCCAGGTCATCGCGTTCGACAACAATTTCTATTCTGTGCTGCGACGCTTTTTCTTCGAAGGCAAGTAGTATGGGGCCGGAGTCAAAAGTTTCCAACTGTGCGCCACTAGCGGCGATTCCGCTTCTGAAAGATGTCAGTTCCCGTAAGACCGGCATTTGGTCGCTCTCGCCCCCACGGAACAGTGCTTTCCGCGCAAGGTCAGGCAGATGCTTTTCCAATGCTCCCGGCGATTTGTCCAACAGCACCTCCAGAAGTGCCTGGCGCGCGGTTTGCGGAGGCGCCTGCGCCTGAGCGGTGATTGTTGGAAAGCCTACGACAGCCAGCAAAAGCGTCAGATAGATTGGTCGCACGAACAGCCTCCTATACCCGGTCCTCCAATTCGCCGCCACAGGTTGCGCACCTGATACTGTATGAGACTCCGATTTTACTGCCAGAGTTCCTGGCGCTAACGGAGGAACGTCGCGCGAATATCTCTTGCGTGCGGCCCCAGATCGAATATGAAGCTCGTTATCTTCGTTTATCACCCATTTGGCCTGTGGAATGCGCCAGCTTGGTTTCCGGAGAGTCTGAAGCGAGATTTTCCGCGGGTGGATGTGGTGCACTTGGCAGACTACAAACGAGTAGACCCCGAGATCGCCGACGCGGAAATAGCAATTACCTGGTCGATCAGGCCGGAGCAGATCACAGCCGCGCAGAAGCTGCGCTGGATTCACTCCCCAGCCGCGGCGGTACACCACCTGTACTGCCCGGAACTGGCCGTAAGCGTCATCGGTATAAACAA
>JACXTT010000948.1_pt1 | contig 49541 bp, 41 predicted proteins | sample 9270951 | NCBI WGS metagenome assembly JACXTT01 (sample SAMN15532306, study PRJNA645909) | rock metagenome | isolation source: weathered quartz diorite | place: Puerto Rico | collected 2017-06-21 | reverse complement strand
GCCCCCGTCGTTCCCTTCAAGAAAGCTCGTGCTGCTTCCGGGAATAAATGTCAGCGCGTGCTGGTCGGCGTGGACATACGGATTCGGAGTCCCGGTGTACCAGTTCGTTATCTTCGTCCAGTGCGTGCCGCTGTTTGTCGATTTGTAGATGTTGATGCCACCGACGAACACTATTGCCGGGTTATTGGGCGCCACGTCGAGAACGAGGTCGTATGAGCCCTGCCCGTCGCTTCCGGTGCCGTCCCACGAGAGGATATTGGGCGAGTTCGATTGCTGCGTCCAGCTTGCCCCCGCATCCGTAGACATGTACAGCCCGTAGAATCCGTCGAACGCATTGACGAAGAGGCCGTAGACCGTAGACGTCTGGGAGGGGGCAAGAGCGATGGCGATCCTCGTGAAGCCGGTCGTTGGGAGCCCCACAGTCAACTGAGTAAAGGTGACGCCGGTGTTTGTCGACTTGTATATGCCCACAGCACGCCTTGCCGCGTACCATACCGAGGAATTCAATGGATCGACGGCAAGGTCCTTGAAGTTGCCCGCCGCAATGTTGTTCCAGGTGGAGCCGCCGTTTGTCGTACGGAAGATTCCCTGCCGGCCGGCCGCAAGGAGTATCTGCGAGTTATCTGGATCGGCCACGAGCGAATAGATGCTGTATCCGGCGGAACCCGACCAGCTCAATCCGGTAGGGTTCCACGAAACCCCTGCGTCTGTTGATTTCAACACTCCGACGCTGTACGTGTCGAGACCGTCCGCGTCTCCCGTCGCGATATAGATCGTGGCAGGATCCGCGGGATCGAGAGTGATGGCCGAGATTCCGAGCGTCGCGAATGCGTCGGTCGTGGTCGACCACGAGCTTCCTCCGTCGGTGGATTTCCAGAGGCCTCCTGAGGATGCGCCGGCCCAGATGATGCTGGTGTTCGCCGGATTCACGGCGATCGCGTTGATCCGTCCTTCGCCTCCGCCGGACGGGACGACCGCGGGACCGAGGGGGGTCCAGCTTGCCGCGGCGGCGCCCTGCGGCGCAGCCCCAAGGGGTTTAGCCGCGCCGAATTCCCTCATCCTGCGCTGAAGGATATCGGGAGACGGCAACTCGCCCGTGGGGTAGGACCTCGGCTCCATAAGCCATTCCCATCGCTTATAGATTATCCAGGGTTTTCCCTCTTCGCTTCCCCGGATGTCGAACGCGCGGCTCGACCAGTATTTTCTGAACTCGGCGCGGATCCTGTAGAAATTCGTTTCGTTGTCGGGGAGGTTTGCCCTCCATGGTTGGGCTGAGAGGGGGGCGACACATGCGAGAACGAGTAGCACAGCGAGGGAGAAGCATAGCCGGGCGCTCATCGCACGCCGGGCTGCCGGGGAACGCAGAGTGTAAGGGCTCATCTCATTAGGATTGTTTTGATGATTGAGGAGAATGTCCTGCCGCCGGTTCCCACGACCGCCAACCGGACGTAATAGACGCCGCTCGTAAGTTCGCTCCCCTCGGAGGACCGGCCGTCCCACCCGGCGGTGTACGAGCCGGCAGGCTGGTCGGCGTCCACGAGGAGCCGGACCGTTTTTCCGATAACGTTGAACACCTCCAGCTTCACGCGCCCGGCGGCGGGAATCTGGTAGGCGATGTCCGTTGTGGGATTGAACGGGTTGGGATAGTTCTGTTCCAGTTTGTATTCTTTCGGGATCTCCTTTGCGAGGGACTGAGGCCCGGCTTCAAGCCGCAGGCGCGCCACACGAGAGTCGCTCACGGTCAGGGTTCCTTCCGCATCGAGCGAGATTCTTCGCCCGCCGGTATTGAGAGAGGCGCCGTCGATCGTTCCCTCCGAAATGGAATATCCGCGGTCGCCCGGAGCCATGTTCCAGCTAATGGTGAGCGGATACGAGGCGGCGCGCAGAACAATCTCTGCCGTTGCGGATGCGTCTCCGGCACGGCGCACCCACGCGAGGCTTCCATTGGAAAAGCGCGCGTCGAACGCTCCTTCGGGGGGAGCAGGCGGAAGCGCAAAGAGATTCCGGTTGGAGGCAAGGAGGTCTGATGTACCGAAATAGAGGTCCTGTCTCACTCCTCTGGTGTCCCGGATTGAAATCCTGCACGCGCTGCCGTCGAACTCGCTCTTTGCCGGCGCCGTTTTCCCGGAGAAGGCGGCGGGGCCGGACGCGCTGAGCACCAGCTTTCCGTCTCCGTTCGCCTTCACGAAATACCCCTGATGGGGGAAGAGAGTATCGGACCACAGGTAGCTCCCATGGTAGCCGAAGTAGAGCGATGCGACTATCCCTTTCGGAATCTGAACGATGGATGAGGCAGCGAACGGGTCAGAGAGTGTGCCGATCAGGTTCCATCCCGTAAACACGTCCACCGTGTCGAGGGTCCTCAACGTCCCGTCGACCGGGACATTCCCGGCGTTCCTGAACTTGATCCAGTATCCGACGCCGTTGGGTATCGGGTCGACCGCAGCGTATCCCCCGGCAGAAGTGTAGGAAAATGCCCTCGAAACCGACACAGGATAGATTGACGCCCTGCTGTGGTCCGGAGGGTCCTTCGGAAGGGAGAGGAGGTTCCAATCTGCAGTCACGGGATAGCCGCTCGGCGGCGCGTAGTAATTCCCGAAGTCGAGCCCCGTGGTGTCGAGTCCGCTCCTGATCGAGATGCTGTACGAGCCGATTCCCGCGGGGCGAGACTGGTACCAAAAGACCCTGGCAGTCTCCTGCACGGCGAATGCACCCGGGCCCAGGCCCGTGAAGCGGTAGTAGCCGAGAGAGTCGGTGACCGTCCGCAGGGTCTCCGCCCCCGCCAGCCGTATCGGCCAGCCGGGGATTCCGGGCTCGTCGGGGTCGCGCATGCCGTCCCCATTGTAGTCATTGAATTTTAACCCGGAGATCGAGGCGGGGAGGAAGTTTCCGAAATCAACCGCGATGCGGTGGAGGTTCGTGCTGTCGATGATGATGGAGTACCCAGAACCGGCGGGGTATGTCCGCATCCATCCGGCGGGGAGATCCTCGGTCACGGTATACGACCCGGCGGAAAGCGTGTTGAATGCATAGCTCCCGTTTCCGTTGGTGAACGTAGTCTCGGCCGCGGAGCACGAGAGTCGCACCCGTATTCCCGATAGCCCCGGCTCTCCTCCGTCCCAGGACCCATTTCCGTTCAGGTCGTTGAAGATCGTGCCGGCGATCGAGCCCTGCGGCGGGGTCGCATTATAGTTGACCGCGGCCAGCGCGTTCAGCACTCCCCACCCTACGAGATTGTTCGGCGCGCAGGAATTGTTCGCGGTTTGCCTCATCGCATCGCGCACCTGCATCGGCGTGAGCGAAGGATTTGCGCAGAGGATCAGCGCCGCTACCCCTGCCGACAAGGGGCAGGAGAATGACGTTCCGCTTACCCCGACGTAGTTGATAGTGTCCGTGGCGCTTGCAGCCTTCACGCCCTGTCCCATTGCCATGATGTCCGGCTTGATGCGGGGCGGAATATCCGTCGTCGGTCCTACGGAGCTGAAGGAGGTTCTGACCCCCGAGGACGTCACGGCGCCAGCCGAGATGACGCTGTCGCCGTCGGCCGGAGCGATCAGCGTATTCTGTCCGCCGCCACCGCCGCCGGAGTTCCCCGCTGAGTTCACGACGACGATTCCGAGTCCGACCGCGCGGTCGGCCGCGTTCGTGATGAGCGCCGTGTGTCCGTTCATGTCCTGCCAGGAGAGGTTCGGGTACGGGGAGTCGAAGGTGAGATAGCCGAGCGAAGTGCTCGTGACGTCCACTCCGATGCTATCGGCCCACTGGATGGCCGCGGCCCAGTTATCTTCCTCGATCGGCGTCTCGCTTGAATCGTTTTCGGTTCTCGCGAGTATGAAATTGGATTTGAACGCGGGCCCGATCAGCTGTCCCGGCCGGAATCCTCCGATCGTAGAGAGAGTCCACACTCCGTGCGAGCCGAAGCCGGTGCCCGGATTGTTCGGCTTCACGTCGACCTTATGGTCCACAAAATCATAGGTCGCAATGATGTGCATCGAGTCGAACGCCTGATGCGCGAGGTTTCTGAAGCCGTTGTCGAAGACCCCCACGACGACCCCCTGGCCGTAATATCCAAGGTTGTGCACCGCAGGAATGTTGATCTGATTCACCTGGGTGATCGATGTGCCGTAATCGAGAGGGGTGGAGGTAAGCGGAGCCGGCGGCGCCTGCACTGCAGAAAACGGAACAGGCAGCTCGTCGCCCTGGCGCTTCTTCCATCTGCCCACGAGCTCGACTTCTGCGACGAACGGGAGCGTTCTCAGAATGTCGATCTGCTCCCTGGTGGCGAGGGCGCTGACGGCGTTAAACCATTTGAGCCGGTGGCGGACTGTTCCCACGATCGATGTTACCCGAGCGACGTATGATTCCTCGAGGGGAAGGTCCTGAGCGTCGACGACGCGGCTGAGGTCGCGTACCTTGAGCCTTCTCCGCAAAGCGCGCTCGGAAACGAGCGATTCAGGCCTTCGGAGCTCCCCGGTTTTTGAGTTTCCCTTGTCGGTGAAAGTGACGAGGACAAGGGTGGATTCATTCTGATCGAGGAGGGGATACCGGAGGGCCAGAAGCTTGCCGAGGGGGGCTTCTGCGGACGCGGTGGCCATCCCCAGGATCAGGCATAGGAACAGAGACTTCATAGGATGGGTTTGTACTTATACCTTAAAAATTACCAAAGTTTGACAGGAAAGTCAAGGGACAGGGGGGGTCCAACGCAGAGATGGAGTTTGAATTGGATATCGCATTTTGCTATCTTTTCGTCAGATGGAAACGACGTCAGCCACGAAAGCCGGCCTTACGCTTGATTATGGAGTTGTGCGCAGGCTCCTGGTTCAGTTTATCACGGACGAGGTGGGAAGCGCGGGGTTTTCCAGAGGTATCGTCGGACTATCCGGCGGCGTGGACTCCGCCGTGGCCGCACTCCTTACGGCCGAAGCGCTTGGGAAGGAGAATACCATCGCAATCCTCCTCCCATGGCGCCTCAGCAGTCCAGACAGCGCCACGGACGCCATGTCGGTCGTGCGCCAGTCGGGTATTCAGAGCGAAACAGTCGACATTACCGCCATGGTTGAGCCTTATTTCGGGCTCAATGGCTCGATGGACAACATACGGAAGGGAAACGTGATGGCAAGGGAGAGGATGATCGTCCTCTACGATATCTCCGCCAGAGAACGCGCTCTCGTGATCGGAACAAGCAACAAGACGGAGATCATGCTCGGATACGGCACCCAGTTCGGGGATACGGCATGCGCAATCAACCCCCTGGGCGATCTCTACAAATCCCAGGTCTGGAAGCTCGCTGCGGAGCTTGGAGTACCGCGGCAGATCATCGAGAAGAAGCCGACCGCCGACCTCTGGGAAGGCCAGACAGACGAAGGGGAGCTCGGGTTTTCCTATGCGCTTGTCGATCCACTCCTTTATTCCATGATCGACGAGCGGCGTAACGACGAGGAGCTGATCGAGCAGGGGTTCGAAAAAAACCTCATCATCAAGGTGAGGGAGCTTGTCCGAAGGAACCAGTTCAAGCGGAGGCCTCCCGTGATCGCGAAGATTTCCCACCGCACTGTCAATGTCGATTTCAGGTACCCCCGCGACTGGGGGACCTGAGCATCCCCATTCACCAGATGACCGAGCCGCTCCGGCGCGGCACCCTCTTTGTCGTCAGCACCCCCATCGGCAACCTCGAGGACATTTCGATCCGGGCGGTGAGCACGCTTTCCGGCGCCGATCTGATCGCTGCCGAAGATACGCGCACAACAAAGGTTCTGCTTGCCCATTACGCGATCCGGAAGCCCCTCGTCAGCTATCACAGCTATAACGAATCCCGCCGGATTCCTCTCCTTATGTCGCGGCTGAACGAGGGTGCGTCAGTCGCCCTCGTATCCGACGCGGGGACTCCGGGTATCTCCGACCCGGCCCTTGGAATCATCCTCTCCGCGCTCGACGCAGGGATCGCCGTGAAAGCCGTTCCGGGCGCCTCGGCGCTCCTGTCGGCGCTCATCGTGAGCGGGTCGCCTTCGGACAGGTTCTCGTTCGAGGGATTTCTCCCCGCGAAGAAGGGGAGGAAAGCCAGGATCGGGAGACTGCGCGATGAAACAGGCGCGATCGTTCTGTATGAGTCACCTCACCGTCTTCTCCGAACGCTCGGCGAGCTCAAAGAGGCGATCGGAGAACGTGAAGTGGCGGTCTCACGAGAACTGACCAAGAAGTTTGAGGAGACTCTCCGCGGCACCCCCGAAGCCCTCCTTCAGCGCTTCAGCCGGAGACCCATCCGGGGCGAATTTGTCATCGTGATTGCCCCGAAAACTTGATTTTTTCGTAAGGAATCCTTATCTTTAGACCTCTGCGGTAGTGGAGCGCTATCCGTGGTGCGAAGATTCTCATTTCATCGAACATCCGTTAACCTACAACATCTTATTTCTATAAGGAGTTACAGCTATGAACATTAAGCCATTAGGAGATCGTGTCGTCGTGAAACCCTCCCCCGCGGAGGAGAAGACCAAGGGCGGCATCATTCTCCCCGACACTGCAAAAGAGAAGCCGGTGCTGGGAGAGATCATCGCGGTCGGACCGGGCAGGCGCTCGGACGACGGGAAGATCGTCCCCGTAGACCTGAAGATCGGCGACAAAGTTCTGTATGGCAAATATTCCGGGACGGAAGTTTCTCTCAACGGCGGCGAGTACCTGATCATGAGAGAAGCCGACATCTTCGGAATTGTCTGATTTCAACCACGAACACATCGATACGATAACCTAAACGAAGGAGAACTATAACCATGGGTGCGAAAATTATTACGTACAGCTCGGACGCGCGCACGGCTTTGAAGCGCGGCGTCGACAAGCTGGCCGACGCCGTGAAGGCGACGCTCGGGCCGAAGGGGCGCAACGTTGTCATCGACAAGAAATTCGGAGCCCCCACGATCACCAAGGACGGCGTGACCGTCGCGAAGGAGATCGAGCTGGAAGATCCGATTGAGAATATGGGCGCGCAGATGGTGCGCGAGGTCGCAAGCAAGACCTCCGATGTTGCCGGAGACGGCACCACCACCGCGACCGTGCTCGCTCAGGCGATCGTGCGCGAAGGCATGAAGAATGTGACCGCCGGCGCGAACCCGATGGACCTGAAGCGAGGCATCGACCTGGCGGTCCAGAAAGTCGTCGAAGAGCTGAAGAAGATCAGCAAGACCGTCGGCGACGACAAGGAGAAGATCGCGCAGGTCGGCTCCATCTCGGCAAACAACGACCGGACGATCGGCGAACTGATCGCGAAAGCGATGGAGAAGGTCGGCAAAGACGGCGTGATCACGGTGGAAGAGGCAAAGGGCACCGAGACGACCGTCGAGTGGGTGGAAGGAATGCAGTTCGACAGGGGATACCTGTCGCCCTATTTCGTGACCGATGCTGACACAATGGAGGCCTCGCTGGAGGACCCCTACATCCTGATCCACGACAAGAAGATCAGCGCGATGAAGGACCTTCTCCCGATCCTCGAGAAGGTCGCGCAGTCGGGCCGCTCGATCCTCGTGATCGCGGAAGACCTCGAGGGCGAGGCGCTCGCCACGCTCGTGGTCAACAAGCTCCGCGGCACGCTCCGCGTCATCGCGGTGAAGGCCCCGGGATTCGGAGACCGCAGGAAGGCGATGCTTGAAGACATTGCCATTCTGACCGGCGGAATCGTGATCTCCGAGGAGAAGGGTTTCAAGCTCGAGAACACGGCACTCTCATCCATGGGCACCGCGAAGAAGATCACGGTCGATAAGGACAATACCACGATCGTCGAGGGCGCCGGCAAGAAGGATGATATCAAGGGGCGCATCAAGGAGATCAAGGCGCAGATCGAGAAAACCACCTCCGATTACGACAAGGAGAAGCTGCAGGAGAGGCTCGCGAAGCTTTCCGGCGGCGTCGCGGTTCTCAAGGTCGGCGCATCGACCGAGGTAGAGATGAAGGAAAAGAAGGCGCGCGTCGAAGACGCCCTCCATGCAACGAGGGCGGCCGTCGAAGAGGGGATCGTCCCCGGCGGCGGGGTCGCGTACCTCCGGATCCAGGACAAGCTTGTGGGCCTGAAGGTCGAGAACGACGATCAGAAGATCGGTGTCGAGATCATCCGGAAAGCGCTCGAGGAACCCATCCGCATCATCGTCACCAACGCGGGCCTCGAGGGCTCGGTGATCATCAACAAGATCCGGGAAGGGAAAGACGATTTCGGCTTCAACGCCCAGGCGGAGAAGTACGAGAACCTGATTTCCACCGGCGTCATCGATCCGACGAAGGTCGGCCGCATCGCGCTCGAGAACGCCTCGAGCGTTGCGTCGCTCCTTCTGACGACCGAAGCGACGATCGTCGAGAAGCCCGAGAAAGAAAAGGCTCCCGCGATGCCTCCGCACGGCGGCGGGATGGGAGACATGTACTAAGCGACCCCGTCTCACGGACTCAGGAAAGTCCCAATCGGTGTAAGCCGGTTGGGACTTTCTGTTTGTTCGGGGGGGAATGCGCGCGCGATACCCCTGGTACTGCTACAATCCTATGAGCGACTGGACGTTTTTGAACCGGAAAGCCGCCTGTAAGGCGAAGGCAGTAATCTCTTTCGTGGCGGGATTGTCCAGCGAGTTGTATTGTATCACTCCCTTGAGAGTGAGCCCCCGGGTTGCCATGAGGCCGACCCCGGCTTCGATTCTCGCAATATCGTACCCCCAGGCGGTCTTTTGTCCGCTCGATGGATCCGTAATGCTGCCGTAGACGATTTGGTTAAAGCGTGCGGCGGCGTACAGGCTGGGGATAATAAAGTACTGACCTTCGACGTACCACGTGTAGGCTTGAATGCTTCGTTCGACGTGATATTGTGGAGTGTCCCAGGAATTGAGAAATGCCTCGCCGATGACGTGGAGATCGCCCTCGCTGAATCGCGCGTCGATGCCAAGAATGAGATGCTTGGGGTCTCTGATCCCGACGCCGGGTGGGAGCCCTATGTCTCGTTCCAGGTACGGGGCGATGCCTCCTGAGAAGCCCGCTTCGAACATATCGGAAAATTTCCGACCAATCCGCCCCGCGATTTGGAAGCCTTTGTTGGCCGAGGCCTCGGGATTTGTAAGCGTCCCGCGACCTAAGGCTATGAGGTAATCAACCCCTTCGATCGTCCCGAATGTGGACAGTCCTGTGATCCAGCAAGCTTCGTAAATGGAAGTCGCTGCTCCCAAATTATGATCTCGTAGGAAAAGGTTGGAGCTTTCGGGCGCCAGGATGAAGGCATTGTAGGGGACCTTGTATTGATAGGCGAGGGGAAACCCAATTAGCGGATTGACGTGTGAATAGCTGCGCGGAGAGAATGTCCCCACCGGCGTCGGAATCCGGCCGAACCAGAAGTTCAGCCGATTCTCGAACAGACCATGCGCGAAGCCAAAAAGGCCGTCGAGGCGAAGCTGCTGATTGCCCGAGCGATCGAATCTCTTGGCCTTGTTATCGAAGAGGAATTCACCCTCGATCCCGAACGTCTCATTCAGTCGGACATGCGGGAACAGTTTCCCCCTCACGGGGTTAAAGGGATCGTCATCCCGGAAATTAGTGTTGATATTCCGCTCGGGATCGGTGCTGGGACTGAACCCGGCTGCCGTTAACTCCAGATTTGCATCGAGCCGGAAGACCTGAGCGTGAATCGCGGACACTGCCGATGCCATCAACGCGACGGTGAGCGCGAATCCAATAGTTTTCATACAGGGGAGTTGGATTCTCAGTTCCTGGCCCGCGGGAGCAACGGGCAAGTGAAATACTTATCCGTCGCCTGAAAATCGTTCACGTCCAGGTCTTCCACCCGACAGGCGCCCGCATACTTACTCGCATCGACTCCCTCTTTGAGGACAAACAGATGCCATCGGCCGCCATTGTAGTTGCCGTCACCCGGTTTAAACGCCGAAATGAGCGGGACACCGTCCTTAAACGTGTGTCCGGGCATCATGTAGAGTGGATCGAACCGCCCCTGGATGGGCAGGGAGTTAGGTGTAACGACTCCGTCGAAGCGCTCACAGCCTGCCCATGACTGAGGCCGGGCATTCGGTCCCTGTGAAAGGGCTGCTGCGCAGGTGAATAACGTGAGGGCGACCACGACGACTGTTTTGAGTCCCATAGGATCCTCCTTGAACATAATTATGATTTAGGTTGTACGTGTGGATGGGGATGTCTGAAGATACTGGTAGACTGTCACAAAACTGTCACGGCGGCATAACTTTTCAGGGTCTTGCAGTCCACCGGCGGGTTACGCCTGTCCCTTCTCCGTGATACCTTTGTGAGAACTTTTCATATCTTGGGTGTGGTAAGCCAAAAGGATCATGGATTGTGAAACAGGTGCTGATCATTGAAGATGACCCTGCGATTGCCGATCTGGTCGAGATTCACCTGAACGATCTTGGTTGTGAAGTTGAGCATGCGTCAGACGGTGCTTCGGGGCTGGAGAATGTATTCTCAAGGCACTATGACCTGATCGTGCTCGACTTGATGCTCCCGGATTTGAGCGGCACCGACGTCTGCAAAGAGATACGGGAAGTGAACAAGTCCGTCCTGATTCTCATGCTGACGGCGCGTTCAGAGGAATTTGATCGCGTGCTTGGCCTCGAGCTCGGCGCCGACGATTACCTCACGAAACCGTTCAGCGTCCGCGAACTCGGTGCGCGGGTGAAAGCACTTTTCCGCAGAAGTGACGCCGCAAAACAAGAGCTCCAGCGAGCTGACGCGAAAGAAATCCGCATCGGCAAATTATCCCTGCACCCCGAAAAAAGGAGAGTGACGCTTCAGGAAACGAAAATCGAGCTAACGGTCAAAGAATTCGACCTGCTGTACTTGTTCATGAGGAATCCAGGGCGGGCATACTCCCGCCAAGAATTGCTCGACCTGGTGTGGGGTTACCACTTCGATGGGTACGATCACACGGTGAATTCTCACATTAACAGACTTCGGAATAAAATTGAATTGAATCCATCCAGGCCCGAATATATCCTCACTGTGTGGGGGATGGGTTATCGATTCGTAGAGGCCGAGGAATTTGAATCTCATGAAATCTAAGTCGGCATTCAACAGCCTCTATTGGAAGATATCGGCGGTCTTTCTGTTCGTCCTTCTCCTGCTTGGGATCGGCTTCAATTTTCTGACGCTTTTTCAGGCCGAAATGTATTTCCAGGAGGGAAACCAGCGACTTCACCGCCAGCTTGCCAGCTATATCGCCGACGTGCTGGAACCCTATGCCCGGGATACTCTGGAACAGAACGAGGTCGACCTGGTCTTCCAACAGGTTCGTCAAATGAATCCCAGCGTTGAAGTGTATCTCCTCGATGACCATGGATCGATTCTTGCGAGTTCCACGCAGAAAAGGGATCTGAAACTCGATCACGTCGATATCGAACCCATCCATAAATTTCTGACTGTCGATGGAAAGCAGTTTACCATGGGTGAGGATCCGAGGGGGGTCAGGAAGGAAAAGGTGTTTTCTGCCTCGCCCTTTGTTGTTGAGGGCAAACACAAAGGGTATGTCTATGTCATTCTCGGCGGAGAAGAATACGACTCAGCGCTCCAGTTCATACAGCAGAACTATATCCTTCGCATGGGGTTGCGGACACTCTTGATAAGTCTGATTGCGGCGGGTGTGATCGGCCTGGTCAGCATTGGCTTTCTCACGAAACACCTGCGCAGGATGGTTCGAGTCGTGACTGCGTTTGGGGATGGTGACCTGGCACAACGGATTACGACGGCTTCCAACGATGAAATCGGAAAGACCGCGCGCGCATTCAACCAGATGGCCGACACCATTCAGCGCCACATGGATGAGCTGGCAACTGTCGATTCACTGCGGCGTGAGCTGATTGCAAACGTATCTCATGATTTGCGAACGCCCCTTTCATCCGTGCAAGGCTATGTCGAGACAGTGATGCTCAAGGATACCGTGCTCTCCGAGGACGAACGCCGGAAATACCTCCAAACCATTCTCGACAGCACGATCAGGCTCAACGGGATCGTACAGGAATTGTTTGAACTGAGCAAGCTTGACGCGAAGCAAACTCTGCCAAAGCTGGAGCCCTTTTCACTGACGGAGCTCGCGCAGGACATTACTCAGAAATTTCACATCCAGGCCGAGAGAGGCGGTATCGACATTCAGACGCGCTTTGCGAAAGACCTCCCCTTTGTTCGCGCTGATATAGGGATGATGGAACGGGTTCTTCAAAACTTGCTCGAGAACGCCCTGAAGTTTACTCCCCGGGACGGCCACATCCTGGTGGCAGTGCGGGGGGAAGGTTCAAAAATTCAAGTTTGCGTAGCGGATACGGGGCGCGGGATTCCTTCGGCCGATCTGGCCAACGTTTTCGATCGATTTTACCGGGGGCGGGGAAGCCGCTCCAGGAGTGACGGAGCGGGGTTAGGGTTGGCGATCGTAAAGAAGATTCTTGAACTCCATGGCGAGGCGATATCGGTCGAAAGTCAACAGGACGAGGGAACTTCATTCACATTCTGTCTGCCGGTGGAACGTCCCCAGCCGAATTAAATTCGCGGCACAGGCGGGAGGGGAAGACTCTGGCTCGCCGGCGGTTGTTTTTTCCTCCTGCTCTGCGTATATTTCCCGCGCAGAACGTTAACCTCCCAACCTTCCGTCCCGGTACCGCAATGACAGAAACGACTCCATCTCCCCGTGCCGCGGAAAAGATCCGCTCGATCCAGTCGGCCCTTCGTGAACAGAAGCTCGACGGATGGCTCTTCTACGATTTCTGGAAGAGGAATGAATTCGCGCAGCGCATTCTCGAATACCCCTCTCACCTGCTGAATACCCGGCGGTTTTTCTACCTCATCCCCGCCTCGGGGGAGCCGCGAAAGCTCGTCCACAGCATCGAGCGGTGGAACCTGGACCATCTGCCGGGAGAGAAGACGATCTTCTTGAGCTGGCAGTCGCTTGAAGAAGGGCTAAAAAAGACGCTTCAGGGGATGAAAAAGGTTGCGATGGAGTACTCCCCCGGGAACGCGATCCCCTACATCTCAAAAGTCGACGCGGGCACGATCGAGATGGTCAAAAAGACCGGCGTGGAGATCGTTTCCTCCATGAATCTCGCGCAGTACTTCGAGTCGAGGTGGCCGGCGGAGGCATACCGCGATAATCTCGACACGGCGGCGGCCATGCACTCGATCGCCCTGAAGGCGTTCAACTATATCGCGGAAAAGGTACAAAAGCCGGAGCGCCTCACTGAGTACGATGTCCAGCAGTTCATGCTCGCGCGCTTCAAGGAAAACGGACTTATGACCACGGAGGCGCCCAATTGTTCGGTGAACGCCAACAGCGGGAATCCTCACTACGAGCCGACGAAAGATGTGCACTCGGAGATCCATGAGGGAGATTTCGTCCTTCTCGACCTCTGGGCGAAGAAGGACAAGCCCGGATCCACCTACAACGACATCACCTGGGTGGGCTACCTCGGGAGGACCGTTCCGGAGAAATACGTCTCAATATTCAACATCGTGAAGGGGGCAAGAGACGCCGCAGTCGATTTTCTGAAGGAGTCGTTCGCGAAGAAAAAGCCGGTGCGAGGTTGCGACGTGGACGACGTGGCACGGAACTACATCGTCAAGCAGGGCAAGGGGGAGTACTTTATCCACCGGACAGGCCATTCGATCACCGAGGACCTCCACGGCAGCGGGGCGAATATGGATAACCTCGAGACGAAGGATGAGCGGATGATAATTCCAGAGACCTCTTTTTCAATTGAACCGGGTATCTATTTCCTCGGCGATTTCGGGATACGGAGCGAGATCAACGTGTATATCTCGAAGGAGGGGGAGGTCATTGTTCCGGGAGAGCCGAGGCAGCAGGAGGTCCTGGCCCTTCTGAGGTAGGGGCATCCATCGCAGGCTGAAGCCGGCGTCTGCACATGTGCGATGAAACCGCCAGCACCGTCGCTTACGATGCGCGGATCAGTCTGGTCGTTCGGCGCCGTGCAGACCGGAGTGTTGACCGTGGGATCGGACGACCACTGAGCAAGGGCGCGACGAGGACTACCGGTAATGAATGAGGAGAGGGCGAGCAGGGCAAACAGCGTGAAGTGTCGCATAGGAGCACCCCCGATGTAATGAGCTCGTAAGCTTATCCGCGGAATGCGGTAATGTACGGCGAGAAAGTGAAAAGGTCAATTACGCAAACGAGTGAAGGACCTCCTCAGGCGTGCATGAGAACGCCCAGCTTCTCCTCGAGCGTGCGGGTGAGATCGTCAAACGACTTTTCGAAGGCGGCAACCCCGTCGTCTTCCAGTTTCTGCATAACCCATCCGAGGTCGATTCCCGCCCCCTGAAGCCTTCGCAGGATCGATTCCGCTCCGGCCAGGTCGTCTTCGATGGTCAGGGCGGGCTTCAGGTGGTCGAGGATGGCGTCGTAGGTCTGGGGGGGAACGGTATTCACCGTGTCGCGGCCGATCAGGGTTTCGACATACTTCAGATCGCCGTAGGCGGGGTTTTTCGTCCCGGTGCTGCCCCACAAGGGGCGCTGGATCCGCGCCCCCTTTCTCTGGAGTGCCGCGAAGCGTTGAGACTGGACGATTTCTCTGAACGCGCGGTAGACCATCCGTGTGTTCGCCACGGCGGCATGTCCCATAAGTTCGGCTCCCGCTCCGGCAGGACCACCCGCCGCGGCCTTCTTCGTAAGGAGGTCGTCCACAAGCGTGTCGATCCGGCTGACGAAGACGCTTGCGACGGAGACGACATTCTCGATCGGCTTTCCCCGCTCGAGCCGTTTCTCAAGGCCGCTCAGATAGGCGTTCGCCACCTGCCGGTAACGTTCCACGGAAAAGATGAGCGTAATGTTGATGTTGATTCCCTCCGAGACCATCTGCTCGATCGCGGGGAGGCCTTCGTTCGTAGCGGGGATCTTGACCATCAGGTTTTTTCTGGCGATCTTTTTCCAGAAGAACTTCACCTCATCGCACGTGGCCTCAGACCTGTGAGCCAGGTGCGGGTTGACTTCAACGCTGACGTACCCGTCTCGCCCGCCCGTCCGCTCGAAGACGGGCGCGAGGACATCAGCAGCTGCCCGAAGGTCCGTGATCATCAATTCCTGCAGAACACCGACTGTTGCCGGAGCGGGCGACTTTTCGGCCAGCTCGCGGATTTGCCGGTCATAGTCCTGGCCGCCCCCGATCGCTTTGTCGAAGATCGTGGGATTTGACGTTACGCCCTGCAGGCCTTCTTCGACCAATGCTGCGAGCTTGCCGCCGGTGATCAGGGCGCGGCTGATGTTATCATACCAGATGCTCTGACCCAATTGGTCGAGCTGTTGAATCGTGTTCATGTAACTATCTCCTTGGTGAGGATACCAGGGGGGCATTCCCAGATTCAACATAAGGATTTTCGGAGACAATTTCATCGAGGGGGGCTCAGAGCGCCCCAATAATGCGTTCCGCCGCGGAGCGGCGGAACGAACGAACGGTGAAAAGGCGCATTCCGATGCGAAGCGGCGCAACGATCAGAAGCTGCAAGAGCTGCGAAATCTTGACTTAGGGCCTCTATTTCCCTATAGTGGAAGGAAATCGGAGGTTCTACCCACCACTTTTCGGGTCGATTGATGAAACTCGCCGCCGCATTCCTGCTCTTCTGCCTGCTTCCCGACTGCTCCGGCCGCGGCGCCTCCGACATTACGGCGTCGGGAACTATTGAAGGAACCGACGTGCAGATCGGCGCCGAGGTCGCGGGGAAGGTGGTCCAGGTGCGTGTGGACGAGGGGTCGCGCGTCGGCGCGGGCGACACGCTCGTCATCCTCGACGACAGCGAATACATGATCCAGTTCCGCCAGGCCCAGGCAAATCTCGCCTCCTTCGAATCGGCCTACCGTCTCGCGGCCGAGGGCTCAAGGAAGGAAGATATCGTCCAGGCCGAAGCGGCGTACAAGACCGCGGAAGCGGACTACCTCAGGATGAAGGATCTCCTCGCACAGAGCGCTGTCACGCAAAAACAATACGACGATTCGTACGCGAAGGAAGTTGCCGCCAAGCAGACATATGAGAAGCTCAAACAGGGCTCGCGGCCCGAGGAGATCGACAATGCCCGGCAGAAGCGCGATCTCGCCTCGGCCCAGATGGAGCTCCTGAAAAAGAAAGTGCGCGACTGCACGATCACGGCTCCGTCGGCCGGGACGATCACGCTGCGCGCCGTCGAGCCCGGAGAGCTTGTTACATACGGGTCGAATATGCTCCGGCTGACCTATCTAGATAAGGTCAAGCTTACCATTTATGTGAGCGAACAGGAGCTCGCCGGGGTGCGACTTGGCCAGAAGGCGAAGGTTACGATCGACGGAGCGCCGGACAAACCGTTCAGCGGCACGGTGACCTATGTATCGTCCGTCGCGGAGTTCACCCCGAAAAACATTCAAACCAAGGAAGACAGGACGAAACTGGTGTTCGGCGTGAAGATTGAGATTCCGAACCCCGACGGTGTCCTGAAGGCGGGAATGCCGGCCGACGCATCTCTGCCTGCCGCCGCTCGCTGAACATGGGGATCGTCGAAATTGAAGACGTCGCGAAGAAGTTCGGGGATGTCGCGGCCGTAGACGGCGTCTCCCTCGATATCCGCGAGGGCGAGATGTTCGCGATCGTAGGTCCCGATGGAGCGGGGAAAACAACTCTGATCAGGATGCTCTGCGGAATCCTCCGGCCGGCGAAAGGCCGGCTCAGGATCTGCGGCCTCGACGTCGCGAAGCAGACCCCCGAGGTGAGAAAGCGTATCGGATATCTGTCCCAGCGCTTCAGCCTGTACGGCGATCTCACGATCGACGAGAACATCGAGTTCTTTGCCGAGATTCACGGCGTCTACGATTACCCCGCCCGGCGAAACGAGCTCCTCGAATTCACCCGGCTCACCCCGTTTCGCGACCGGCTCGCCGAGAAGCTCTCCGGGGGGATGAAACAGAAGCTGGCTCTCGCCTGCACCCTGATTCACACTCCCAATGTGATCCTCCTGGATGAACCGACGACCGGCGTCGACCCGGTCTCGCGCAGGGATTTCTGGAAGGTCCTCTCGAATCTCCTCAAGACCGGTATCACGATTCTGATGACGACCCCCTACCTCGACGAAGCCGAGCGCTGTTCGAGAGTGGCCCTGATGAACGCGGGGAAGGTCATGGAAATGGATACTCCGGCAAACCTCAAGAATCTGATGCAGGGCCAGATCGTCGAGGTAGTCTGCGACAGGGTCCGCGACGGTTTCGCTCTTCTGAAGAGGGATCCGCGGGCAAGGGACGTTCAGGCGTTCGGAGACCGGCTGAACGTTCTCGTCTCTGACGCTGTGCGCGACATGCCGGGGGTCGAGTCGGCACTCCGCTCGGGCGGAATCAGTGTAGAGAGCTGGAGGCGGGTGCAACCGTCGCTTGAGAATGTGTTCGTGTCTCTGCTGACGGAGAGAGGCCAGGATTCGTCAGGAGGGGTACGCCGGCTGAAGCCGGCGCCTACCGAGAAGCGGAGCGCGTCATGAATGCGATTGAGGTGAGGGGACTCACGAAACTCTTCGACGGATTTGCCGCGGTGGATCATGTCAGCTTCGACGTACGGCAGGGAGAGGTGTTCGGATTTCTCGGCGCGAACGGGGCGGGGAAGTCGACGACGATCCGGATGCTCTGCGGCATCCTTGAGCCTTCGTCGGGGACCGCCACCGTCGGGGGGTATGACATCAACAAGGATCCCGAGAAGGTGAAAAGCTCGATCGGGTATATGTCGCAGAAGTTTTCGCTTTACGAGGATCTGAGGGTCGAGGAGAACGTCGATTTCTACGGCCGCGTGTACGGGCTGACGAGAGAGGCGATTGCCGAGCGGAAGAAGTGGGTCTATGAAATCGCGAACCTGAGGGGCCGGGAGCGGAGCATCACCGGCACGCTCTCAGGCGGCTGGAAGCAGCGGTTGGCTTTGGGGTGCGCTGTCCTGCACCGGCCCCGGATTGTCTTTCTCGACGAGCCGACAAGCGGAGTCGACCCGGTCATGCGTCGCCAGTTCTGGGAACTGATCTATGAGCTCTCCGGACAGGGTACGACGGTTCTCGTGACGACCCATTTCCTCGAGGAAGCCGAGTACTGCAACGACATCATCCTCATCAACGCAGGGAAGATCATCGCCGGAGGCTCTCCGAAGGAGCTTAAGGATGCGACGATCAAGACCCCGATTCTGGAGGTGCGGTGCTCGAACGTCATCGAGGCGATGTCGCTGATCGAACGGGAGAAGTGGGCACTCGAGACCTCGGTATTCGGAACCGCTCTCCACGTGAGCGTTCCGGACGAGGGCAGGGCTACGCACGAGATCAGGGACCTCCTCGGCGCAAATGGAATCACGATCGACTCGGTCGAGAAAATTACGCCTTCGCTCGAGGACGTGTTCATCTACCTTCTCGAGCGGGAAGCTGCGGAAGGGAAGGCCGCATGAACCCACGCCTGACATTTCACAGGCCCCTGCGTCCCATTGTCGTCAAAGAGTTCAGGCAGATCAGGCGCGACCCGCGCGTCCTCACGATCCTCACGTTTGTGCCGGCGCTCCTCCTCCTCCTCAACGGATACGCGCTCAATTTCGACGTCCAGCACATCAGGATGGCCGTCTACGACGAAGACAAATCGTCCACGAGCAGGGAGTTCATCAATGCGTTCGTCACCTCCGGCTATTTCGACTACGTGGAAACCCTCTCGTCCTCGGAGGAGGCGACCCGCTTGCTCGACGACGCGAAGGTGAAATGCGTCCTCGTACTTCCCACCGATTTTTCAAGAACACTGGCCGGAGGCCGAACCGCCAACGTCCAGGTGCTCGTGGACGGAATGGAATCGAACAGCGCGACGACGATCGTGGGATACGTAAAGGTCGTATCGCTCAATTACTCACAGCAGATCGTCCTGAGCAATCTCGCAAAAATCGGCCGGGGGAACTATCTGCCGGTCCGGTTCGACGCGCGCATCTGGTACAATCCCGAACTGAAGAGCGCGAAATACCTCGTCCCCGGGCTCATTGGGTTCATCCTCGCCATCACCGGCGTGATCGCGACATCGCTCTCAATCGTCAAGGAGAAAGAGCGCAACACGATCGAGCAGATCGATGTGTCTCCGGTCAGTCCGGCACAGCTCATCGTGGGAAAGACAATCCCGTACGCCCTCATCTCTCTCGTCGCCGCCGCGCTGGTGCTCCTTGCCGCGTATTTTCTTTTCGATGTGGTCATCGTCGGAAGCATCGCCCTGCTCTTTTGGTCGACACTCCTCTTCATCATCGCGGCCCTTTCGATAGGGATCTACGTTTCGACTATTTCCGACAGCCAGATGGTCGCCTTTCAGCTGGCATCTCTGATCGCGATGCTTCCGACGATAATGCTCTCGGGCTTCATGTTTCCGATCAGCAGCATGCCGTGGTGGCTCCAGGCGCTCTCGAACATCACGCCCGCAAAATTCTACCTCGTCATCCTCCGAAGTATCGTCCTGAAGGGTGTGGGGGTCTCCGCGTTCTGGCAGCAGCTCGTCTACCTCGCTATCTTCACCTCCGTTATGCTCTTTCTGAGCACTTGGAGATTGAGGAAAACGGCCGATTGAGACGGTGAACCTCGGGCGGATCATAGCGCTCCTCAGGAAAGAATTCGGCCAGCTCTTCAAGGACAAGAAGCTGCTGCCGCTTGTCTTCATCGCACCGGTCATTCAGCTCGTGTTTCTCGGGTACGCGGCTTCCGTCGACGTGAACCACATCGGAATCGTGCTCTGCGACCTGGACAAGACGGAAGAGAGCCGTCGCCTGGCGGAGAAGTTTGTGACCTCCGGATACTTCACGATCGAAGCCGCGACGGACGATTACGGAGCGGTCCAGGCCTATCTCGATGACAACAAGGCGTCTATGGCAGTGATCATCCCCCATACCTTCGCGGCAAAGCTGCTGCGGCAGGAGCCCGCCTCGCTCCAGGCGCTGGTTGACGGGAGCGAAGGGAACACCTCGGCAATCGGGGTGAGCTATCTGAGCCAAATCGTGGGACAGTTCTCCTCGGAGACCATCGCGGGGATCGCGGGAGCGGGCCAGGGGACGGGGGGGATCAACATGGAGGTGCGGGCGTGGTACAATCCGGACATGAAAAGCAGAAACTTCATGATCCCGGGCGTTCTCGTCCTTATCCTCCTCGCCACCACGATGAACCTTACCTCCCTGGCTGTGGTAAGAGAGAAGGAGATCGGGACGCTTGAGCAGATCATGGTCACGCCAATCCGGCCGGCGGAGCTCATCATCGGAAAACTCATCCCCTTCACGATCGTAGGGTCGATCAACGCGACGATCGTGATGCTCGTGATGGTCTACGGCTTCGGGATACCGATCCGGGGAAGCGTGCCTTTGCTGGTGGGCCTGGCGGGCTGTTTTCTCCTGACAACCCTCGGACTGGGATTGTTTGTCTCAACCGTCACCCGCACGCAGCAGCAGGCGATGATGATCGGCCAGTTTCTGGTCCTTCAGCCGATGATGTATCTTTCAGGATTCACGTTCCCCGTCCAGAACATGCCGTGGCTCCTGCGGATGATTTCGTGGGGCATTCCGATGCGCCACATTCTGGTCATCGTCCGTTCCATCGTCCTGAAGGGGGTGGGGATCGATGCGCTCTGGCTCCAGGCGATCCTCCTCATTCTGATGGGCGCCGCGATTCTGGGCGCCAGCATCCTGAGGTTCAGGAAGAAGCTGGATTGAGGATCAGCGGAGGCTCTCTCCGCGGGTGTCACGGTGTGGACCGTGACACCAGCTTGCCGATGATCAGTGGACGACCAGCTCCCTGAGCAGGTCGGTTGCGTTCGAGTACTTATCGAGGACGAAGAGTACGTAGCGCGAATCGACGCTGATCGTACGGTTGAGCTCGTCCTGGAAGAGGTAGTCGCCCACGACGGCTTCCCAGTTGCCGTCGAACGCGATCCCAATGATCTCTCCCTTCCCGTTGATCACCGGACTCCCCGAGTTGCCCCCCGTGATGTCGAGGTCGGCGATGAACGCCACCGGTACGTCGTGGGTCCGGGTGTCGGCGTAGGGGCCGAAGTCCTTCTTTTCCCACAACTCCTTCAGGCGCGCCGGGACGATGAACGGATCTTCACCCGTTTCCTTTTCCATCACGCCCCTGAGCGTGGTCACGTAATCGTACTGCACGGCGTCCCGTGGAATGTAGGGCTTGACGGTCCCATACGTGAAGCGGAGGGTGCGGTTGGCGTCGGGATAGAGATCGGGCCCTTTCCACGCCATGCGCGCCTCGAGGAGCTTCGAGCGGAGCGATGCGATGCGTGCGTTGAACGATGACCCGAGCGCCTGCAGCTGCGTGTTGTCCTTGTCGAGCTCGGCCGCGAACTTCACGAGGTCGTCGTCGCGTAGTTCGTTTTCCGGCTTGTCGAGTAGTTTCATGCACCCCTCGAGGGTCGTCAGCTTTGAATGTTCGAACAAATCCTTCACCCGTTCCCTTACCGATTTCTCCCTCTCCTCTCCGGTGCGGGACCCGGCGAGTCGCGCGACGGCCTGAGGTCGCTGGTCTGAGGGGAGATCGGCGTTCATCAGGAGGAGACCCGTAAGGAGCTCCTTGTCGACCCCGACCGTGATATCCTTGAACGCCCTCGGCAGAAACTCTTTGAGCGCCTGCATCTCGCTCTCCGGAGGCCTGCTCACCCCCGCGGAGTCTTTGGCAAAGTGGTTTGCGAGGGTATTGAAGCGGATAGCGATTCCCAGGAGGTCGGATCCGGCCGCCATATTATTGTAGCCGATCTGCTTCTGGTTGAAGACTTTCAAATCGGCGGTCGCCTTCGCGATGTCTGCGAGGACCTGTCCGTACGAGCTCTGGAGATCCGGCCTGGAACCGAGAAATTCCCGAAACTTCGCTTCGTCGTCCTTCCGCTCTCTCAGGATCGCGGAACGTTTCATTCCCTCGAGAGTTCCCTCGTAGTTCTTGAATGTGTTTGCCAATCCCCTCCACTTCGACGCGTACTGGATCTCGACTCCCCGGTCGTTCTTGCCGGCCGCCTCGATGATGTCCATCCGCTTCTTGTAGAAGCGCATCGTCAGCGGAAGCGATTCGTCCCTTGCAAGCTCGATCTCGTCCGACGTGCGGTACCGGAACGTCCTTCCGGGGAAGCCCATAATCATCGCGAACGAGCCTTCCTCGAATCCCTTCGAAGAGAAGGGGAGGAAGACCTTCGGCTTGTAGGGGACATTCTCTTTCGAATACTTCGCCGGTTTGCCGTCGGCTGAGGCATAGACCCGCATCAGGGAGAAGTCGCCCGTATGCCTGGGCCAGTACCAGTTGTCGATCTCACCGCCGAAGTTCCCAATCGCGGTCGGGGGAGCGTAGACGAGGCGCACATCCCGGAACGCCTGGTAACTGAAGAGGTAATACTTTACTCCGTTAAAGAACTCCGATGCGCGGCAGTCATATCCACTCTTCTTCTGAGCCGCCTGCTCGATCCGGCGCAGGCGCGCCCTGACCGAATCAGCCTTCTCGGGGGGAGAGATGTCGCTTCGCAGGCCCCCCAGCACATCCTGGGTGATCTCCTGCTGGTTCACCACCACCTGCGCAGTGTACGTGGGGATTGAAAGCTCTTCTCCCCTCGTTTTAGCGAGGAATCCGTTCTTCAGATAGTCGTCCTGTGTCGAGCTCACGGACTGTATGGCGGAAAATGCCACGTGGTGATTCGTGAGTATGAGCCCGTCCGCGGAGATAAATGAGCTCGTCCCGCCTCCGAGGAGGACGATGGCATCCTTCAGGCTCGGTCCGTCGGGATCGTAGATCTGTTTGGGCGTGAGCTCGAGGCCGTGCTTTTTCATATCGGCCCATGGGAGGCGGTCGAGCTGGTTCAGCATCCACATCCCTTCGTCGGGGAATGTCCATGCTCCGAAGAGCACCAGAGAGATGACGATAAGAAGAGAGAGAAGCGCCTTGCTTTTCATGGGTAATTCCGTCCTACGTGGGGGTTGAGAATCGAGAGCGTGAAAATAAAGAAAATGAGGGCCAAAACCAAATTTCAAGTCCGGGCGCTCCGCGCCCAAAGACGCGTTTTATTGGACTTCCCGGCTGGTGTCACGGTATGGACCGTGACACCAGTTCTACCAAATAATCAGCCCACGTTCGTGCCGGCGCCGCCGGGGCCATACTCCGTTGCAAGTCATTCCCAATCAGCGTATATTCGGGCACAATCAAAAGGTATTTGACTATGGCAAAGCAGTCGCCCGGTGCCGCTGGAGCCGATACTGTAACGGCCGCCCGCAATCCGGATGCCGCAAGCCTGGACTCGATCGTCAAAGCGCTCTACGAGACAGTCTCGTTCCCGCCGGGGAGGCAGCCGGACTTCCCAAGGTTCAAGGCGTTGATGCACCCATACGGAAGAATCGTCCCCCCGCGCACGGAGAAAGGAGCGCCGGTGGACGTCCTGGACACCGACAGCTTCATCACCCGCTCTCGGGAATACATCGTTACCACAGGGCTCGAGCGCCAGGGGTTCCATGAAAAAGAAATCGCGCGCCGGACGAGCCTCTACGGCTCTATAGTACACGTGTTCAGCACGTACGAATCCCGCCACACCGCCAACGACCCTGCTCCGTTCCAGCGGGGCATCAATAGCATTCAGGTCGTGAAAGACGCACACCGTTTCTGGGTCGTGTCGATCGTGTGGGAGACCGAGCGAACGGGAAACCCGATCCCAAAAGCGTTCCTGATGTGAGCCGCCGTACGGTGTTTGTCACCGGCGGGACCGGGTTCATCGGCCGGCACCTCATTCCCCTCCTCCTCGAGCGCTCTCACCAGATTCGCGCGTTGGTGCGACCCGGCTCCGAATCGAAGCTTCCGGCCGGATGCCTCGAGGTCAGGGGCAATCCCCTCGAGGGCAAGAGCTTTGTTTCCCGGATCGACCCCGCCGATACCTTTATTCACCTCGTGGGAGTCACTCATCCGAGTCCGGCGCGCGCCCACGAGTTCCGCGTCGTGGACCTGACATCTCTCTGCGCCTCCGTCTCCGCCGCATCGGAATCCGGCATCCAGAACTTCGTCTATGTGAGCGTCGCCCAGCCCGCTCCCGTAATGAGAGAGTACAGCGAGGTCCGGCGCGAGGCGGAAGCCGTGATCAGGTCGAGCGGATTGAACGCAACCGTTCTCAGGCCGTGGTACGTCCTCGGCCCCGGTAGGACATGGCCCGCCTTTCTGAAGCCCGTGTACTGGGTCGCAGACCGCATCCCCGTCATCAGCCGGGGCTCCAAGCGCCTCGGTCTGGTCACCATCGATCAGATGACCGCGGCCCTGGTGCGGTCTGTGGAAGAGCCCAGAGAGGGCTTTGCCGTCCTCGACGTGCCGGCCATCAGGGAAGCGAGGGGCGACGGGAACCCTCGCCTGTAGGGCCTTGTTATACTTTCAATCCTTTTCGGTCAGAAAGTCGAAAACCCCCCCTTTCAACCCACGTGTGAAGACCAACTTGGAGCCGCTCCGGGGTGAATTTGCCATGATCGCCGAGATTTTTCTTCGCGGGATCGGAACGGTGGAGCACTCCGGGAATACCCGTCTGCAGCCCCGCCGTGTTGAATGAAGGATGAGTCCTCTCTTTATGAATCGTAAGCTGTGGTTCCTTGTTTCCGGGGCCATCCTCGTCGGAATTGCCGTTATCGTGATTGTCAAGGTGGCGGGCGGAAGCTCCGCCGACCTCACCCGCCGCAGCGCGGCTCTCGTGCAGGCAGAATCGCCGCGAAGGGATACCGTTTTCTACCAGCTGAAGTTTACGGGAGATGTCATCCCCGTGAGCCAGGCGACGATCGTCTCGAAGGTAAGCGGGAGCCTCGAACGGGTTGCCGTAAATATCGGCAGCCGGGTGACCGAGGAGCAGGCCCTGGCGCTGATCGACACCACGGAACTCTCACAGCAGGCGATGCAGACCGGCGCGGCGTACGAGAACGCCCGTGTGAATTTCGAGCGCACGAAAGAGCTTGCCGAGCAGAATCTTCTGGCGAAACAGGACCTCGACAACGCGAACGCGGCCATGAAGATCGCCCAGGCGAATTATGAAACGGCGCGCACGCGCCTGAGATACGCCCACATCACGGCCCCCTTCGCGGGTACAATCACCAAACGGTATCTCGATCCCGGAGCGGTGGTCACCGCGAGCACAACGCCGCTGTTTGCGCTGATGGACCTCGCTGCGATGAAGATAGTTGTCAACGTCCTGGAGAAGGACATTCCGCGGATCACCGCGGGAAAGGAAGCGATCATCACCGTGGATGCATTTCCCGGCCGGCAATTCCGGGGTACGATCACCCGCGTGAGCGACGCGGTAGACCTTTCGACGCGCACGATGGCTGTCGAAATCGATATCCCCAATCAGGAGCATCTCCTCAAACCGGGGATGTTTGCCGGGATCACGTTGATCGTCGACGTGCACCCGAAGGCCGTCACGATACCCACCCAGGCGCTCCTGAAGGACGATCAGGGGTCGTTCGTCTTTCTTTTCGACGGCTCGGCTGCCCGTAGGAGGAATGTGACTCCCGGAATCGAGCAGAGCTCGCGCACGGAGATCCTCGCCGGGCTCGACGGAAGCGAGCGCGTGATCACGACCGGGCAGCAATACGTCAAGGACGGAGCCCAGGTTACCCTGCAACGCTGACAGAGCCGACTTATGTGGCTGACGCGCCTCGCCCTTCGCTACCCGATATCCACCTTTTTGTTCGCGATAACGATCCTGATCCTCGGGTTCGTGTCCTTCCGCCAGCTTCCCGTTGACCTTCTGCCGAATATAACCGTCCCCGTCGTCAGCACGGTGACGTTTTACTCCGGCGCAGGCCCCCTCGATATGGAGCAATCGGTGACGGTCTTCATGGAGAGGGGAGTGAGCTCGGTCAACGACGTGGATTATGTCCAGTCCTCCACGCGCGAAGGGATCTCACAGGTGCGCGTCAATTTCAACTGGAACGCAAATCTCGACGTCGGCCTCGTCGACGTCGTCCAGCGCGTCAACCGTATCATCAGCCAGCTCCCCACCGGCGTATCCCAGCCCATCGTTCTCCGGTTCGATCTGACCAACATTCCTGTCTGCAACATCGCTGTTTCGGGAACCATGGACGAGCGCGATCTGTACGACCTCGGCCTCAACGTCATCGAGCCGCAGATCGAACACCTGCCCGGAGTTGCCTCGGCGCAGGTGCTGGGGGGACGGATACGCGAGATCCACGTCACCGTCGACCGGAACCGCGTAACGGCGCTCAAGATCCCGATGCAGACGGTCCTCAACGCCGTCGCGAACTCGAACCTTATCCTTCCTTCGGGCGATCTGAGAATCGGCCGGTTCGACTATTCGCTGAAGACCGAGAGCCGCTTCAACGTTGTGAAACCGATGGAGGACGTGATCGTCAAGGTGGTGAACGCCGTCCCGATCCGGCTGAAGGATATCGGTTCAGTCGACGACAGCTACCAGGAGCAGACGGAGCTGATCAGGATCGACGGGAAGCCGGGCCTGACACTCAGAGTGCAGAAGCTCGCGAGCGCCAACACGGTCGAAGTGGTGGACAACGTCCTGCACGCCATTCCAAAGCTTACAGGGATCCCCGAGAACGTGAAAATGACGCTCTCCTTCGACCAGTCGATGTACATCCGGCAGACGATCTCAGGCCTCCAGAGGGAAGCTTTCCTGGGCGCATTCCTCGCAATGCTCATTATCCTCTTCTTCCTGCGCAATCTGCGCGGGACCCTGATCATCATAGTGGCCATCCCGCTCTCGATCCTCCTTGCGTTCATCTTCTTCCGCTTCGGGAGCGTGACCCTCAACATCATGACCTTCGGCGGCCTGGCGCTTGCCGTCGGGCGGCTCGTCGACGACTCGATCGTCGAGCTCGAGGCCATCTCACGCCATTATAACCACCGCAAGGAAGGGCAGTCGAAGCTCGAGGCAACGCTGGAGGCGGCGAAGGAGGTCGCCTCGCCGATCTTCGTCTCGACCCTCACGACCGTGATCGTTTTTCTGCCGATCGTGTTCCTGGCGGGAATTGCGAAGATGCTCTTCATCCCGCTCACCGTCACGATCACCGTGGCGCTCTTCGGCTCCTTCTTCGTCTCGCGGACGGTTACGCCCCTGATGTGCCTGAAATCCCTTCCCCCCGAGAAACCCCTCGATAGGGAATCGCGCAGGCTTTCGGACCGCCTCAGGGTTGCGTCGAACGATTTCATCGAAGGCCTCGACACCTGGTACGGCAAGAGGCTCACCTGGACGCTCAATCACCGTGGGAAGGTCGTGTGGACCATCGTCATCCTTGCGGTTCTTTCGCTCGGACTGGTGAAGTTCGTCGGGACGGAGTTCTTCCCCGATCAGGACGAGGGACAGTTCACGATCAACGTGAAGCTGCCCGTCGGAACCCGCTCGGACGTGACAGACCAGTTCGTCAGGCGCGTGGAAGACACGCTCAGGGCAAACGTCCCCGAGATGCAGGCGATGATCTCCGATATCGGTGTTCCCGCCGCCCGAAGCGGCAATTTCTTCGGACGGAATTCGGGAAGCCACGCCGCGAATATCCAGGTGGCGCTCGTGGAGCCGGGCCGGCGAAACAGGAGCGTCTTCGACGTCATCAAGGCGGTGCGGCCGAAACTGGCCATGATCCCCGGAGCCACGATCTTTATCAGCCCGGGGGGGATCCTGCGCTTCCTCCTCAACTTCGGCTCGAACGCACCCATCGACGTCGAGATCCGCGGATTCGATATCGACGACGGGACGAAACTTGCGAAGACGATTTCCGGCATCGTCCAGTCGACCCCAGGCGCCACCGACGTCCAGTCGAGCCGCGAGGATAACCTTCCCGAGCTTCGCGTGAGAATCGACCGCGATAAGGCCGGGGTGCTGGGAATCAACGCGGCGGACGTTTCGAACACGATCAACACGTGCATCAACGGGTCGGTAGCCTCCCTCTATACCGACCCGGTGAACGGGAACCAGTACAATATTCTCGTCCGCTTGAGCGAGGGCTACCGTTCCAACATCGATGATCTGAAGAACATCGTCGTCGCGGCCTCGGGCGGCGAAGACGTGCAGCTCGGCAACATCGCGACGATCGAGAAGGCGAACGCTCCGGTGCAGATCGACCGGAAGTACCAGCAGAGGCTGATTGATGTCACCGCGAATGTCATAGGGCGCGACCTCGGGAGCGTCGCGGCAGACATTCAGGCCAAAGTCAATCACCTCCAGCTTCCCCCGGGGTTCGAGGTGCGGCTGACGGGAAACGTGGAGCAGCAGCAGAAGACCTTCCGCGACCTGCTTCTCGCCTTCGCACTGGCGATCCTTTTGGTCTATGTCGTGATGGCATCGCAGTTTCAGTCGCTCATCGATCCCTTCATCATCATGTTCACGGTCCCGCTCGGGATTATCGGGGTCTTCTGGATGCTCTTTCTGACCGGCACAACGCTCTCGGTCACCTCGTTCCAGGGGATCATCGTGATGGTCGGGATCGTCGTGAGCAACGGAATCCTGCTGGTCGACTACACCAACCATCTCCGCCGGGCCGGCATGGAGTTGAGGGCGGCGGTGCTGAAGGCCGGCATCACCAGGTTGAAGCCCATCCTGATGACTTCACTCGCCACGGTTCTCGGACTCATTCCCATGGCGATCGGGCTCGGTGGAGAGTCGACCCAGGCCCCCCTCGCCATCGCCGTCATCGGGGGTTTGACGGTATCGACGACGCTGACGCTCTTCTTCGTTCCGGTGCTGTACACGCTCTTCGAAGAGCGGTTTAAGAGGGAGATGAATCCGGAGCCGGCCCAGGGATGACCACCCAGCGCCTTCTTCTTGCCGCGCTGACGTTCTCCACCGGCGCATGGGCGCAGACGAAAACTCCCGCTTTCGATTCGCTCTCGATGGAGCAGGCGGTGTCTCTGGCCCTTGAGCACAATCCCTCGCTGCGCGTGGCGGCCGCAAATCTCGAAGCGGCGAACGCGGGGTTGACGGGCGCCGTGTCCGGATACTATCCCTCGATCACCGGGACGGCCAGCGTCGCCCGGAGCGACGGCGCATTCGTTCTCAATCCTCCGGTGCGCACTCAGTCGTACAACACCTACGCGACCGGCGTGCAGGTCCAGCAGACGATCTTCGATTTCGGAAGGACGATAGGGAAGGTTTCGGCCGGCGGCGGCTTCGTCGATGCCGCGACGTTCGACCAGGAGGGGGCCCGCCAGAGCGTAGTCATGAACGTGCAGCTCGCGTACTACTCTCTGATGGAGGCGGCCGAAATCTCCCTGGTGGATTCTGAGGCGGTCGGACAGACGGGAGAGCATCTGAGGCAGGCCCGGGCCTTCTACAGCGTGGGAAGGAGGCCTCAATCCGACGTGACGAAGGCGGAGGTCGATCTGGCGAACGCCGAGGTCAACCTGATCGGCGCGAGAAATCAGGTGCGCCTCGCGAGGGTGGCGCTCGAGAACGCAATGGGAGTCCATTCGATGGGGGAGTTCAGGGTCCGCGAAGCGTTCGACGTCCCGCCATTCTCACCTACACTCGATTCGGCTGAGGCGGCGGCCTTCAACAGCAGGCCCGAGATCCTCGCCTCGAGGGTGCGCGTGGAGGCGGACAGGGCGCTTGTCTCTGCGGCGTGGAATCAGAATCTCCCGGTACTCTCCGCAGCCGGAACGTGGACATGGACGAATTTTGATTTCCCTCTTTTCAGCCGGTGGAACGCGGGAGTGACGCTGACGCTTCCCATCTTCCAGGGCTTCGCGGTCAAGGCGCAGGTGGACCAGGCGCGCGCGGCGGCGGACGCCGCGCAGGCGGGGCTCGAGCTCTTGAACGAGTCGGTGCGGCAGGAGGTGGCGCAGGATTACCTCAGCCTGCGCGAGGCGCGGGAGCGCATCGATGCGGCCACCAAGCTGCAGCAGCAGGCGGAGGAGAATTTCCGGCTCGTCGACCGGCAGTATGCCGCCGGCATCGGCACGGCGATCGACGTGGCCGACGCCCGCCTCTCGCTCTCGAACGCCAGAATCACGAAGATCCAGGCGCTCGTGGATTACAATTCCTTCCTCGTCAGATTACAGCGTTCGATCGGGGCGATACCCAGGTGATATTGCCGTCCTTCCCCTCGCTGGTGTCACGGTATGGACCGTGACACCAGATTCGTCAGATTACAGCGCTCGATCGGGGGGATACCCAGGTAGTATTCAGGTCCTTGCCCGCTGGTGTCACGGTATGGACCGTGACACCAGATTAGCGCGGTGAGCCGTAAGGGGATTCGTTCCTTCCGATGGACAACGCCGGCTGAAGCCGGCGCCTACAACCGGTGCCTACAACCGGCGCCTGCCGGATCCGCATGCCGATGTGACCACCCCCGATCCGATTGCAAGTCAAGTGCTTTCCCGCTATATTGATCATATAGACCGCCAGCCGAAAGAACCCGGATTTCCATCGCTTGGATCAGCCTTTCCGCCGCGTTTTAATCGTCCGTACAGACAGAATCGGTGATGTGATTCTGACCCTCCCGATGGCGCGGGCCCTCAAACGGCATTCACCCCCGGTTCACATCGCGTTTTTGATACAGCGCTATACCTCGGAAATCGTAGAGGGCGATCCCGGAGTCGACCAGGTCGTCTACTACGACGACGGGGACCGGAATATCCCCTTTTTCAAGCTTGCCTCGACCCTTCGCCGGGAGCGATTTGACGTCGTCTTCCATACGCACCCCCGCTTCCGTCTCGCCCTGATAACCCGTTTCGCAGGGATTCCCGTGCGCGTGGGGACGGGATACCGCTGGTATTCCTTCCTGTTCAACAGGAAGGTCTTCGAGCACCGGAAGGACGCGAAACGGCACGAATTGGAATACAACCTCAGACTTCTGGAATCGATCGGCTGTCCGGTGGAATACGGATCTGTGGTGCCCTCCCTCCAGGTCCAGTCAGAGGCGCTCGACGAGGTCGGCGAGCTCCTCTTGCGCCTCGGCGTGAAGAAGGAGGAGCGGGTCGTCGTTGTCCACCCTGGGAGCGGCCGCTCGGCGAGAGACTGGAGCGCGAAAAACTTCGGCCTCCTCGCCCGTCTCATCGCTGACCTGCCGAATGTCCGTCTGGTGATCACGGGAGGGAAGGCGGAAGAAGGGGTCGTCAGGGAGGTGGCGGAGATCTGCGGCAACACCGCGATTGAGATCGTGAACCGGTTGAACCTGAGGGAGTACGCGGCCCTCGCAAAACTGTCATCGCTCTTCATCGCGAACTCCACCGGGCCTTTGCACATGGCGGCCGCGGTGGGGACGCCCGTCATAGGCTTGTATCCCCAGGTAACGCCCCTGAATGCAAGGCGGTGGGGGCCGTACACCGGAAAGAAAACTCTTTTCACTCCGGAGGGGAAACCCGAGGATTGCTCGCGCTGCCTTTCCCCCGGCGCGCAGGGGTGTGATTGCATGGATTCGATATCCGTCGAGGAGGTGTTCAGGGCGTCGCGCGAATATCTGAAGAGTGAGTGAAAACCGATTGATGAGTCCATCGCTGTTGCCGCGCATCCTTCTGGCCGCGTTGATCGGATCGGCTCTCACATCCGGGACGTCCCTTCCGCAGACGAAGCCGGCGGCGCGCTCCGATACATCGAGGGCGGCTCCCGACACCCTGCGGAAAGTTCGAAACACGGCCTTCGGCGCGGGGGAGAACCTGCGGTTCGATGTCAGCTATCTCGGCGTCTCCGCGGGCGAGGCAACGTTGAAGATATCCGATACCGTCGTGCACCGAAGGAAATGCCTCCGGGTGGATTTCACGCTCGTGTCGAAGGCGTTCTTCAATTACTTCTACAAGGTGTACGACCGCTACAGCACCGTGATCGACGCAGAAGGGCTCTTTCCCTGGCGTTTCGAGCAGCATATCCGGGAGGGGGGCTACAAGCGCGACTTCTCGGCCGATTTCGACCAGGTCCGGCACCTCGCGAAGACGTCCGAGGGGACCCGCCCCACTCCCGCCTATGTTCAGGACATGATGTCCGCCCTCTACTTTTCGCGGTCGGTCGATTTCAAATCGTACAAGACCGGGCAGAAGCTCCATCTGCAGAACTTCTACAAGGACTCCACCTACCAGCTCGATGTCAAGTTCAGAGGGCGCCAGACCATCGAGGTGGAGGCGGGGAAGTTCAACTGCATCGTCATCGAACCTCTGGCGCATGAAGGGGGATTGTTCCGGAGCGAGGGGAGACTCTTCGTCTGGCTCACGGACGACGAACGCAGGATGCCCGTCCGTGTGAGCACAAAGATCAAGATCGGCTCCGTCGATTCCGAGCTTCTCGAATACAGCGGGATCAACGGTCCGATCGACGCGAGAATCAAGGAGGAATAGCGCTTGGCCTCTAAGCCCGTCTACGAGCAAATCGATCTGACCAGGGTCAGGACGATACCCATCCGCCGGAGGAAGAACAAGGTGCGGCTCGGGGAATTTGCAAAGGTGTTCCATCCGAACAAGGAATCGTTCTCTTCCTTCCTGCGCTCGTTTCCCCGCATCCTCGCAGCGGAGGATCTGAGGAGGCTTGCCGACGACGTGGTGCGGGCCCGACAGCGCGGAAAGCCGGTCATCGTGATGATCGGGGCGCATGTCATAAAGGTCGGATGTTCCCCCCTGCTCGTCGATCTCATCAGAAGGGGAACTATCACCTGCGTGGCAATGAACAGCGCGGCGGCGATTCATGACGTAGAGGTCGCCCTCTGGGGGACGACCTCGGAAGACGTGGAGACGAACCTCCATAACGGCACGTTTGGGATGGCACGCGAGACGGGCGATTTCATCAACGGCGTACTTCGCAAAGGGATGAAGGGGGACGCCGGGGGATACGGCGAGGTGCTCGGCTCGGCGCTACGCAAGGCGCCCAACAAACGCCTGAGCCTTCTTGCGACCTGCAGGGAGCTTCGGGTGCCGGTGACCGTCCACGCGGCGATCGGCACCGATATCATTCACCAACAGCCTTCGATGGACGGCGCCGCGACCGGCGAGCTTTCGTTCCGCGATTTCAAGGTTCTCTGTTCCGTCGTCAGGGACTTGCGCGGCGGCGGGGTTGTGATAAACATCGGTTCCGCAGTCGTGCTTCCCGAAGTGTTTCTCAAGGCGCTTACCGTTGCGCGCAACCTCGGCTACCGCGCCGAGGGATTCACGACGGCGAATTTCGACATGATCCAGCAGTACCGCGGACGCGTCAACGTCGTTCAGCGTCCGACGAAGAAGAAGGGAAGGGGATACATGTTCACCGGACACCACGAGATCATGATCCCGCTGGTGTGCGCGATGATCAACGAACGACTGAGCGGCCGATGACGGAGCTTACCGACTCCGCCCCGGAGGCGCGGCCTTCGGAGGGCGCAGAAGAGGCGCTCCGGCCGGACGCCGGGGCCAGGCCTCCTCTCATCGAGCGGTACAACATTTCCCCGGTGCTGTTCGGGATGATCGCCCTCGCGGGGATCTTTGTGGCCTACCAGGTGATCGGAGGACTGGTCACGTATTTTCTCATCGGCGCCCTGCCCGCGCCGGGTGAGATCGGCATCTACCGGCTCACCACCTCGCTCGGCGAAATCCTCCTCGTCTTTCTCCCAACGCTTCTGCTGGTCCGCATGGCGACGCGTTCGCCGGAGCGCTTCCTCCGCCTCAGAGCGCCGGATCCCCGCGCGCTTCTCATCCCCATAGTCGGAATCTTCTCCCTGCAACAGATACTCCAGATCTACCTCGTCCTTCAGGACAAGATCCCGCTCCCGAGCGAGGTTCAGAACCTCGTCCGGCAGTTCAAAGAGCTCTTTGACGAACTCTACACGAAGCTCCTCTCGGCAAACTCTCCGGCGGAGCTCGCGGCGGTCATCCTGGTCGTCGCGCTCGTGCCGGCGGTGACGGAGGAGCTTCTCTTCCGGGGCCTGATCCAGCGCCTCTTCGAAAAGGGGCTCGGGCCCGCACGCGGGATCGTTCTCACGGGGATCATCTTCGGGGCGTATCACCTGAACCCGTTTTCTCTCGTCCCACTGGCGGCGCTCGGGGTCTACCTCGGTTTCATCGCCTATCGCGCAGACAGCCTATGGGTGTCGGTGGCGGCACACTTTTACAACAACGCGATGGCGTGCTTCGCCAGCTATTTCCACATGGACCAGGACGCGGTCGTCACCGGCGATCCTGCGAAACTCCCGCCGCTCCTGCTCATCGGTACGGCGCTCTTCTTCGGGATTCTGTTCGCCGCATCGACCGCGGCGTTCCTTCGCGTCACGACTCCCCGGGACAGAACACTGGAGGCGGCTGCTTGACGAACCTGGCCCAGCGCATCGTCACCGCGGCGGTTGCGATCCCGCTCATCCTGATCCTCTGCATCGCCGGCGGAATCTATTTCTTCCTCTTCGTCGCCCTCATTTCGGGAGTGGCGCTATCGGAGTTCTACTCGCTCGCCCGTCACAAAGGGGCGAATCCGATCGCGGGTCTCGGCCTCTTCTTCGGTTTTCTCGTAAACCTTTCTTTTTATCACGCGCGGCTCCACTTGGCGCTCGCGCGTCTCGGCGAATGGGCACAGATTGCCGTGCCGTTCCCCTCACAGACCCAGCTCCTGATGATCATCCTCCTCCTTGCCGTCGCCGTGTTGAGCATGGTGGAGCTCTTCCGCAACGCCGGGTCGCCGATCCTGAATCTCTCGGCGACCCTGTTCGGCATTCTCTACATCGCTCTGTTCGCAGGGACGATCATCGGGATCCGCGAGGTCTTCGTCCCCCTCGATTTCCCGATGCTGAGATACTTCGCCTCGGAATCGAGCTTTACCGATCCGGCGACCGTGCAGCGCGTGTACGGATGGGGCGGAAATACCGTGATTGCGATCCTCGCCACAATCTGGATTTGCGACAGCGCAGCGTTCCATGTGGGTTCGGCCTTCGGGGCTCACAAGCTCTTTCCCCGCGTCAGTCCGAACAAGAGCTGGGAAGGAGCCGCTTCGGGGTTCGTCGCGGCAATCTGCGCCGCGGTCGCAGCGAAATACCTCATCCTCGAGTACCTTCCCCTCGGGAGCGCGATCGCGATTGGCGCCATCGTGGGAGTCTTCGGACAGCTCGGAGACCTGATCGAGTCGCTCCTCAAGCGCGATGCGGGCGTCAAGGATTCGTCGAACCTGATTCCGGGGCACGGAGGAGCGTTTGACCGGTTCGATAGTTTGCTATTGGTGGCCCCCCTTGTGTATCTTTATTTAGATTTTTTCCTCTTCAGTTAACGCATGGGGTCAGGCAAAAGAACGGTGAGCGTCCGCACGCTCGGATGCTCGAAAAACACGGTCGATTCGGAAGAGCTGATGGCTCAGCTCCGGAAGAACCGCATGCGGCTCGCCGGTGAGCGCGACGAGGCGGATATCGCCATTATCAACACCTGCGGTTTCATCGAGGCGGCGAAGAAGGAGTCGATCGATTCGATCCTCGAGGCGGTGGAGCAGAAGAAAACCGGAGCCGTGGGGAAGGTGATCGTCATGGGCTGCCTCTCACAGCGCTACGCAGAGGAGCTGAAGAGGGAGATCCCCGGAGTCGACGCGTTCCTCGGAGCCGGCCGCGTCGAAGACGCCGTCAGGGCGGCGGGAGGCGAATACAAGCACGAGCTGTTGGGTGAGCGGATGCTCTCCACCCCGTCTCACTTCGCCTACCTGAAGATTTCGGAGGGATGCGACCGGCCCTGTTCGTTCTGTGCGATACCCATCATGCGGGGTGCCCACCGGAGCAAGCCGATGGAGCGCGTGGTCCTTGAAGCGCGCCGGCTGGCAGCGCTTGGCGTCAAAGAGCTTATTCTCATCGCTCAGGACAGCACCTACTACGGTCTCGACATCTACGGCACCCGCGCGCTCGGTGAACTCCTGGACCGGCTCGCACGGGTGGAGGGACTCGAGTGGATCCGGTTGCTCTACGCCTTCCCCTCCGGCTTTCCGCTCGACGTGCTCGGTCAGTTCGCCGCCCACTCCAACATCTGCCGCTACCTCGACATACCGATCCAGCACGTATCCGATCCGGTCCTCTCGTCGATGAGGAGGGGGATCACTTCCGGGGCAATCAGGAAGCTTCTCGGCGAAATCCGCTCGGCGGTTGCCGGAATCGCCCTCCGCACGACGCTCATCACAGGCTACCCCGCGGAAGGGGAGGAGGAGTTCCGCGAGCTCCTCGACTTCGTGAGGGAAGGAATGTTCGACCGCCTTGGCGTCTTCACCTATTCGCAGGAGGAGGGCACCGGAGCGTATCCGCTCGGCGATCCCGTCCCCGAGGAGGTCAAGGAGGAGCGGCGGGCGTTGATCATGGAGGCGCAGATGGAGGTTTCGCGCTCGAGGAACGAACGTCTCATCGGAAGAACGCTCAGGGTGCTCATCGACGGCGCGGCCGATGACGCCGCGATCGGACGCTCGGAGTGGGACGCTCCCGAAGTCGACAACGAGGTCATGGTGCAGGGGGGCGATGCGATACCGGCAGGGACATTCTGCAGCGCCACGATCGTGGACGCCGACGCCTACGACCTCTTCGCCATTCCCGCCGGAGGCCCGTGAGCCGGGGCGCCGCGATCCCGGCGGCAGTACTCGGGCTGGCGCTCCTGGCTTCGCCCCCTGCCTCCCGCGCCCAGGATGAAGCCCCATCGTTCCAGCTTCCCGACGTTCCGCAGCTCTATTTCGACCTCCTCTGTTTTGCCGCCGACCGATCTCGGGACAGCCGCCTCGATGTCTATGTCGAAGTTCCCTACGAGGCGCTCCACTTCACGCGCGAGAACGACGTCTTCCGCAGCTCCTACGACATCACCGTGGATGTCAGCGACTCGGCCGAAAAGCTCGTCACCGAAAAGGTGTGGACCGAGAGGGTGGAGGCAAAGGAGTACGATGAGTCCGTCTCTCCGCACGCCGCCAACCTGAGCGAAAAGTCCTTCGTCGTGCCGCCTGCCTCCTATACCGTCACCATCCAGGTAAGCGATAACGACACAAAAAAAACCGTGCGCGGGAGGCGGAAAGTCGCGGTACGCGATTTTTTCAAGTCCCCGTTCTGCATGAGCGATCTGATGCTCGTGAATCGCGTCGGGGCCGAGGCGGAGAAAAAAGTCATCTATCCGAACATCTCCGGAAACGTTGCCGATCTGGCGGCGGGATTCTCCTGCTTCTGCGAGCTGTATAACCGGCTCGGGGCGGACTCCGCCCGGATCGTCATGACGATCAGAAACGCACGAGGGGACGTCGTGCACCGCGACAGCTCGATGCAGGCGGCCTCGTCGGAGCGGAAGCCGCTCTTCGTGAGAGTCACCGGGTCCGAGCTGATCGCCGGGGAGTACCTCCTGGAGGCGGAGGGGATTCCCTCGGGCGGGAAGATCGGAGCCGACTCAGGCCTCCCGCACGCGCTGGCGTCGCGGCCGTTTTCCGTGCACTGGAGGGGCGTTCCCGTTTCGATCACCGACCTCGACGTCGCGATCGACCAGCTGCAGTATATCACGGAGAAGGACAAGATCGACGAGATGAAGAAGGCTCCTCCCGAGCAGAAGAGGGACATGTTCCGCGAGTTCTGGAAGAGGAAGGATCCGACGCCGGGAACCGAGCGGAACGAGCTGATGGAGGAGTATTACAACCGCGTCGCATACGCCAACAAGCATTTCGGCCACTACATCGACGGATGGAAAACCGACATGGGGATGGTCTACATCATCTTCGGCCCCGCGAGCAACATCGAGCGCCACCCCTTCGACATCGACTCGAAACCGTACGAGGTCTGGACATATTACGATCTCAACCGCGAGTTTGTGTTCGTCGATGCCACGGGTTTCGGCGATTACCGCCTCCAGACGCCGATCTGGGACGTCTGGCGCACCCGCCCCCGCTAGGGCTCCATGGTAAGGATGAAATGAAGCCGGTTCTTGCTCTCGGGGTTCTGGCGCTTTGCGCCGCGGCGTCTGCGCGGGAGGGAAGGACCGTCATTCGAAGCATCCGGTTTTCGGGCGCTGAGGCGATCGGAACCCGTGAGCTCCGCGGGGCGATGGCGTCGTCTGAAGGAAACCTTCTCTCCGCGGAACAGCTCGCCTCCGACGCGGAATCGATCGTGAAGCTCTACCGGTCGAAGGGATACTACCAGGCCGGGGCGTTTCCCGAAGGTCCCGCGTTCACATCCGACAGCGCCATGGCCGATATCACGATCACGATCCGCGAAGGGGAGCGCGCCCTTGTCGCGGCCGTCCGACTCACCGGGAACGGTGCGCTTTCGCCGGGTCAGCTCCTGAGCGGGTTCGAGACGAAGGCCGGCTCTCCACTTGACGGGCCGTCGCTCGAGAGGGACATCGACCGCGTTCTCTCGTCGTACGAGCGTGCCGGCCGCCCCTTCGCCCGCGTAGAGGTGGAGAACATCACGCTCGAGCGCGACAGCGCCGGGGCCGGATTGGACGTCGATCTCCGCATCGACGAAGGGCCCGCCGTAACCGTGGACGAGATCACGGTGACCGGGAATCGGGAGACAAAAGACCGGGTTATTCTCCGCGAGGCGCGGCTCCGCCTGCACGAACCGTATGATGAGGAAAAGGTCAGGAGGATCGGCGACCGGCTGAAACGTCTGGGGCTGTTCGCCGGCGTCTCAGGCCCCGACCTCTACCTCAGGCAGGGGCCCGCCGGGGGGAGCGGAGGGCTCCTCATCAACGTGGAGGAGGGAAACACCAGCACCTTCGACGGGATTCTCGGCTACGCTCCCGCCGGTCCGGGCGGCGGCGAGGGAACCATCTCCGGCATCGTGACTGTGTCGATGCGCAATCTCTTCGGAACGGCCCGCCGGCTGGATGTCCACTGGGAGAGGGACAACTCCCTCTCCCAGGAGATAGCGCTTCAGTATAGCGAGCCGTGGGCCTTCGACCTCCCTGTCACCCTCACAAGCGGCTTCCGCCAGAGAGAGCAGGACAGCACATACATCGCGCGGGGGTTCGATGCGAAGGCCGATCTGCTGATCACAGAATCGGTGACGCTCGGCGGGGCGTTCAGCCATTCCGCGGTCATTCCCTCGAGCGGGCCGGCCGGCGAGATCGTATCGAACAGCCGGACGGTGACAGCAGGACTCGATCTCCGCGTTGACACGCGCGACCAGTTGATGAGCCCTTCCTCGGGCGCGCTCTACCGCAGTTCGTACAGGATCGGGGCGAAGAAGCTCTACAGCTCGGGCACCGATGAGACGGTTCAGACCGTAGGCCTTGACGCGGACATGTATCTCTCCACATTCGAACGGCAGGTGATCGCGATCGGGCTCCACGGCAGGCAGATATCGGCGGACCGGATCGAGCTGAGCGACTGCTACCGGTTCGGAGGAACGAATACCCTCCGCGGGTACCGGGAGAACGAGTTTCTGGGATCTCGGGTGGCTTGGACGAACACGGAATACAGGTTCCTTCTCGCCCGACGGTCGTACTTCTTCGGTTTCATCGACACCGGATACTTTTATCTCCCCGATCTCACAACGCCGGCAGGCACGCTCCTGGCGCTGCCGGGCGCAATCGGCGCCGCGGCCGAGAAATTCAAGGCGGGATACGGGATCGGAATCCGGATGGAAACGGCGGTGGGCGCCATCGGGGTCAGCATCGCCTTCGGACAGGGGGATTCCTTCAGCGAGGGCAAACTCCATTTCGGCCTGGCGAATGACTTCTGATTCCATCCGGGGCTCGAGGGGTCTGGGGCTGGGGATCGAGCGGTCGTACTGGGAGAAGGGGATGAGGTTTCTTGCGGGGGTGGACGAGGCGGGCCGGGGGCCGCTTGCAGGCCCGGTCGTGGCCGCCGCCGTGATGATGAAACCCGGGACGGAGATCGAGGGGGTGGAGGACTCAAAACTGCTGACCCCGACGAGGCGGGAGGAGCTCTTCCGCGAAATCATGAGCGCCGCGCTCAGCACCGGGGTAGGGGTCGTTTCGCACAGTGTCATCGACCGCGTCAACATACTCAGGGCAACGATGCAGGCCATGGCTGAGGCGGTTTCGAGAGTCTCTCCCCGGCCGGAGCACATACTTGTGGACGGTCCCGCGTATGCCGCCCCCGCAGGGAGCGGAACGATGCCGTTTACGCCGATAATCGGAGGGGACCGTCTCTGCTTCTCGATCGCAGCCGCGTCGATCGTTGCGAAGGTGACCCGGGACAGAATGATGGTCGAGTACGACAGCCGGTATCCGGGGTACGGGTTCGCGCAGCATAAGGGGTACGGCACACCCGCCCACCTCGCGATCTTGCGCGAGCTGGGGCCGTGCGAAATCCATAGGAGGAGCTTCCGGGCGCGATGACCAGCGGGAGAAAACGGGGAACCATGGGGGAAGACCTCGCCGTTGAGCACCTCCGGCGGCTCGGCTACACCATCCACAGAAGGAACTACCGCTTTCACCGGGGGGAGATCGACATCATCGCGCAGGAGGGGGATACGCTGGTATTCGTCGAGGTCAAGACGCGCCGGTCGGCCGCGTTCGGAGATCCGGAGGAAGCGGTCACGCAGATGAAGGTGCGGAAGATCAGGAGGATTGCACAAGGCTTCCTGGCCGAGGAGAAGATCGCCGACAGAGAGTGCAGGTTCGATGTCATCGGGGTAGACTACGCCCGGGGTGCTCCGGTCGTGCGTCACATAGAAAACGCGTTCTGACATGAACGCTCTTCCGCTGATTCTCGGGGCACTCTCCGTCATGGCGATCGCCTACCGCTATTACAGCGCCTTCATCGCCGCAAAAATCCTTGCGCTTGACGATCGGCGGGAGACCCCTTCGCACGTCCTGCGCGACGGGCAGAATTACCATCCTACGAACAAGTGGGTCCTCTTCGGCCACCATTTCGCGGCCATCTCGGGGGCAGGCCCGCTCATCGGACCGGTCCTCGCGGCCCAGTTCGGGTTCCTCCCCGGCTTCCTCTGGCTCCTGATCGGCGTCTGCCTCGGGGGCGCGGTGCACGATTTTGTAATCCTTGCTGCATCGGTGAGGCGCCGGGGGAGGTCGCTGGCCGAGATCGCGCGCCATGAGATCAGTCCCCTCGCCGGCACGATCGGCTCCGTCGCGATTCTCCTCATCGTCGTCATCGCGCTCGCCGGGCTCGGCCTCGCCGTGGTCAACGCCCTCAAGGAGAGCTCCTGGGGGACGTTTACGATTGCTCTCACGATCCCGATCGCCCTCCTGGTGGGTCTCTGGATGTACCGGATCCGCCCAGGAAGAATCGGAGAGGCGAGCATTCTCGGCGCTCTGGGGGTGTGCGCGGCCGTGGTCGCGGGAAGCGTTGTCCCCGGATCCTCGCTCGCTCCCGCCTTCACGCTCAGCCGCGACGGGCTGATCATCGCGATGGCCTGCTACGGCTTTATCGCCTCCATCCTCCCTGTCTGGCTCCTCCTCTGCCCGCGCGACTATCTCTCTTCGTACATGAAGATCGGGACGATTGCGGCGCTCGTGATCGGCGTGGTCGTCGTCCACCCGGAGCTCAAGATGCCCGCCCTCACCGGCTTCATCCACGGCGGCGGTCCGATCATTCCCGGAAAACTCTTCCCGTTCGTCTTCATCACGATCGCCTGCGGCGCGATCTCGGGCTTCCACGCGCTCGTCTCATCCGGCACGACGCCGAAGATGCTCGACAAGGAGACAGAGGCGCGGATGATCGGATACGGGGCGATGCTGACGGAGGGGCTGGTGGGAATCATCGCGCTGATCGCGGCGTGCTCGCTCGCTCCGGGGGATTACTTCGCGATCAACCTGTCGCCCGAGAAGTTTGCCGCGCTCGGCATTCCGGCGCAGAACCTCGCCGACCTTTCGGCGCAGATCGGGGAAACAGTCGCGGGGCGCCCCGGCGGCGCCGTATCGCTCGCGGTCGGATTCGCGCAGATCTTCGCCGGGATCCCGGGGATGAGGGGCCTGATGTCGTACTGGTATCACTTCGCGATCATGTTCGAGGCGCTGTTCATCCTGACGACCATCGATACGGGCACGCGGGTGGCCCGATTTCTGGTGCAGGAATTCACGGGGCGCCTCTGGAAGCCCCTGGAACGGACCGGCTGGCTCCCGGGCACGCTTCTTTCCTCCGGGCTCGTCGTGCTGGCCTGGGCGTGGTTTATTGAGACGGGAAGCATCAGCACGATCTGGCCCATGTTCGGTATCTCCAACCAGCTCCTTGCGGGAGTCGCGCTCGCGGTCGCGACGAGCGCCATCATCAATTCGGGGAAGGTGCGCTACGTGTGGGCGACTCTCGTCCCGATGCTCTTCGTGACGATCACGACGTTCGCGGCCGGATGGGTGAGCATCACGGACAATTTCCTCCCGATGACGTCAAATCCCGCGACCAGGGTTCAGGGGAGCGTCGACGCCGCACTGACCGCCGTCATGATGGTCTGCGCCGCGCTGATCCTCATAGAGGCGCTCAGGCGGTGGTACCGCGTCCTGGGGAAGGGGGAATACTCTGTGGGGGGTGCTGCGGCATATGCGGCGGACCCGAATTTTTCGCCGCCGGATTACGGGTGTTGTTGAGGGAGGTGGTGTCACGGTATGGACCGTGACACCAGTTCTACGAAGAGGATTGGAAGGCGCGGGGGGCCGAGGCAGGCACCTACCGGTCACATATGGTTCGGTTGAGTTGCGCCGGCTAAAGCCGGCGGCTACAAACGTTCGAGGACTGCGGCGATACCCTGTCCGACTCCGATGCACATCGAGGCGACGCCGTAGCGGGATTTCCGCCGGGCCATTTCGTGGACGAGCGTCGTCACGATCCGCGCGCCGCTGCAGCCAAGAGGATGGCCGAGCGCGATGGCCCCGCCGTTGACGTTTAGTTTGTCCGCGTCGATCTTCAGCAGGCGTGAGACCGCGATCGCCTGTGAGGCGAACGCCTCGTTAATCTCGACGAGGTCGATCTGATTCATCGCCAGTCCGGCCTTCCTGAGCGCGGACTCAACCGCCGGAACAGGCCCCATTCCCATGTACCGGGGATCCACCCCCGCCACCCCCGTTGAGACGATCCGCGCAAGGGGTTTCCATCCTTTCGCCGAGGCCTCCTGCGCAGAGGCGATCAGGAGCGCCGCGGCGCCGTCGTTGAGCGACGAGGAGTTCCCGGCGGTGACTGTTCCGTTTGTCCTGAAGACCGGCGCAAGCGCCGCCAGCTTCTCGATTGAGGTGTCGGGCCGGGGGCCCTCGTCCTCGCGGACGATGCGCGGCTGGGCCGAACCCTTCACAGCAATTTCGACCGGGACGATTTCCGTGTTGAATGTGCCTGCGCTTCGAGCGCGGATCGCTTTCATATGGCTGTTGCACGCGAAGGCATCCTGCTCCGGGCGCGAGACGGAGTATTTTTCGGCGACGTTCTCGGCCGTCTCCCCCATCGATTCGAGAGGGAACATCTCGGCAAGCCGGGGGTTCGGGTAACGCCACCCGAGGGCCGTGTCGTACGCCGTGACATTTCCGTAGCTCCCCGTGAGATTCTTGGGGAGGGAGTAGGGGGCCCTGCTCATGCTTTCGACACCACCCGCGATGAGAACGCCGGCATCGCCGCACCAGATCGCCCGCGCGGCATGGATCAGGGCGTCGAGGCTTGACCCGCAGAGGCGATTGACGGTTGTCGCGGGTACGGAGTACGGCAGGCCCGCCAGGAGAGCGGTCATCCGTCCGACATTCCTGTTATCTTCTCCCGCCTGATTCGCGCATCCCCAGATGACGTCGTGCACCGAAGACGGGTCGGCGCTGGTTCGGGAGATCAGCGCCCGGAGAGCGAGGGCTCCCAGATCGTCGGGACGCACGTCGCGGAGCGCGCCGCCGTACCTGCCGATCGGCGTGCGAACGGCATCGATAATAACCGCCTCGGGGCGGGGCATGGGGGGGCGACTCAGCCGTTCAGTTGGAGTGGGTAGGCGGGCCGACCTGAGCGAAAAAGCGCACGTTGATCTCCGGGAGCCGCACCCGGTCGGTTTGAATCGTTATCGTGCCGTTCATCAGTCCCTCCCCTTTCGGCGAGAAGCTGCACCGCATGCGGGTCCGCTCTCCGGGCGCGATCCTCTCCCTCAACATGTCGACTTTAAGGAGGCCGCTGGTCGACTTCGTCGAGAGTATCCGTACCGGCGCGGTGCCGGTGTTGAGGATTTCCACATCCGCGGTAACGGCCGAGTCGGCGCCCGTCCTGAACACCAGATACTCAGGCTCCAGAGTGAGAGACTTGACGACGTTTGCCGTGAAGGTGATCCGGACGTGTCCGTGAGAGGTATCTGTCGTGTTGAACGTAACCACCTTCTGGACTCGGCCCGAGAGTTGCTTTGAGCTGAAGGTGATCGAGAGCGTGCCGCTTTCGTTGGGAGGGATATGGCTGCCCGAGATAAGTGTACTCGTACATCCGCAGGCGGCGCTGACATCCATGATGACGAGCGTGTCGGTTCCGGTATTCCTGAGTTTCAGGTCGTGTCTGACCGTTTCACCGGCGAACAACTCGCCGAAATCGAACGTCGGGCCTCCGACGAGGTCAAGGCGGGGCTGAGCCGGGGCGGCGGTCCTGCCGAGGAAGAAGAGGAGAGGGATGAAAGCGCATCGCGCGGCTCTGCGCATCACGTTTCGCTCTTACTGCTTATTGACCCACGCGTAGAAACTGATGTTGAATTTCGGCTGGACAGTGTGGTCGGTCGTCAGTTCGATCAGGCCCTGAAATGTCCCCGTTTTCGTGGGGTGGAAGGTCGCCTGAAGCTGCGTCTTCTCTCCGGGCATGAGCTCGTTTTTCATCAGATTGACCTTCATCATGGGGAATTTCGCATCGATCGAGAGGATCTTCACGCGGTTCTTCATCGAAGGATTGGTGATCGTGACAATCCGCGTATAGGTCGTGTCGAGTTTCATGTTGTCGAAGGAGAGTATCTTCGGGTCCGTGTCGAGGATGTTGAGCACGTTCGCCAGGAAGCTCACCGTTACCTTCGGGTTTGAGGTGTCGTTCGACGAGATATACACCTGCTTCGTGACTTTGCTTCCGCCGTAGTTATGCGTGTCGAATGAGATGGAAACCTTCCCTACTGAATTCGGGGGGAGAGTCATGTCCTTATTCGACATCATTGTCGCCGTGCAGCCGCACTGGGCGTGGACCTCGCTGATGCGCAGCGTGTCGTTGCCCACATTCTTAACCGTTACCACATGATCGATCTTCTGGCCCGTGTAGGCGTCGCCGAAATCGAGGGTCGTTCCTCCGACAACCTCAATCTTCGGCTGGGCGAGGAGCGTGGATGCGGCCCCAACGATGAAAAACAAAATCGGGAAAAACAGGCGTTTCATAGCTTCTCCGGAGGTAGATGATATTGATAAGATACGAACAACGGCTCAGAATTCCAAAAGGATATCACCCGTTGAGGCGAATCCGGGCGTTTTCCATCGATTGTAACAGAGGAGCGACCCGGTATCGTTCCTCACCGAGGTCGTCGCGAAGCGCGCGCAGGACGCTCACGACCTGGCGGATCCCGATCTTCCCGGCCCATTCGACGGGCCCGAGAGGGTAACCCGTTCCGAGCTTCATCGCCGTGTCGATGTCCGACGGCGACGCCGTCTCTTCCATGAGCGCGAACGCCGCTTCGTTGGCGAGCATGCAGATGATTCTCGGCATGACCATGCCGATCCGGTCCTGCACGACGGAAACCTCCTTGCCGAGCCCGGAAAAGAAATCCCGGGCGCGTGAGACCGTTTCCCGCCGCGTCGCGGGCCCGGGGGCCAGCTCAATGAGCCTTCCCGACAGAAGGGTGGGAAGCGCTCCTATTCCGACGAGCCGATCGCCGTGCCGGATCCATCCCGATTGCTCCGCTGCAGAGACCGTAGTCGATGAAGAGAGAAGGAGAGATCCGGAGGGGAGCGCCCTGTCGATGGCCTGCAGATTCCTGCGTTTAGTTTCCCGGTCGGTGTTGGTGAGCTCGACGGCGAGGAGGGAGCCCCGCGGAGGAAGGGGAGCTTTTTTCAATCCCGAGCCGCCCGGAAAGGGGGGTTCGCCGGGGTTCAACCTGAAGGCGACAGCGTGGCCCGCGGCCCTGCAGACGGCCGCGAATTCCGCGGCGAGGGCAGATTCGCCGGCAATGAAGACGGGCTTCCTCGTAAGGCGCTTCTCACGAGCCGTAGTCGTAGAATCCTCCCTGCGTCTTGCGGCCCAGACGCCCGGCATCGACCATCCTCTGCTGAATCACATGGGGGCGATAGCGTGGCTCGCCGAACGTCTGCTCGTACATCGATTTCGTGACGGCAAGGTTTATGTCGATCCCGATCAGATCCATGAGCTCGAACGGGCCCATCCGGAAGCCCCCCTCGAGGCGAACGATTCGGTCGATCTCATCGAAGGAGGCGACGCCTTCTCCCATGAGCCGGAGAGCCTCGCCGTAAAACGGCCGCGCGAGCCGGTTCACGATGAACCCCGGGGTGTCCTTTGCGACAACGGGGCGCTTGCCGAGCCTTTCCGCGAGTGCGACTGCCGTCCTGAGGGCATCGTCAGTCGTCCTGCGCCCTGGGACCACCTCCACGAGTTTCATCAGGTGAGCCGGGTTGAAGAAATGAAGGCCGATCACGCGGCCGGGTGATTTCAGGCCCGAGGCGAGCGCGGTGATCGAAAGGGAGGAGGTGTTGGTGGCGAGGAGTGCGCCGGGGGCGCACGCCTCTTCGAGCCGCGAAAAGATCTTCTTCTTCGTGGGTGCGTCTTCGAGGGCGGCCTCGATGACGGCGCCGCATCCCGAAAATCCCTGATATGAGACGGAGGTGACGATGCGCGCGGAGGCGGCGGACGCAGCTTCGGGGTCGATCTTTCCCTTCTCGACTCCGCGTTGGAGCTCGGAGGAGATGAGGCGCAGGGCGTCGGTGAGAAGGTCTTCGGAGAGATCTGAGAGGACGACGCTGAAACCGGAGAGAGCGGCGATGTGGGCGATCCCGCGGCCCATCGTCCCTGCCCCCACGACGCCGATCGTGTCCACGCGCTTACTGCGTGCGTCGTTCAGTGCGCGGCCGGGCGTCTCATCCGGGTATGACTGAATCCTCCGGCACTTTCTGCCAGTCGGGGATCCACTCCGGCACCTTCAGGCCCCAGGCCACCGCGTTGTCGCTGACTTCCGCCGCGAAGGTCTGGCGGACGTCGTTGTTGTCGCGCTTCTTCAGGCCGAGCTCCCGGTACCGTTTGTTCTTGCGCGAGCCGGGCCGGCCGAAGATGGCCATGACTCTCGGCCACCAGCGTTCGAACGACGCCTGGATCTCGCCCTTCGTCGCGGGATCGAGCGCAAGCCGCTTCACCCAGTAGTCGCCATGGGCGATATGCGTTTTCTCTTCCTTGAAGATCCGGTCGATTTCCCGGCGCCACGGGCCGAACGAGCTCTGCTTGACGTCTTCGAGCTGGTGGCCGGCGCCGCGGTCCATCAGAAAGTTGAACATCACGAAATCCGCCCACGAGTCGATCGGATAGTAGAAGATGTTGACCCTTTTGTCCGCCGCCGCCCGCTTGTCGCCCAGCACCTCGCTGTCTTCGACTCTGAACGTGAAATCCATCTTGTCCACCCAGTCGTCCACGCCGAAGCGCGCGTCTTCGAGAAGGCGGTACATCGCCCGCGCATGCCGGACCTCGTCGCGCACGATGTTCGAGACCACGAGCATCTCCTCGGTCGTCGGGGCTTTCATGATCCATGGGACGTATCCGAATCCTCCCGCGAGCTCGGAGTCGGCCTGCTGGACCATGAGATTCATAAGGTGCTCGTAGTATTCATCGCTCATCTCATCGATCGTCTCGATCGGCTCGCCCTTGCCCAGCTTACCGGTCATGGCGCGGGTCCGCTCGTCGTTGGGGAGTGTTGAGGGGTTTCCTGGCATCGCTTAATTCTCCGTAATCATTGTTGTGAAGCGGTTATGGACATATCATACGGAATTTTGCTCGGAATTTCAAAAAGAAGGTTCTGCGAGTTTTCAGTGCGACGAACGCCGGCTAAAGCCGGCGCCTACAGTATCCATTCTGGTGTCACGGTATGGACCGTGACACCAGTTTACAGCCGGCGCCTACAGCATCCATTCTGGTGTCACGGTATGGACCGTGACACCAGTTTAACCGGCGACTACAATCCCTTGAAGACGGCGGGGCGTTTTTCCAGAAAGGCCTTCAGTCCCTCGCGGTGGTCGTCGGTCTCCGAGGCGATCTGCTGGACCTTCGCCTCGTAATCAAGGATCGTTTCAAGATCCGCGGAGAGCGACTTGTTGAGCGTGCGCTTGATCAGCCCGATAGCTTTCGTCGGGGCCTGGGCAAGAACTTTCGCGAGCTTCATCGTCTCCGCCTCGAGATCCGCCGGGGGGACCACCTTGTTCGCGAGCCCGGTGCGCTCCGCTTCTTCCGCCGGGATGTCCCGCCCCGTGGCGAGGTACTCGAACGCCCGCGCCATGCCGACCAGACGGCTCAGAAACCAGTGAGAGCCGGTGTCGGGCACGAGGCCGATGCGAATGAACACCTCGATCAGCTTCGCGCTCGAAGACATGATGCGAATGTCGCATGCCAGCGCGAGGCTGCATCCCGCCCCCGCCGCGACGCCGTTGATCATCCCGATGATCGGTTTCTCCATCGCACGCATCCGGCGGACGATCGGGTTGTAGCGCTTCTCGAGCGACTCCTTCAGGGAGCGCGCCGCGCCCGCGTGCTCTTTGAGGTCCTGCCCGGAGCAGAACGCCTTGTCGCCCGCGCCCCGGATGACGATGCAGCGTACGGCCGGGTCTTTATCAGCCGCCTTCAGCGCCTCGGCGAGGTCGATCTTCATCTGCTCGTTGAACGCATTGTAGACCTCGGGGCGATTGAGCATGATCGTGCAGACACCGTCGGAGATTCCGAAGGCGATTGTCTGGTAGGCGGGCATATTCGGTTTCGTCATTGTTATCGTACGAGCGCCATGGCGCGGGTCCGGGAGAAACCGCCCGCGCGAAGGACGTAGTAATAGATTCCGCTCGGCATTGATGACGCGTCCCACCGGGCGGTGAAGGATCCCGGATCCTTCATCTCATCGACAAGCGCCGTGACCTTTCGTCCCAGAAGATCGTACACGTTCAGAACGACCCGGGTTTCGGAAGGGACGTCGTACCTGATCTCCGTCGAGGGATTAAAAGGATTCGGATAATTCTGGAAGAGAGCAAATGCCCGGGGGACAGGTGTACTCTGTCCGGTTCCCATCTCGAGCTCAAGCCGCGCTGCAGAGACACCGACGGTTACCGCTTCTCCGTCCGGGAGTGGCCGTCTTACTCCGTCGATGAGAAGGGATGCCTCTCCCGCGCGGATCGAAGCGCGGAACTTCAGAGGGTACGAGGCGCCGGATATGAGGATCCGGGTTCGAGCGACTTCCCCTGCGCGGAACAAGGCCGCCATCATCCTGCCGGGGAACGACGCGTCGAAGCTTTCCGCCGGCGGCGGCGGGGGCATCTCGAAACCCGCTTCATCGATAAATCCTCCCCGGAAACCGAAATAGAGCGTCTGCGAAGATCCCGAGGCGTCCGTGATCCTCAGCTCGTTCGGGGGGAGGGGAGATGCCGCGAGGAGAGACCGTTTTGCGAGCGAGCCGGCGAGGTAGAGTTCCCCCGAGTCGGATGTTTTCACCCAGTATCCGTATCCGGGGAAGAGCGTGTCCGAATGATGATAGCCGGAGCTGTAGCCGAACGCCCTTGAGACAACAAGCCCGGCCGGGTTT
>JACXTT010000947.1_pt1 | contig 49575 bp, 39 predicted proteins | sample 9270951 | NCBI WGS metagenome assembly JACXTT01 (sample SAMN15532306, study PRJNA645909) | rock metagenome | isolation source: weathered quartz diorite | place: Puerto Rico | collected 2017-06-21 | reverse complement strand
AGGGGGTCAGGGAACCGACGACGATTAGCCGACTAAGATTCAGGGGAAAGCCGGAACCAGCGGGTCCAATCACATCGCATCAGGCGCGGTGCAGGCGTCACTGTGTGCATAGGTCAGGTGTTCTTACCCCAGCAGGCCGGCGTATTCGAAGTGGACAGCATGTTGCGCCTGGACGAAGCACAATCCGTCTTCGTCCCACATCTTGAAGCGAGGCAGTTCTGCTTGGCTGATGACGTCGCCAATGTGCTGCGTCACCAGATCAACTTTCTGTTAACCGGAGTCGGCCCGAATGACTACACCGAGCTTCGAGAGGTTCTCCTGAACGATGGATAGCCGACCCGAGTTCGGGACCGCTCGGAAGCCGGAGTTTCACAATTCGGAGACATGGCGATCTCGGTTCGAGGGATAAGTTGGCCCGTGACGATTCCAGCCTTAATCCCTATCCTTATATGAAGACGATCTGGCGTCGGCTCCTCAGGCGGGCCAGAAATGTTGGTGACAACCGCGCGCCTGCGAGGGAAAGCCAGATTTTGGAGTCCGCCAGGAGTCCAAACCGCCGGAATAGCGGCTTTGGCGTCCATTTGGCGTCCAAACTGGGTGCCCCTAAGTCTTGTGGTTTCAGTGAACATGGTCTGTAAATGATTGATATTTTTTGCTTGGGGTGCAAGAGGTCCCGGGTTCAAATCCCGGCGGCCCGACCAGCCTAATCTAATCAGTCACTTACGGGTGGTCACACTCCGGCAGGGGGAAGAAAAAACCTCTTGCCATGACAGTATCCGAACTCTATTCGCTGTTCGTTAATGAACGAAAGCACCTAAAGAACGTCAGCCCGAAGACTCTCGAATGGTACAAGTTCTCGATGCGGGCGTTTGAAGCTCACATAGGGCAGACCAGCATCGTAGCACCCGATTTGAAACCAGTTCTGAAGAAAGCCGTGGTAGCGCTGGCCGGTTCAAATCTCCAGGCAAGCTCGGTGAACGATTATCTCCGGGCGTTGAACGCGTTCCTGCGGTGGGCCAAAGATGGGTAGTGGGTCAATAACACTGGCGATAAATTGGAATTCGGCAATCAGGCTGGAAATTTGACCCACTACCCACACTTGCACACGAGGCCTCGGAAAACGTCCTGCTAGCAGTCAATATCGCTTCGTGCCGGCAGGCCGCCAGGAGGCCACTGATTAAAGCGAATCAATAGCCGCGTGCGGAGGATTCATTGCAGGGGCCGCGCCGTCCGAGCACTATTGCCCTTTCGCGCGCGAGCCAAAGTTTCGCTCATCAACGAAGAGCTTAGACCGGCCTTGTTGAATGGCTTCAGGCAGGCCTTAACGTTTTAGCAACTGTAGCGTCGCGGGCGCTTCTCTAGCTTCTACTCACTTACACCCAGCACGAAGGGAGGGGAAAATCATGCCTCGCAGAGCAGGGCAGATCATTGCCCGTGGCGAGCGCACGTGGCTCGTGCGTGTATTCCAAGGTTGCGACGCGGTTACCAAGAAGCGGCGGTATCTCAACAAGACCGTGCACGGCCTTCGAAGGGATGCGCAGGAAGCACTCAATCGGGCGCTCGTGGAACGCGACCGCTGCCGCGGATTGCTGCCGGCCAACACGACGTTGGCCGACTACTGCACGCACTGGCTGGAGACCGCGGCGAAGCCAGGAGTGCGGCCGAGAACCTACACGGACTACGCCGGGCTCCTAACCCGGCACGTCGTTCCAGTCATCGGCAGGTTGCCCCTCGGGAGACCGAAGCCGCTCGAAATCCAGTCGGTCTATACTGCCATGCATCGTAACGGTCTCTCTTCACGGACGATGATCTACGTCCATGCCGTTCTGCACATGGCATTAAAACAGGCGGTCAAGTGGCGACTCCTTCCCGATAATCCCGCCGCGAGCGTCGATTTGCCGCGCCGCAGTCGCCGCCAGATGAGCGTCCTCACTCTGGATCAGGCGCGACTCCTCGCGAAAGCCTGCGAAGGCGAGCCCTATGGGACGCTGTTTCTCCTGGCCCTCACCACAGGGATGCGCCCCAGCGAGTATCTCGCCCTCGAATGGAAGGACATCGATTGGACCACGGGCACCGTGCGGATTACGAAAACTCTGGAACGCCTCCGCGGGGGCGCCTGGCGCTTCGCCGACACCAAAAGGGCGGGCAGCCGACGTGTGGTGAAGCTTCAGGACTCGGTTCTGAAGCGGCTCGACCAGGATCGGTGGCAGCTACCCGAGCCGAAGGCAACGGACCTCTTATTCACGGACGACGAAGGCGAGCCGCTCCATCGACGCAGCCTCATCCGCTGGCATTTCAAACCGCTGTTGCGACGGCTCGACTTGCCGGACATCCGGCTCTCTCATCGCCGGCGTGCCCACCAAGGTCGTCTCGGAGCAACTTGGGCATGCCAGCGCCGCGTTCACGCTCGATGTCTACTCCCACGTTCTGCCGCACGTGCAGGATGCGGCCGCGGCCAAGGTCGAGGCGCTGCTGTCGGGAATATCCACAGAAAAGATTGCTGCGTGAGCCGAATCCTCCTGCCCGATTCCGCACACGTTGGCACACATCCAATCGATCCAAGGCGCGGAAGCGAAGGCTTCCGGTCACACAACCCCTTAGATCCAACAGCCCGAATAGGCTTTGTAAGTGTTGATTGTAGGCTGCCCAAAGGGGCGGCGGCCAGCCTGACCAGGTTGAATGTCGGAAGTTTGAAATTCCTCTAATCCGCATGGGATCAACCTTACCGCTTGTGTCACCGAGAGTGGTCGCACCGGCGACTTGGGCTGCTACCTTATCAGCGTGAATAGTTCGACATAGCAGGGTCTCACCGAGTTGAAGGGCTCGCTTCTGAGGAGGATAGTCATGGGCAAGACGCGCTCCGCGCAGGGAAGACCTTGAGCAACATCAAAAAGGCGTTTGGAAGAAAAGCGTTGAATGCATTGGTACGGCTCCCGGCGGTTAGCCGCGGCGGTCGGCGGGGGAGCGGTCGGGTCGGGAATTTCGCCGATCGACAATCCATTACAAGCTGCTCGCGACGGTGACCGGGCGTGCGTTACCCCACGGTTGGATCAAGGGGGGTCCGGCGGAATTGAGTAAGAACGGACTGCGGCAAGAAACTCCTGCACTATCGAAGAATCTGCGGTTGGCAATAGGCCGGGCGGCATTGTCTCAAGGGATCAGCGTAGGTTGGGGATACGTAGAAGCGTCAGCGCAGGAGCACTTCCCGACGCCGCAACGAGGGCCTCAATGGGCACTCTTGCCCTGTTGGTTGATTCAGTAGGCCGCCCAGATCATGTCGGTGGGAGAGGTTGTCAGCAAAGGCCTCCCGCACCACCTCAAACCCAGCGCGCGCAAACCCGTGGATGGCGACCTCATCTCCAATCACTTCCTCCAGCCGTAGTGCTGGGACGCGTAACATGAGTGAAGGCTAGGACTACGATCCATACGAGGAAAAACGCCGATGTTGATGCACTTCGTAACCTCGACTCATGGCGCCGGCAGGTTTGCTTCAATCCTGGGAACGTCCAGACCCGCTAAAGCGCCGAACACGAGGAGTACTATGATTGTCACGATCGAATAGAGGTGCCGCAACTCCAAACCCGATTGCGGGCAGCATTGAAGAGAACCATCACCATCGTGAAGATCCGGTCCACGGTATCAGCGTTCCTTACGCGACCTGCTCAGTATATTGACTCGGTCACACGAGAATGATACGCTTCCTGAAAAAGAGCAGGGACAATGTTATTCAGAGCACCTAGCCTTGTCGTTGCGTGCTTGCTCATTCCAACCGATCGGTCGATTGCCACTGGCGGTCAAGATTTTGACCGTGACATCAAACCCTTATTGGAAGCTAATTGCCTTCCGTGCCACGCTGAGAGCACTCGCACCAGTGGGTTCTCCATCGCCACACTCGGCTCGGTTATGAGTGGTGGGAATCGCCACGGAAAGCCCATCCAGCCGGGACACCCCGAGCAGAGTGCACTCGTCCAGATTCTAAAGGGCCGGCTCGGTCCTCGGATGCCCTTGGGCGGAAGCCTTCCCGACGCCGATATTGCGCGGATAGAGGAATGGATCCGCAACCTTGCTCCCGACACTGGCTCAAGTGTGAATGAGAAGACCTGGACGTGGCCGTTCCGCAAGCCGGTTAACCCCGCAGTACCTGCCGTGAAAAACTCCGTTTGGGTTCGAAATCCAATCGACGCCTTCGTGTTGGAAAAGCTGGAGGCCAAGGAGATTACAGTCGCTCCCCCGGCCCCGAAACGCACACTGTTACGGCGGCTTTTTTGGGACCTGGTCGGCATCCCCCCCTCCTCGGATGAAATGAACGCTTTCCTCAACGATTCGTCGCCGGACGCCTACGAGAAGCAGGTAGACCGTTTACTCGCCGACCCGCGATACGGCGAACGTTGGGGCCGCCATTGGCTGGATCTGGTTCGTTACTCCGAAACCGAAGGGCTGGAGGGAGATGTCCAACTCGGCCGTTCACGCGTGATCAAGGCACTGTCCACAATCGGCGGCAACGCGTGGCGCTATCGCGATTGGGTGATCGACGCGTTCAACTCCGATATGCCCTACGATCGCTTTGCGCTGTTGCAGATTGGCGGCGGCGACGAGCACAGCAAGACGCGTAGCAGCTACGAGCCCGACATTCGGAATTACATCGCGCTCGGATTCCTCCGCATGGCGCCCTGGGATGTAGAAGACTTTGTTTCGGAACAGCAGCGCCAAGTGTATCTGAATGAGGTAACCGCTACGACGGCCTCTGTGTTTCTGGGCCTGACCCTTGGTTGTGCGCAATGTCACGACCATAAGTACGATCCCATCCCAAGCAGGGACTTCTATCGTCTCCAGGCCTTCTTCAATTCCATCTATGTGAGTGACACCGAAGTACCCTACCAGCAGAAGGCCTTTCGTGAGAAAGCCGAAGCTAAGATCCGCTACTACACCGACCGCCTGAAAGACGGCCCGGAGCGCAAGGCGCTCGACGACAACGAGAAAGTCCTGCTCGATAGACTCATCTCGCTCAAGACCAAGGAAGCCGCCGGACGCGATCTCGATGTGCAGGATCTTCGACTTGAACTCCGCAAGACCGAACAGAAGATTTTCACGCCCGAAGAGCAGGCGCGGCAGGGTGAACTCCTGTCCGATTTTGTCCGCAAGCACGACCCAGAGGAGAAAGAAGCCCTGGCGGCCTACGAAAAGGTCCTGCTCGAAAAATTACGTTATGCTTATGTTAGAAGACTGGTGGATCCCTTAGAGCGGTTCCGCCATTTGACGGCTGAAGACGTCCGGGCTATGATGCCCGTCGACGGCGCCGAGCTCAAATACTTTTCCTCCGCAGAGGCGGAGAAATGGCAGAAACTCACTGACCAGATTGAGGTCATGCAGCGCCGGCTGGCACGCTGGAAGCCCATCGTACTGAGTGTCACCAACGTGGTTGGCCCTCCCATCGGTCCTCCGATACCGCGCACGCATGTGCTAATCCGAGGGGATTTCCGGCAGCCCGGTGAGCCGGTCGACCCCGGTTTTCCGAGCGTTATCACCGGGAATTCTGAGCTGGCCGTGATCGAGAGCGACCGCTACCGCCAATTCCCGACGCGCGGCCGGCGCATTACCTTAGCTCGCTGGATTTCGAGTCCCGAGAATCCGCTCACAGCGCGTGTCATGGTGAACCGGATCTGGCAGCACCACTTCGGCCGCGGCATCATAGGTACGCCCAATGACTTTGGCCGCAATGGCGAGCGGCCCACGCATCCAGAGTTGCTTGACTGGCTGGCACGACGATTCGTCGAACAGAGGTGGAGCATCAAAGCCATACATCGGTTGATCCTCACGTCGAATACTTGGCGGCAGTCGGCTGACAATCACGAATCCGCAGGGGTCGGTGCGAAACTGGATCCCGAGAATCGTCTGCTGTGGCATTTTACTCGCCTGCGGCTGGAAGCGGAGGTAATCCGCGACACTATCTTTTTTCTGAGTGGCCGTCTGAACCTGGAGCGCGGTGGCCCCAGCGTGTTTCCGCCTTTGCCCGAGGAACTGTCCGACTTGGCTAAGCCGGTTCCCGCCGGCGGTCTGCAGTGGGAGCCGAACGAGAAGGAAGAAGATGCGCGTCGCCGCTCAGTCTACATTTTTCAGCGCCGTTCGCTTCCCGTCCCTATGATGGCCACCTTCGATGCCACGGCCTTCAATGATACCTGTCCGGTGCGAAGCGTCACGACGACTCCACTCCAGGCGCTCTCCCTCATGAACGGCGCCCTGTTGAACGAGGAGGCCGATCACTTGGCGGCGCGCATTAAGCAAGGCGTCGGCGAGGATCGCCGAGCACAAGTAACTCGATTATTTGAAATCGCGTTCAACCGCCCGCCCGATGCTGACGAAGCGGCACGTATGACTGGCTTCAATGGTTCACTGGAAGCCCTGTGCCGGGTAGTACTGAACTCGAACGAGCTCATGTACGTAGAGTGATGGAGGTGCCATGAACAGACGCACTCAAGAACCGCCGTCGCGCAGGGAACTGCTCTTTGATTCTTTTGTGGGACTGGGTGGCTTAGCATTTCTCGACCTAATGGCGTCTGATCTCAGAGCGGCAAACGTTAGTTCCGAGAGCACGCTTACGCCCAAGGCGCCGCATTTGCCTGCCAAAGCCAAGCGATGCATCTTTCTCTTCTTGGAAGGCGGAGTCAGCCAAATGGACACGTTCGAGTACAAGCCCGCTTTAGAGCGTCACGCCGGCAAACAAATGCCTAAGGTGGAGGGCGCCGTCGGCGAGGTGGCTACCTTCGCCGCCGCCCCCAATCGTGTGATTCCGCCAGTGGCGCCTTTCCGTCAGCACGGCCAATCGGGAATCTGGATGAGCGGCCTACTGCCCCATCTCTCAGGTTGCGTCGACGATATGGCCTTCACCTACGGCATTAAAGTGGAGAACAACAATCACCCGCCCGCCATGTACCACTCCCTGACCGGAAGCATTTTTCCTGGCAGCCCATCGGTAGGTGCCTGGATGACCTACGGACTCGGCACCGAGAACCAGAACTTACCCGGTTTCATAGTCCTGGGCTCGGGCTCTCCAGCGACCGGTGGCGCGGCGATCTGGAACAATGGCTATCTGCCAGCGGCATATCAGGGAACGTTGTTTCGGACAACGTCGCCTGCGCCCGTGGTCGATCTCAAGCCCAGGGCCGGCCGGACGGCTCAACAGCAGCGTTCCGAACTCGACCTTCTCCGGTGGCTTAACCAAAAGCATGCGGAGCCGCGCACCCTTACCGGCGACCTGGAAGCACGCATCGCCGCTTACGAAGTTGCGTTCCGCATGCAGACGGAGGCCCCCGAACTCATCGAACTCTCCCGCGAGAGTGACGCTACGCGCAAATTATATGGTTTGGACGATCCTGTGGCAAAAACAATGGGGCGTCAATGCCTGATGGCGCGCCGAATGGTGGAGCGTGGTGTGCGCTTCGTCATGGTGATGCATGGCTCCGCCAAGCCTTGGGATGACCACGGCGATATTAAGACTCGTCTCCCGATGCACTGCCGCGAAGTGGACCAGCCCATCGCTGGGTTGCTCAAGGACCTCAAATCGCGGGGCCTGCTCCACGAAACGCTAGTGGTGTGGGCTTCAGAGATGGGCCGCACTCCATTCGATAACAACCTGGTCACCGATAAGCCCGGTCGCGACCACAACCAGTACGGCCTCGTGATGTGGATGGCGGGCGGCGACGTACGTGGCGGCGCGTCATTTGGGCAGACCGACGACTTCGGCACCCGCGCGGCGGGAGAGATTATCCACATGCGTGATCTTCACGCAACGATCCTCCGCTTGATGGGGCTGGATCAGAATCAGCTCACTTATCTCAACCAAGGGCGCCTCAAAAAGCTGACTGACATTGGAGGAAATGTAATCCAGAAAATCATCACGGTATGAAGCGGACCTACCCCGCGACAGACTGCGATAGCTTGACTGGGCTTTGCCATCACTCGTTTTCCAACCGCAAGGGCTCGCTTTGAAAGAGCCGCTGTGACTCGGTTGCGTTCGGGTCGGTGAGGTGGCATTATCCTCGGATATCGATCGCGTGGCCGACACGGTTGTCTGCCGTGATCGTCCTGAGAGCCGACGCCGCTCGCGTTTCTGTGTTCGGGACCTCAAGGGCGTGAGGCTGATACGGTCGATTCGGAGAGGGGAGCCCGGCGAAGGACCCGAATAGTCGCGCCGCTGACGCTGGCTGAGGTAAGGAAGGCCAGGGCGCGAGAAATCCTGGCGGTTCGTCGTGCAGTCGGATGGCACCGGAGTCCGGTTTTTAGCGCCGATCCAGTCCATCACAACGGAATGCTGGAGACCGGGAGGCGGCCTTGGTTGATTCCCCGACGCCAGGCAATCGCACTGTTTTCTGTGCGTACCGAAACAGCGGAATCGCCGGATGGTCCCAAAATCATTACCAGCGATCTCTACGGCTCCGAAGCTGCTGAATGTCGGAATCGTGGTCGCCGCCTCCACTCTGCCGCTCGCGGTCCAGTCAGAGGTACTCCACAGCACGCTGCTGGTTGCGCCTAGGGCATTGTGATCACTGACTACAGTCTGATCACGGAAGGTAACCTGTCGGAGTTGCTGTCCACAGCCCGCCGACCCGTTGGTAGTTCACCGCGAGAATGGCCATCCCCGGTCGCTATCTTCGTCGAGGCCTACAGAGTTTCCTGGACGGTTCCAGCAGGCCACACGGTAAGACACTGGAAGCCAAGATGCCGACTAGGATCGAGGACTCCAGCCGCCGAGACTGAACGCTACGGGTGCTTCTATAGTCGCGGCTTTTGTGGCCTGCCCGCTGGCACCGGACGGCCCGGAGATTTCGCAACCGACCATCCCGGAAGGAGAAGCCCCTGAAGGACCCGCCAACATTGGCGAAGACTCCCCTTCGAAGCGTTCCAGGGCGGCTCCAAAGAAGGGTAACGACAGAAACCCCAGTGAAATCGGGGCGCATAATAGATCCCTGCTCAGAACCGTAAAGTGCATATCGACTTCCTCGAACTCGGATGATGGTCATTTTGTTCGATAGGGTGAACAGAACAGTTGTGGGGGTATTGGCGCTAGTAGTCTGGAGTGCTAGAGTGACTTCAAACTTGAAGGAGGTCGGTCCCATGTTTCAACGTGAGTTGATGCTGCTCGTGCTCGGGGCTGCTGCGTTCGCGCAGACCACCGGCACCGCTACAATCATCGGTGCCATTTCCGACAGCACGGGATCTGTCGTGGTCGGCGCCAAGGTTACGTGCGTCAACACCGGCACGTCTTTCGTTACTCAATCCGTTACAAACGAGGGGGGCGCCTATTATTTGCCGAACCTCATTCCCGGCGCGTACCGCCTCACCATCGAAGCCCATGGATTCAAGCAATATGTGCGCGATGGCATTATCCTGCGCACTGCTGAAACTCCCCGTATCGACGTCCAGCTTGAGGTCGGCAACGTGGCCGAGACCATCACCGTGTCCGCCGCTGCTTCCATTCTGGAAACGGAGACTGCCGCCTCCGGCCAGGTTCTCGAAGGCCAGACCATCGAGAAGATACCGGTCTTCCAGAAGATCATGAACCGCATCCACATCTACATGCCGGGCATGAACGTGGTAAACGACTTACATGCCGTAGGCCAGCGCACGCGCGCCCTCGGATACACCCTCGACGGCCTCAGCGCCAAAGAGGCTGGGAACGGCAGCGCCAACGACGCCTTTGGCATCGTCAACACCACCCTGGATATGATTCAGGAATTCAAGCTCTTTACTACTGGTCTCCCCGCTGAATTCGGCCATCATTCCGGCGGCTTGCTCTCAGGCGTTTTTAAGAGCGGCACTAATCAGCTCCACGGCTCCGTCGACCAACGCTATCTCCCTGACTACCTGCTTCATCGCGGATACATGGAGCAGACAAAGCGCTGCCAGGAGGGTGCTCCAATCTGCAACCCGTTTACCCAGTACGATTTCAACGCGATCGTCGGCGGTCCGGTCTATATTCCCAAGCTTTACAATGGTAAGGATAAGACCTTCTTCTTCTTCGGCTATGGGCGCCACCATGAACAGTTGTCCGAAACGTACATCGGCTCCACACCCAACCAAGCGATGTACGAGGGCGACTTTGGCTTCGGCGGCAAGGGCCTACCCATCTACGACCCTGACACCACCAGGCAGGACGCTAGCGGCCGCTGGATTCGCGACTCGTTCCCCAACAATCGCATCCCGCAGTCCCGCTTTGACCCGGTAAGTCGCAAGATCCTCTCCCTAAACCCCTGGAGGGCGCCGACCGCGCCCGAGATCCTGACTGCTAATGGTCCCGCGAACAATCTCGTCGTCCCCAGCAGTGGCCATGCTTTCTACAACAAATTCGACGTCAAGATCGACCACCAATTCAACCCGAACCACAGAATCTTCGGCCGCTATTCGTGGGTTCCTTCCTATGGCCTGGTGTATCCCAGCGGCCGCTACTCAAGCGTGTTAAAGGATTCGTCAGCAGCCGGCCCGTCTCTTTTTGACCCCTACTTTGAGGTCCCTAACACCGTGCGTAACGCCGTCATCTCTGATACGTACACGATCAACCCAACCAGCATCAACGAACTCCGTCTCGGATTCAACCGCCACCACCGCACCCGCGTTCCCGAAACCCAGGGTAAGGGCTGGGCCGCCCAACTGGGTATTCCTAACGTGAGTGCAGAGAGTTTTCCAGAGATTCGCGGCGGCGGCAGTAAGTACTATGACTTCGGTCCCGAAGGCAAAGACGAGCAGGTGGCGGAAGACTTTAGTTTCCAGAACAACTTCACGAAGATCGTTGGGACCCACACTATCAAGACCGGCTATGAGGTCATTCGAACTCGTCGCAACGCACTGCCGGCTTCATTTCCATCAGGTATCTACAACATGGGCGGGACAGAGCTCCCCTTCACACCCAACACGGGTAACGCCTTCGCATCCTTTCTGCTTGGCACCGTCGCCAACGCGCAGTTCACCAACGCAGCCGCCACCTGGCTCCCTCGTTGGTGGTCCCATTCTGGGTATGTGCAGGATGATTACAAGCCCCTTCGCACCCTCACCCTCAACCTAGGCGTCCGCTGGAGCTACGAGTCCCCCTTCTCCACCAAGCACAGCCAGCAGTCCCAGTTCGATCCCAATGCTATCGACCCCAGCACGGGCCTCAAGGGTGCCATCCTCCACGGAGGCAGCCAGCTGGCCAAGCGTGACCTCAATAACTTCCAGCCGCGCATCGGCCTGGCCTGGAACTTCAAACCCAGGTGGGTCTTCCGCAGCAACTTTGGACTGATTACGGGCGACCTCATGGTGAACGCCATCAACCAGAATTTTCAGGAGTACCTCGCCACGGCCAGTATCGAGCCACCGCCCGGCGATCCCCGCATTCCCTTCAAGCTTTCCCAGGGGCCACCTCCCTTCCGTTTCAACCTCAACCCCGACGGCTCAACCCCATTCGTCGGTACCAACTTCGGCTCCCGTACCGCCGATTGGTACGACCCCAACATGCGCATGCCCTATGTCATGAACTGGTCAGGCGGCGTCCAATGGGAATTCAGGCGCACTTGGGTGGCAGAGCTGCTTTATCAGGGCTCAGCCGGCGTCGGCCTCCTCAACAACTGGAACATCAATGTCTTGCCCCTCGACATTTCTCGTGACCCAAACCAACTCGAGACCATCCGCCAGCAGTATCAGAATTTCCGACCTTACCCTCAATTCGGCGGCATCCAGTATTTCTCGAATTTCGGTCACAGTACCTACCACGGTGCCACGGTCCGCGTCGAGAAGCGCTACTCCACGGGTTTTACCCTGAATTCGTTTTACACGTGGTCCAAAAGCTTGAATAACGCCGACAACGATGGCGGCACGTCCGGTATAACATTTTATAACCGCTCGCTCGAGAAAGGGCGGGCCAATTATGATGTCCACCACCGGTTTCTCACCACCTTTACCTATGAGCTCCCGTGGGGCAAGGGTCACAGGTTTATGAACGTCGGCGGGTGGCGCAATGCCATAGTCGGCGGATGGGAGCTCGTTTGGGTCCAGGCCTTCCAGACGGGACAGCCCTTTACGGTATCTTTTGCGGGCAGCCCCAAGCGCTACCTTCCCGGCGACTCACGGCCGATCCAGATCAAGTCCAACGACGAGGCCAAACTCCGACATGTCGACATTGGCCCCAACCGCTTTCCGATTCCTGCTCAGAACCGTTACTTGAAGCTGGATGCGTTCGCCTACCCCGACAATTTCCAGCCCGGCACGCTGGGTCGCAACACGCTGGAAGCTCCCGGGATCATCTGGTCTCAGGCTTCTCTTTCGAAAGAGTTTCGCTTCCGCGAGCGCCTGCGCTTCCAGCTCCGCTTCGACGTGAACAATGTGTTTCAGAACCAGAACTTCATCGCACCCGACTCCACCTACAATGCGATCAATCCAGCGACCTTCGGCACCTTCGCCACCACTCGTGGCAGCATCTCCGACATCGGCAACGGCCGCTGGCATGGCATCATGGTGTTTCGAGTGGAATGGTAGTTACGGCCAAGTGTGGTTCTTGTGCGCTTCGGCCGCCCTTTTTAGCCTGGGGCTTCTGCATTTCGATCCACGCTCTCTCAGCGAATCGGAAATTTTTGGATGCTGCGCAGGTTGAACTTCCGGAGACCGGATGAAGTGGGTGAGAAGGATTCGCGGAGGCCCAAGCGGTGGCCCACCAAGGATTTGCTTTGGCCTGGTGAAGGCTCTTTGGCACTGCGATCCTTAAGGCGTTAGTGGGCCAAGGTCAAACCCCCCGGAGCGGTGTGCACCGCGGACGGCCCGAGCCTCGCCAATCGATGCGACCCGCGGGACTCCAGCCCCTTGAAGGAATACTATATGCTGAGAAATTTCCAGGAGAATGAATCATGACCCGACGTTCTCTGTTTGGGTTGGCCGCCTCCGCAGTTGCGGCCCCAGCCCGGCCAGTCCGCCTGGGAGGACCCGTGTTTCTCAAAACGGACGATCCGGTGGAACTCGCTCGCGAACATAAGCGCCTGGGCTATAGCGCAGCGTATTGCCCGAACGTCGATCTCTCGGACACGCCCCGTCTTCGTGCGGTTGAGGACGCCTTTCGTGTGCAAAACGTAGCTATCGCTGAAGTGGGAGCCTGGGTGAATCTGCTGGAATCCGACTCGGAAAAGCGCAAGAAGAACCTTCAGTATGCCGAGGACAGGTTGGCTGTCGCTGAGGCAGTTGGCGCGCTGTGTTGTGTCGACGTTGCCGGTTCCTTCAATCCAACGGTTTGGTACGGACCGCATCCGCGGAATGTAACCCAGGAGTACTTTGACGCCACGGTCGAGAACTGCCGCCGGCTGATTGACGCCGTGAAACCGAAGCGGACCTACTTCACCATCGAAATGTCCCCTTGGAATCTTCCCGATAGTCCCGACGAATACCTGAGGCTTATCCGGGCGGTGGGCCGCTCCGCGTTCGGTGTTCACCTGGACCCGTGCAACATCGTCAACTCGCCGCGGCGCATGTATGCGAACGCCGGACTCATCCGTGAGTGTTTCCAGAAACTGGGGCGTTGGATACTGTCGTGTCACGCCAAGGATTTGCGGTGGGTCTACGGGATGCAGATGCAGTTCGAGGAGGTGGCACCCGGCCGCGGTGAAATCGATTTCGGAACCTATCTGCGCCAGGTATCGCAGTCTCCGTTGCAGGCTCCGCTAATGCTCGAGCATCTTAAGACGCCCGAGGAGTACGATGAGGGCGCCCGGCACGTGCGAAGCGTCGCGGCTTCACTGGGATTGGCTGTCGCGTAAAATACCGTTTCTGCCACGACATAACTGGAGGCCTACGCAATACCGTCTCAAACCCTCGATTGAGAACACGGGAAAGCTTGATGACGCGCGCCGCTCCGTTTCCGAGCCGAGAGCCTGGGTGCGGTGCAAACCCAACCACGAGGTCATAGAACTGGACATGAGAGCAAGAACTTTACCAGATTGACACAGGTGCCCCAGTCGCGGAGGATTTCTGGCAGGCGAGGGCCAGGCGGAGTGCCGCGATGGCGTCCGCGGGAGGCGAGACAAGGCTTGCGGTTTTGCTCAGGACGCAATCGAGAAAGTGGGAGACTTCCCGCAAAAACACGGTGTCAAGCACATTGGCATCTTGCTGTGCGACCGTCTCTGGCTCCAATCCGGCCCGATAGCAAATCAACGAGGCTCTTGGTCGATCTGCGGTCCGCCCGCCTTGTTCGCTCGCCATCTCATGCATGCGGAATTCATCGAGGTTCAAGGCGTAATCGAGCGTTCCTTTGTCGCAGACCGCTTTCATGGAAAACACCATTGGGTCACCCTGGAGCATGTAGCTGCTCTCGACAAGCGCTCTCATCCCCGAGGCATAGTTTAGGACTGCGTAGCAATGATTAAGGCCTCCATCGCGTGAATGGACCGCCGCGCAATAGACGCTGTCGGGCATGCCGAAGGTCCAGTTCAGGAAATCGAGATCGTGAATCTGTAGATCAAGGATGGCACCGCCCATCCGCGCGGCGCTGTGCCGCCAGTCCTGCTCACCCCGGACGCTGACCAATAGCGACAGCATACGGCGCATTGTGATGGCACGGCAAGCACCGAGGTTACCCGATCGAAGGAACTCCCGTGCTTGCATGTACTCTGGCCAGAACCGCAGGACGTGGGCGATCATGAAGACAACTCTGGAACGCTGCGCCGCCTCGTACATGGCGTGCGCATCTTCCAGCGTCATCGCGATGGGCTTCTCACACAGGATGTGCTTGCTCGCTGCCGCTGCCTTTTCAACGTATGAGCGGTGCAGATCGTTCGGAACACAGATGTCGACAGCGCGCACGGCAGGGTCGGCGAGCATTTCGTCATAGCTCGGATACATTATCGCGTCGAAGTCCCGGCGCAAGATCTCTGCACGGTCCGGATTGACGCCACGGCAGATGGCCAGGTCGACGTAAGCACACGAGCGAAGCGCGCGTGCGTGAATCCGGCCGATGTCGCCGGTGCCAGCCAACCCAACCCTGATTCTTTCCGGCAAGAAGGCCTCCTGTCAGGGCTGCATCACCCGGCCGAGAATCCGGTCCATGGCATCTGAGGTCTGGCGCAGAATGGCGTCCCCATGATGCGCGTAAGGGAACTGTTCGGCGATCCAGAAGCCATCGAATCCAGCCACGTCTGCAGCCGCCGTGACCGCTGGCCAGTTGACGTCGCCGCTCAGCAGGGGCACGAAACCATGAACAGTGCCCACTGCGCGCCGGAAATCCTTGAGGTGGATCTCCCGAATACGCGGTCCCAGAACCCGAATCCACTGTTCGGCGAACCCAAACAGCGTAACGTTACCCGTATCCAATAGCACGCCACAGTTGGGACTGTCCAAGGCGTCGATGAGCGTCCGCATTTCGAGCGGGCTCCAGAGGAACATGTTCCAGATCGGCTCGACAAGGATCAAGACTCCCAGCCGTTCAGCGACAGGAGCCAGAGTGCGGAGCGCGCCGATTGTGCGATTGTAGGCGTCCTCGTAGTAGACCTGATCCGTCGCCGCATCCCACACTTTGCCGACATAGCCGGGAATAACAAGCACACCAGGTGCGCCGAGCGATTTGGCCACTTCCATAGCCCGCGTTACAACTCGAACGCCGCGTTCCCGGTCCTTTGCGTCATCGCTGGTGAACGAATACTGCAGCGGGGCGATCTCGAGACTGGGAAGCGCCATGCCGTGATCGCGGGCCAAACCGCGAATTTCGGCGAGCGTCGCGTCGGGGGTGTCGAGATTCAACACGCCCGAAGAGATTTCGAGGTAGAGCTGTACTCCTTCGAACCCAGCGTCGCGTGCCCTGCGGAACACGCCGGCATAGTCGCTCGCCCCGCCCAGAAAACCGGTGCCGCCAAGAAAGTCAGGCTGCTCTGAAAAAGCGCGGATGACGATCGCCTTCTTCCAGTTCTTCATTGCAGCCCCTCCGCGGCTTTTCCCCGAGCCGAAACGTCGGTGGTTGCCCGGTCAAACCATCGCTCAAAGCCGGCCGTGCACGGTTCCCCTCGTCTGCGAAGCACGGAGAACTTAGTGAACGGTTGCAGAAATTCGGCCAGCGTTCGGGAACTCCTTCGTTGTGGTACCTGCGAAACCGTGCACTGAGTCGGCAAAAAAATACCTCTCGTCTATTTGTTGATACATTATCAGCTAAAGAACACATTGACTCAAGGGAAAGGCGGCGATCGTGGCTGTTCGCGGGAAGCCCGCGGATCACGGGCTGCGCGATTGCCCGGCTCTCGCTTGGAGGGCACCATTGCTTTCAACCCGATCGACGCGGTAAATGATGCCTCGCGGTGGCTCGCTGCCTGCCTACGTTGTTTTCACCACAAGCCTCCTCCGCCGCCGAATTGCCATCGTGTCCAATAGGGTGAATACGTGGGTGAGGCACGTCGTCTTAAGACTGGACAGAACGGGCCCTTGACCGAATAATGACATCAGCACTGCTCCGAAAAAAGGTACATTCTTCGAGAGTTTGATCCTTATGCCAGCCGGCGCCCAAAAGCGGCGGGATGTCTTGATTCAAGGTGCTTCGTTGGGCGCCGCCCACCTTGTTGGTTCCCTCCCGGCCCTCGCAGCACAGGCGAAACCCGGCGGTAAGCCGCCCCGGTTGCGAATCACGAATATTGAATCCTTTATCGTGCGTCTCCCGCACGAAGGACGTGTCCCCGATCCTTTGAAGGTATACCGGTACGGTGTCACCAGGGTCTACACGGACGCGGGCATCGTGGGGACTTCTTTTATCGGCGTTGCTGCACCCGTGCTTGAAGCATGGGTCAAGCCGACGCTTGTAGGCCAGGATCTTTTCGCCGTGGACGATCATGTTAACCGCCTGCAGACCATGCGTGGCGTCACCGGTGAGCAGACGTGGTCAGGAGCGGAGCACGCTATTTGGGATGCGATCGGCAAAGCGGTTGGCCTGCCGGTCGCCAAGATCCTCGGCGGACATCGTGACAAACTGCGAATCTATCGCACCACAGTTTTTCCAGGAGACCGGAACCAATCCGACGTGCCTTTGGACAGACCCGCAAACTTCGCCGCTCGTTTGAAGCAGGCCGGGTACACTGCGATGAAGATTCAGGCTTGGCGCCGCGATCCGATGGCCGACGTGGAGGTGGTCAGGCTAATCCGCCAAGCCGTCGGGAACGATTTCGAGATCATGGTGGACCGTACCGCCGTTCTTCCCGGCTGGGTCTGGGATTACCAGACCGCCCTGCGCGTTGCGCGTGCGTTAGAGAAGCACCGCACTCTTTGGCTCGAAGAGCCGTTTGACGGCTATGATATCTACGCTTCGGCCCGCCTCGCCGCGGAAGTGGACATGTGGATTACTGGCGGCGAGCTCGGAAACAGCCTGTTTCGTTTTCTGACCTGGATCGCCAATCGAAGCTACGACGTGATCCAACCGGACGTGCGCATCTGCGGCGGCATCTGGATGGCGCGGAAGGTTTCCGTGCTGGCCGAGGCTTTCGGCATCCCTTGTATTCAGCACGGCAATACCGGATTGACGCTGGCCGGCTACATTCAATCCGGTTGTGCCATGCCGAACTGCGACTGGCAGGAGATGGTCGGTATCGGTCCGAATCTACCCGAAGAGGAATTGGAGCCTGCGCTCAAATTGGTACGCACGCCCTATGTGTTCCGCATTCAAAAGGGCTATGTGCATCTCTCCGACTTGCCCGGGCTAGGTCTGGATATCAATGAAGACGCCCTTAAGGAGTATCGAACCGATGGCTAAAGGAAGCAGAAGGGAGTTTCTGACGGCCTCAAGCGCCGCTGCTTCAACGGCCCTCAGTCCAGTGCGGGCTCTGGCTGCGGCGGTCAACCCCGTCCGCATTCGGGATGTGGAACTATTTCCGATCGAGATTCCGGCCTCTCCGGCTGAAGTCGATGCGGGCGTGTACAACCGCTTTGTGGTGGTCAAGGTCGTGACGGATACGGGTGTCACTGGGTATGCGTTCGAGGGGCCGGGAACGGATAACTTTCCAGCTATCCGGCAACTGCTGGTGGGCAAAGAGCTATTCGCGATCGAGAATCATTTGAGGAACGGCCTGATGCGTTGGGGCAGCGTGGAGCACGCACTCTGGGATGCCATCGGCAAAATCGGCAATCAGCCGGTCTACAGACTTCTCGGCGGCGGACCGAAAGCCAGCGTCAAAACCTACCTTACCTGCGTCTGGAGCACGTACCTTCAGCCGGACAGCGTTTCGTACGACCAGCAGGCGGATATGGCCTTGAAGGTTAAGAGGGCCGGCTTCAAGGGTATGAAGATTCAGGCTTGGCGCCCCCATCCGATGCATAACGTGGAAGCGGTCGCGACGATACGTGCGGCCGTTGGACCCGACTTCGCGATCATGGTGGACCGCACCGCGCACGCCCCGGGACAGGTTGGACAACAGGTTTGGGACTTCAAGACCGGTCTTCAGGTGGCTCGCTCGCTCGAAAAACTCGGCGTGTTCTGGCTGGAGGAACCCTTCGCGCGGGACGACTATCAATCACCCGCGCGCCTCGCTGAGATGGTGAGCATGCCAATTACCGGTGGTGAAGGCTATGTGGGCATGCAGCCCTTCCAGCAGTGTCTCGTGAACCGAACGTACGACATCCTCCAGCCGGATGCCCGTCACGCGGGCGGAATTCTCACAACGCGGAAGATCGCCATTCTGGCCGAGGCCTATCATGTGCCTTGTATTCTGCATGGCTCGATCGCCCTGCCGCTCGCCGGCTGGTTGCAGGCGAGCTTCGCGATCGGGGCCGAGTGGCAGGAGATCGTGAGCGTCAGGCCGCCATCGCTGCCTCAGCAGTTGTGGGCTCCTGGATTGAAGGTGCTGAAGAGCAAGGAAATGTTCACGATCCAGAACGGAGCGATCCTGGCGCCAGAATATCCAGGCCTCGGCCTCGACGTGGATGAAGACGCTCTCGAACGGTTCCGAACCAGAGTTTAATGTGGTTGGCCCGCCATCGCGGGGCCAGGAGGTATGAATGAAACGGTCAATCCGAAGCAATATCTTTCAATCGCTGTCCCTCGCTGTCGCGTTGTTTGCTTATTCCTTGAACCTGTCGGCTCAGTACGGCACGGGCACCATCCTCGGCAGTGTCACGGATCCCTCTGGCGCGCCGATTTCCGGCCTGAAAGTGACCGTGAAGAACCTCGACACCAATGAAACCCGCGACTTCATGACGGATTCCGCCGGAGATTACCGCTTCACCGCCCTCCCCGTGGGGCAGTATTCCATCAGCGCCGCGGCAGCGTCGTTCAAAACCGCCACCGTCGAGTCCGCGGCACTTCAGGTGAATACACAGCTTCGCGTAGACATCATCATGCAGCTTGGCTCGGTGGCGGAGAAAATCCAGGTAACCGCTCAGACTCCCCAGCTACAGACCGATACGGCTACTCTGGGCACCAGTATCGACAAGCGCACCATGCTGGAGTTGCCCTTGAACTCCCGGAACTTCTATGACCTGATGGCGCTGAGCCCCGCCGTGATCCGCGTGTTCGGAGCCAGTGCGGTGATGGACAATCGGACGGCCTCGCTGGGAGGCAGCCGCAGCACTTCCGTTGGGGCCAACCTGGATGGTGTCGATTTCACTATCGGCAATGTGTCCAACCCCGCCATCGCTCTGTCGCTCGACGCGATCGAGGAGTTCAAAGTCCAATTGAACTTCGTGGATGCCTCGTACGGCCATGGCGTGGCAAACATCGACATGATCATCCGGCGCGGCACGAATGCATTCCACGGGGTCGTGTACGATTTTGTAAGAAACCGGGCCTTCCAGGCCGGGCAGTTCTTCCGCCCGCCGCGCGGCGCTCCGCGCTTCAGCTACAACCAGTTCGGCGTCAGCGCCGGCGGCGCAATCGTTAAGAATAAGACCTTTTATTTCGGGAATTATGAAGGCCGGCGGCGCAGAACCGGAACCATTCAACAAAGCCTCGTACCGACGTCGGAGATGCAGCAAGGCGATTTCTCCGCTTTAGGCAGAGTCATCCGGGATCCATCCAGCAATAACGAGCCGTTCCCTGGAAATATCATCTCCAGTACACGATTCGACGGTATTTCCAAACAACTGATTCAGTATTTCCCGGCGCCGAATTTCGTGAACATCCGGCCGGGTGTCAATTACCTGATCACGCCCAGTGATACGGAACAGAGGGACCAGTTCACGATCCGCATCGATCAGCGGATCTCCGATAAGGGTATGCTCTTCGGACATTATTCCTTTGCCCAGAATGAAGTTGTTGGCTCCTCTTATCGGCCGCCGAACAATACCATTTCGCCAAACCGCCATCAGCACGTCGCTATCGGCTACACCCACGTGGTCAACCCCGGGCTGGTCAGCGAGACGCGGCTGGGATTCACCAGGGCTTTTCTGGCAGCTTCCATATTCGGAGACAGGACGTCCACAAACTACGCGAAGGAACTGGGCTTGAAAAACCTGGCTGCGAATCCTGGTGATTATTCGCTTCCAGCTTTGAACCTCGTCGGCTATTCATCCGGAAACGTGGGAAATTTTGGCGGGCGCGGCAGTCGTATCGTGCAGAATAACCTCTATTACCGCGCCGGTGAGGCCTTAACCTACATCCGCAACAGGCACGCTTTGAAATTTGGGGGTGACATCAGCCGGCTAATGATGGGCTACGACCAGGGAAGCAACCAGGACGGAATCTTCGCCTTCAGCGGCAATTATACCGGGAATGCCTTTTCAGATTTCCTGCTTGGTCTGCCTGGCACGGCATTGGGTGGGCTCGGAAGCGTCGGGAACCTGGGCGGAGTTGCCAAGTACTCGATCGGCACCCAATTCCAGTGGTACGTGCAGGATGATTGGAAAGTCACGGAGCGGCTCACGCTGAACCTGGGGGTCCGCTACGAATTGTTCCAGCAGTGGAGGGGAAGATTGGCCAATTTCGACCTTGGTACGGGGCGGCAGTTGCTCGCGGGAAGCGCGAGCTACTATGTCCCGGGAGTGGGCCTGATCCAGGGTTCGGGGACGCCGCTCCTCCCTGAACGGCCGATCGTGACCGATCCAAACAACTTTGGGCCGCGACTGGGCATCGCATACCGGATCGGCAGCCGCACTACGCTGCGCACGGGAGCGGGCGTCTTTTACGACCTCACGGTTGGTACTTACACGTTGGCCACCATGATGAGCACGCCACCGTACTTTATCAATGCCACTCTGGTGTCCGACCCTACGCGCCCGCAGTACGTCCTCTCGCAACTGTTTCCTTCGCCGGATCAGGTGAGAGCGGCCGTCACCACGAACATCGATCTGCAAAGGCGAACCCCTTACGTCTACCAGTACAACTTCAACCTGCAGCATCAGGTCCGGCCCGGATTGCTAGTCGAAGCGGGGTACATGGGGAACACTGGCCAGAAAGGTAGCGGACTGAACTCCCAACTGTGGGTCAATCAGCCGCGCTTGCCATCAAATCCGGTCAACCCCGAACCGTTCGCCCAGCGCATGCCTTACCCCAGCCTGCCTCCAACCTTTCAGCAGGTCGCTCATTATCAATGGAACAACTATAACGCCGGCTATTTGAAAGTAGAGCAGCGCGTCGCCGGCGGGCTCTCTTTTACTGTTGCGTACACTTTCTCAAAACTCTTAGACAGTGGAGCCGCCGGTCAGAACATGAACAACCGACGGCTCGAACGCGGCCTGAGCGATCTGAACGTGACCAATAACTTCAATGCTGGCTACGTCTACGAACTTCCGTTTGGGAGAGGCAGACACTTTAACATTCGGAACCGGTACCTCGACGTCATTGCCGGAGGCTGGCAGATCAGCGGGATCACCACGTTCCAGACCGGGGTGCCGATCACGATCGTCACGGCGAGTGATATCGGGCTTGTCGGAACGGGGGGCCAGCGAGCCAGTGCGACGGGAGTCGCACCGCAAAAGCTGGATCCGCGCACGAACAACCTTCTGGGATTCAATGTCTCGGCCTACACTCTGCCCGCCCGAGGCACGTTCGGAAATCTCGCGCGAAACGTTCAACCGGGCTTCGGCACGAACAACTGGGACGTGGGATTCGACAAGAGCATCGCGGTCCCCCGGCTCGGCGAAGCCTCGCGTTTCCAAATACGCGCCGAGTTTTTCAATATCGTCAACCACACGCAGTTCTCCGGCATCGGCACGGCTGCTGACATTCCGTCCAACTTTGGTCGCGTGAATAGTGCGCGGGATCCTCGCATTATGCAGCTTGCCGGGAGATTGTACTGGTAGATACGGAGTTGCGGCGATCCCACCCCTGGAGAGCTGCGAACGTGCGAGACTTGGAACCCCCAAGGCACGAACCGCACCATCGAACAAAATCGCGACATCATCTTCGCAGTTGAAAAGATGGATGTCGGAGAATATCTCGGGCCAAATGATCCAAAGGCGCCCCTTGGCGCGCGAAGTAGCCGATGAATACTGGCTTCTGAGTGATGGCGCACGTCGTCGGTTCGAAGTTGCCGTTGCGCTTAATCTTCGCATTACTAAAACCAAAGAAGTGCGATGCGATCACGCCTTGCTGCCGTCGACTCGAGGGCGCCATCCTTGATGAGCAGGGGCTTGTAGTCCGGGTTGTCGCGAACCGTGCTTTCATCCAGACATTGGCCAGGGCGCCGGCTTCGGCTTCGAGACCGTCGAGGTGGCCATCCGGTAGAACCTGTTTACGGGCACTATACCGCCGCCACCTTGCGGTCGATGAAGGGGCCGAGCAGAAGTAAAGGACGGTGAGTCTGGGGAGGACGTCGCGACGACGACTTCGAAAGGCCCATCCCACACCTCGAGGATCCTAGAAAGGAACAAGAAATACCATTCGGGGGCGGGAACTAGGTTATGCGATTCGTCGGTCTTGGATCAACACTCGGCGATTCGCTGTATCGGCATACGCGGGCCCGTGCGATCCCGCCGCCGTAATGGGGGCATCAGATCACCGATCTGAGATTTGAAGCGCATTCCCTCCGGCTAGAGGACGGCGGGCCCTAGTCTAGAGGGTGATTCCTACTATGCTCGGCCGGAGGTCAAATCTGGCGCGGACATTCCCTTCAGGAGATCTGACGCTCATAGCAGTCGGGATGTACGTGATTATTGGGTTGAGACGCGCTTTTGTCTGAAGGCACATCATGCTAGACTTTGGCCAAGTTCACTGTACGGGACAAGAGATCACACAGGGGCCCAATGTCTAGTCTGAAGACCAAGAGCGTTCCTGCTGTAGAGAAAGCGCTGACCATTTTCGAGATGTTGGCAGCATCAAAGAAAGGTTTACGCCTCTCGGAAATGGCACGGAACATGGGCTTGCCCCGAAGTTCGACGCATTATGTTCTGCTTACCCTCCAGCGGCGGGGTTACCTGTTCCGAAGCGGCGAGCGGCGCCGGTATATGTTCACCTCCAAGTTTTTCAGTCTGGCGAACTCGACGTTAAGTGGGCTTAGCATTCGCGAGCAGTCCCGGCCTTTGCTCCGCGCGCTGATGGAAAGGACTGGCTTGACAGTTCACATGGCACTGCTCGATCAAGACGAACTTGTACTCGTTGAAAGGATCGCGCCGCCCGTACCGTTCCAGCTCGCCACCTGGGTTGGTAAACGAATGGCCGGGCACTGCACGGGAGCGGGCAAGGCACTCCTGGCCTATTTGCCAGAGGCAATCCTGGATCGGGTGATCAGTCATGGCCTGATTCGGTACAACGACAACACCATAGTCTCTCCGAAGAAATTGAGAGAGGAACTGGCCCATGTTCGCCAGCGGGGCTACGCGTTGGATGATGAAGAGGAGACCATCGGGCTTCGCTGCGTCGGCGCTCCCGTTCTGGATGCTACCAAATGGGCCATTGCGGCCATCAGCATTGCAGGAACGACTTCTCAGATCACGCCGGAGAACTTAACCTCGTTGACCGAAAAACTGACCCAGACCGCGAGCGCCTTAACTCAGCACCTGGTTTACGACGCGGAACCGGCTCAGCTGGGTCCGCCAGCGATTTCCTGTCACGATAAGACATAACCTCGTTTCGTTCACCGAATTGAGCACGCCATTATCCCGGCTCCAGAGCACCAACGGCGCCTCCACTGGCTGCCGGGAAAGCTCCCAAAGCCAAATGACGGCAACTCATTGCGCCATCCAGGGACCAACTTCCTCCAGATGCGGTCTCTCCCGCCTCCAACGATCGGACATGTCGCGCCAGTCCCAAGTGCCATCGTCTGGCTTAGCAGGCCTTCACGGTCGAGATCTGGATGGTGGCCATCCGGAAAGCAGCCGCACTTGGCGACTGACCGTGATGGGCGCGACCAAGTCACGTCGGCGTTGCGGCGGGGGTACCGGGGTGGACAAGCTCCTCCCAGATGCCTTAACGAGGCCCGATCAATCGTTTTTGTTCGACGGGCAGAACAAAAACTCCCATTTCGGGGAAGATATGTTGATTGCCTTGAAGCGAGGATTTAGAATCTATCAGATACACTGAAGCGGATAGATCATGCGAATGCCAAACGCCGAAGCACAGTTATCGAGGTCTTCCGTTCTCGCGGAGCAGGCTGCCAAGTACACTCCCGGAGGAGTCCATTCGTCGACTCGAGGTCTGAATCCGCGTATGGTCTGGAAGGATGCCAGCGGATCCAAACTAACCGACGTCGATGGCCGAGAGTACATCGATTACCATGCTGCGTTCGGTCCGATCATTCTCGGACATTGCGACCCGATCGTCGAACGCAGCGTGATTGAGGCGCTGCATCTCAGCTTGATCGGAGTCGGCACAAATGAACTCGAGATTGAGCTGTCGCGTAAACTGGTACAGCATATTCCTTCAGCCCAAAAGGCGCTACTCTGCGTGACCGGTTCTGAAGCGACGTACAATGCCGTCCGAGTCGCCCGCGCCGTGACGGGACGCCAGAGGTTGATTAAGTTTCAGGGTTGCTACCACGGCTGGCACGATTACCTGTGCATGAATATCATCAGCTCTCCAGATAAAATGGGACAATACGATCCTGCCTCGGCCGGTACGCTCGAGGAGAGCATGCGCCACACAACCGTGTTGGACTTCAACTGCCTCGATGCCGTGGAAGATACGCTGCGCCAAGATAGCCATGATGTGGCTGCGATTATCCTGGAACCAATACCTCACAACATCGGATGCGTGATGCCCAAACAAGAGTTCCTGGAGGGTCTTCGCCAGTTAGCTACGCTCCACGGCGTAATCCTAATTTTCGATGAAGTGATTACCGGGTTTCGCCACGGACTCGGCGGCTTCCAGGCCGTCTGCGGAGTAACGCCGGACCTGACAACACTCGCAAAGAGCATGGCCAACGGATACCCGGCTGCCGCGCTGGTGGGTCGCGCGGACATCCTGGATCGATTCCAAACCGCCGATGGAGATGTCTTCTTCGCCGGTACCTACAACGCGCATCCAATCGGGGTGGCTGCCGCGCTTGGCACCATCGAGCAACTGGAGGACGGCGCGATTCATGCCCGTTTGTTTGAGAATGGCGCCTGGATGGCGCGGGAGCTGACGGCCATGCTGGAGCGGCTGAAGCTCCGCGCCCATGTTGCCCAGTACGGATCCGTTTTCGTTATCTACTTCATGGAGCCGCCGGTCGGGAGTTACACCGACCTCCTCCGGAACGACAAGCGGAGGGATGTGCAATTTCGCCGGGGCATGATCGCTCGCGGCTGCTTTTGTCTGCCCCTTCCATTGAAGCGGAATCATATCTCCGCAGCCCACACAAGCGAGGATCTCGCCCGCACGTTAGAGGCAGCCGAGGATGTGCTGAAAGAGATCGCGAGGGGTTGACCGGTGAAAATCGTCGACGTTGAAGTGATCTGTATCGGGCGTCCTCCCAATTATTCGGCCGGCGGCGAAGGAGAGTTCGTAACTTCTCCGCTGCAGGCGCTTCCGGATGGCGAGCGGTTGATGGGCGCGCACTTCGTCGGGCTTCGAGGCGGTCCGGTCTATGCCGTGCTGGTGCGGATTCGGACCGACGACGGCCTTACAGGGGTTGGAAGCGTTGGGGTAGGCAGCGGCGCGGCAGCATATGTCTTGCGTCAACACCTGAAGCCTCTCCTTCTGAATCAGAATCCGTTCAACGTCGAACTGCTCTGGGAGACGATGTTTCGCTCAACGCTCAATTACGGCCGAAAGGGCCTCGTGCTGGAAGCGATCAGCGCCGTGGATATCGCGTTGTGGGATATCCTCGGGAAGGCCGCGAATCAGCCTGTTTACAACCTATTGGGCGGCAGGACCCGGGAGCGCATTCCGGTTTACGGGAGCCGACTGTACGCCCATCGCAATCTCGATTGTCTCGCTGCGCAGGCGGCAAGCCTGGTCCGGGCGGGATTCTGCGCCGTCAAACAGCGATTCGGTTATGGACCCGCGGATGGACTCCCCGGCATGCGAAGGAACCTGGAACTGGTGCAGACGGTTCGAGGAGCTATCGGGCCGGACGTGGAGCTCATGGCCGACGCATACATGGGCTGGGACGTTCCGTATGCTATCCGGATGATCCGCATGTTGGAAGACGCCGGGATGAACCTGCGGTGGGTGGAGGAACCAGTCATTCCCGACGACATCGATGGTTATGCGCAGATCCGTCGAAGTGTTCATACAGCTATCAGCGGGGGGGAACATGAGTTCACCCGCTACGGATACCGGGAATTGATTCGCAAGGAGGCCGTCGACATCCTCCAGCCCGATGTAAATCGGGTTGGCGGCATCACCGAAGCCCGGAAGATCTGGGCCATGGCCGCCGGGCACGGATTGGCAGTGATACCGCATGCCGGACAGGCGCACAACTATCATCTCGTCATTTCGAACATGAACTCGCCGATGGCGGAGTATTTCCCGCACCCTTCCGAAGGTGGGATTCTCGACGACGACACTCTGTTCTATGAGCTGTTCGACGGTGAGCCGCGAGCCAGAGACGGATATGTCAGCCTGTCCGATACTCCTGGGCTTGGAGTAACGCTCAACGAGGACCAAGTCGGGGCATGGAGAATCGAGCCATGAAGCAAATGGATGCGTTGTTCGTTGCGGCGGTTGGCGCCTGTTCTGCCGAAAAAATCGAGGATCAGGCGGGTGCGTTATTCCCCAGGCATGCATCCTCGAACCGGGCGATGTTGAGCGGCATCGTCGGCAATTACGGCTCAGGCTGATGTTCCACGCCGGGTTCGATAGCTTGTTCAACCACACGCGGGTTTTTCGCGTAAACGAAGAGGTGTGATTCGATGCGCAGGAACAGCGGGCCAAGACTCATTGCGGTGAGTTCACGGCGGCGAGCGACGGGCGTGGCGTTCAGGTTGGAAACAATACGGCTTCCGAGGTCATAACCATGCGGGCTCTAACATTGATTGTGCTGCTTACCGCCGTTCTCCAGGCAGGCGAGTTCGAAGAGAAGGTTCTCCCCGTCCTGCGAGCCAACTGCATGCCGTGCCATGATGCCCGGACGCATAGCAGCGGATTCGCGGCCACGGACCTGGCTTCCGTCCTGAAGGGCGGAGCACGCTTCGGAGTTGCCGTTAGTCCGGGCGCTCCCGAAAAGAGCCCGCTCTATCTTCTCGTGACCGGCAAAAAGCAGCCGAAAATGCCGATGGACAAAGAACTGAGCGCGGAGAGCCTGTCGGCAATTGAAAACTGGATCCGTACGGGAGCTGAGGAGATACGCGCTGCTCTGCCGCGGCAGAAGAAATACTGGGCTTACGAGAAGCCAGCAAGGACCGCGGAACCACCGGTGAAAGATGGAATGTGGATTCGCAATGCAGTTGACCGGTTTATTCTGGCAAAACTCGAGTCGCGAGGCCTGCGTCCGTCTTCCGAGGCCAACCGTCGTACGCTGATCCGCCGTGTCTATTTCGATTTGATCGGCTTGCCGCCTTCCCCGGAAGAGGTACAGCAGTTTGTTGAGACTACCGATCCAGGCGCCTACGAGAAGCTGGTCGACAAGCTTCTCATGGATCCGCGCTACGGGGAACGATGGGGGCGTCACTGGCTCGACCTCGCACGGTATTCGGATACGAACGGGTATGAAGGGGACACAGAGTACTTCCACGCGTGGCGATATCGGGACTATGTGGTGGATTCGCTCAACTCCGACAAGCCTTACGACCAGTTCGTGATGGAGCAGATTGCCGGAGATGAATGGACCAGAGTGCGCGGATTGGCAGTGCCGGCCGCCGACCCTGAAAAAGTGGTGGCACTCACATTCCTCCGGCTCGCTCCTTTCAATAGAACACCGCAGAGCGACGAGAATCGCGACTCGGTATTGAGCGAGATCACCTCAACGGTGAGCGCGGCATTCCTGGGTCTGACTGTCGGCTGCGCAAAATGCCACGACCATAAATACGATCAGATCCCGCAAAAAGACTTTTATCGCATGAAGGCCTTTTTCGAGACCATGCAGATCCCCGGCAGTGAACGCGTGGGCGGTTCCGAGCCCGCGGCCTTCTTCAAACCCGGCCAGAAAGAATGGGCCGAGAAAGAAAGGGCGAGAACGAGCGCCGAGTTGGAGTCGGTGCGTAAAGAATTCTCCGCGTTAGAGAAGGCTCTTGTCGAGCGCCTGTCCGCCCATCGAAGTAAACCGGCCACCGCGGCTGACGTGAAAGCTTTGGTTGTCGAGGAGTTGAACAACACGCTAAGTCTTGATCGGAAGGATGACATCTTCAACGCCGGTGAGCGCGCACTGTATAGAAACCTCAGCGACCATATGAGCTGGAGCGAGAAGACGCTCACCCGACTGGAGCCGCGAGCTTGGGCCGTTCACAATGCCGACGGCCCTCCGTTTGGACCCATCGTGCCCGTTACGCACGTCCAGATCCGCGGCGATTATGACCGTCTGGGGGAGCCTGTCGAGCCCGGCTTCCCTAGTTGCCTCACCGGCACCTCGGAGCCGGCCGCGCTTGAACTTGATCCGTATCGGATGTTTCCCACGCATGGCCGCCGCATGACACTTGCGCGATGGATCGCTAGCGCGGACAACCCGCTGTTTGCCCGGGTAATGGTGAACCGCCTGTGGCATCACCATTTCGGCGTGGGCATTGTTGAGACTACCAGCGACTTCGGAAGAAACGGTTCTCCACCATCGCACCCGGAGCTGCTCGACTGGCTGGCGGTTCGGTTCATCGAGGAAAGGTGGAGCCTTAAAGCGATGCACCGGCTGATGATGAACTCCGCCTCGTACCGTCAGGCGTCTGATCGTGTCGATGAGCTGGCAGAAAAAGTGGATTCGGAAAATCGGCTGCTGTGGCGTTTCAGTCCACGGCGCCTCGAAGGAGAGGCCATCCGTGACAGTATCCTCGCCGTGAGCGGACGGCTCAACCCCGAACGGGGTGGCTTGCCCGTGTATCCGGCGATGCCGAAGGACCTGGATCCTTCCCGGATCAAGGGTGTCGATACGTGGGAAACCTCCCATGAACCGGACACGCTGAAGCGGAGTCTCTATACTTTTCAGCGGCGAAGCCTGAACTTCGCCCTTCTGGAAACGCTGGACGCCCCGGTCCCCAATGCCACCTGCGACCGCAGGCGGTCCTCTGTAACCGCGCTGCAGGCTCTGGCGCTCTATAACGGCCAGTTTGTGAATGAGGAATCGAGACATTTCGCGGCGCGGCTGCGGAAAGAAGCAGGCCCGGACGCGCGCGAGCAGATTGAAAGAGCGTTTCTCCTGGCGTTTGGGCGCAAACCATCGGCCAGGGAAAAGGAGCGACTGTTGAAGTTAATGGAATCGAATAAAGATCCAGGGGAGGCAGCGGTGGGCCTCGGTCGCGTGGTGCTCAACAGCAATGAGTTCGTGTACGTGGATTGAAAGGAGATCTGATGACCTGCAATAAGCCTCTGACTCGTCGCGAAGTTCTCGGGCGCTTTTGCAACGGCGTAGGCAGTCTGGCGTTGGCGAACCTGCTGGCCGAAGAGGATCTGACTGCGGCCACGGTTCCCGCGAATCCGCTCGCAGTGCGCCCGCAGCATCTGGCCCGCAAGGCAAAGCACTGCATTTTTCTGTTCATGACGGGCGGCGTCAGCCAGGTTGACTCCTTTGAGTATAAGCCCATGCTGAAGGAGTACGCGGACAAGATGATCCCCAGGATGCCGCACGGGACTGGAGAACTGGAGGGCTTCCTCGAGCAGCCACACCGCGTCATTCCAAGTCCCTTCGAGTTTAGGCGGCATGGGAATTCCGGCAAGTACATTTCGACATTATTTCCGCACCTGGCCGGCAAAGTGGACGACATTGCCTTCATCCACGGCATTAAGGTAGATAACAACAATCACGGCCCCGCAACCATGCACGTTAACACCGGGTCTCAACTTCAGGGTTCGCCGTCGGTCGGCGCGTGGATTGCGTATGGCCTCGGCTCCCCGAACCAGAACCTGCCAGGCTACGTAGTGATTCAGGATCATCGAGGAGCGCCAGTAAACGGGTCGGCGGTATGGGGCAATGGGTTTCTCCCTGCGTCTTACCAGGGCACGATGTTTCGCTCGGCCGGCACGCCGATTCTTGACCTGAAAGCGCCGGAGGGGTTAAGCCGGGACCGGCAGCGTCAGGAGTTCGATGCGCTGAAGTTCCTCAACGAGGAGCATCGCAGCGTTCGGCCGGGAGCCAACGAGTTGGAGGCCCGCATCAACGCCTATGAGCTCGCTTTCCGGATGCAATTGGAGGCGCCGGGCGCCGTGGACCTGTCGAAGGAATCGGAAACTACCAGAAAAATGTATGGCCTCGACGATCCAGTGACCGAGGCCTTCGGCCGGCAGTGCCTGACCGCCCGCCGTTTGGTCGAGAAAGGCGTGCGCTACGTGTTGCTGACACATGGCGTCGATCAAAACCGCTACAGTTGGGACGACCACGGGAATATCGCCGAGAGGATGCCGCAGCACGCGGCTGAGGTGGACAAACCGGTGGCGGCGCTGTTGCAGGATCTGAAGCAGCGCGGGCTATTGGACGAGACATTGGTCGTCTGGACTTCGGAGATGGGCCGTACATCTTTCATACCCGGAATTGATTCGACGAAACCTGGCCGCGGCCACAATCAGAACGCCCTCGTGATGTGGCTAGCTGGAGCCAATACAAAAGGCGGCGTGACCTATGGAGAAACCGATGATTTTTCGGTGATGTCCGTCGGCGAGCCGATCCCCATGCGCGACGTGCATGGAACGATTCTCAATCTTATGGGTCTTGACGATTCACGTCTCACTTACTTGCACGCGGGCCGCTTCCGCCGGCTGACCGACATAGGAGGCCGTATAATCCAGGAAATCATCGCGTGATTCGGGCCGCCACAGTTTTCCCGTGCACGTTTCAGCATTCCGGCGCACACCGCTGTTGACAGCCGCAGGCGTTGTTCGAGCTGCGAAATGTCTCGGACCTATATCCATCCTGACAGTTGTGTGGTCGCGTTGGTTGAATCGCGGGTGAATCACGCCTTGCCGCGGCAAGATGCAAGAGCCGGTGTTTTCGTGCGTAGCGGAAGAAGCTCGACGGGCGCGGCCTGTAGTAGCACCCTTTTCATGGGCTGGATCGCTCGAGAGTGTCGCAGCAATGCGCAAACCGGCTATTGGTCGCTGCTCTCTGAAGCCAACATCTCCGCGGCTGATGCAGTTTCGCCCGTTCCCCTGGCCGCGCCCAACGGCAGGTGCTCCGAAGCCAGGATCTGAAACGCGTTCGCATACCCCGACGGTCGACAATGACAACATGAATCTGTATTGGGCGCCGAGGATGCTCGATCCGGAAGGTCCCTGATGGAATGCAGGAAACGGCTTGCTGCTCGCCCCGGCGTGAGACCTCGCAAAACGAATGCCTATCGACTAACCTCCGTTTCCTTCTTCGAGGTCTGCAACACATCATCGGAGGCGCCTGAGCCTTCCATCTCCGGAGCGTGCGCCATGAGGTGCCGCGACAATTTTTCGGCTGTCCCCTTGAGTTTAGCCGCCAGCGATTCCAGATTGTCGGAAGTGATCTCGTGGGTACCACCCGCAATACTAATCGCCGCAATTGCTTGGCCGGAGCCCAGAACTGCCGCGCCAACGCAGCGAAGGCCGACGGTTTCCTCCTCGTCGTCCAGAGAGTAACCAAGCTGCCGGATCCGCGCCAGTTCCTGGAGCAGCTTGCGAGACGAGACGATGGTGTTGTCGTTGTACTGCATCAATCCTTGGCGGATGATCTGGTTTATCCTTTCTTCGGGCAGGTGCGCAAGCAGCGCTTTTCCGAGCCCGGTGCAGTGGATTGCCATCCGCTTGCCCACCCAGCTGGGAAGGCGAAACGGGGTTGGCTCCGCTTTTTCGATTAGGACGAGTTCGTTCTGTTCCAGTAGCGCCATGTGGACGGTCAGACCAGTCGACTCCATCAGTTGACGAAGGAATGGTCGAGATTCCTCCCCCAGGCCCAGACCGCTCTGCGCGGAACTGGCCAGAGAAAATAACTTCGACGTGAACATGTATCGGCCGCGCTCCCCCCTTCGGTAAAGGTAGCCGCGCCGCTCGAGCGTCGATAACACATAGTGGACAGAACTCTTCGGCAGTTCCAGACTGCGGGCGATTTCTGAGAGCGTCAAACCTTTCCTTGCGGCCCCCATGATTTCAAAAATCGTTAGCGCTCTCTCGACCGCGGGAACACTCTTGGTCTTTGCTGTGCACATATAACTCCCGGGCGGTCATGCCAATAGAGCGACCTCATCCAGACGAGCGTCTATCCAATGGGGACGCCCGTTATTGACCAGGCGAATCGGGCGTCCGGCGGGAGCCCGATGCTCTTTCGCCGGATCGATCCCTAGGCGGTCATAAATCGGGCACAAGATCCTCCGCCCGCACCGGATCATCTCCGCGATCCGATCCAATGGCATCCGGGGAACCGTACGCCCGGCCGCGTTTAGCGCCTCCCAGGGATCAGCACGGAAGAACCCCAGGCCAGTGATCGAGCCCGTCGTTATTTTGATCCTCAAGTTGAACTTGCCGGCGACCGCCGGCAGCCCCTTCCACGTTTGCTAGTATTTCGACCCCGGCTCCGCAGCGGTTGAAATCGTTGGTTCCGCTGACACTGTCACACTCCGAGCCAGCCGGGGTCTCTCCCTGCTGCGGGAAGTCGCCGGTAAATTGAACGGTGGCGGTCTCGCCGGCCTGTCCTCCCAGCGGAAAAATCGAACGGAGGATCGGCGGCTGCACCTTCAACTCAGAGGGGGTGTTATACAGTGCACCCGCGAATCCGCATGCACAAACCGCGATCAGCCATCCCAAGAGCGGTGCCCGTATACGCAACGCGATCCTCTTCTTCGTGCTTAGTCTAAAGGATCAGCCAGATCGCTGGACGAACGAGAATTTCATAGATTCGCATTCGTTCACCCTATTGGACAATATTCGTGAGCCTTGCCACGCCAAGGACGACGGTCAGTTTCAGTCCGCCCTAACGATAAGCCTGAAAATCCGTCGAAACCTCGGTGGGGCATTAAACCAGCGGCGCGAACGGCTGAGACCGCCCACCGGCATGAAGCCAGCACGCGCGGGTAACCGCACGTCTCCTGATGCGGTCCGCTATCTGGTGGCCGAGAAGCGAATTCGAAGCGCGGTCTCGCAATGGGGTCGCAATGGGGTCCCGCTATCGCCGCGCAGCCGCGGCCGTAGCGGCCGCGACCGAACCTCTTGCAGCCCACTCCACCCCGCGCTGGAACAGCTCCACGAAGGCTGGGGAACTGACCGACTTCACATCGTGTCCCAACAGCGTTGAAAAAACTCGCCCGCTACCGTATTGATGAGTCCAGACGAGTGTTTCGTCCCGGCCGCTGCCGCAGACCCTGACCTGCCCGCCCGTGCAGTTCGCGGGGTCGTCAAAGGCAGTGACCAGGATCCGGATATCCTTCTGGAAACGGATGGCTTGGCTGATTTCATCCGATTGTATAAAGGTCCGAGGCAGGCCACGGGTGACTGGACTCTCAGCATCTACGATTTTCGCCTCAAAGGTGTGGTACGGAGCATGGCGGGAGCCTGCCCGCCATGCGCCGCCAGTCATTTTTTCGTACTCGGGCCATTCATCGAATGCACTCATCGCCCCGTGAAACGCCACCAGTCCCTTGCCGCTCGCGACAAAACTCGACGCAGCTGTCCGTGTGGCCTCCGTCCATGCCGGACCATAACGCAGAAGATAGTTCGTGTAGTTGAGTACGATCACGTCATAGCCTTCAAAGGTCGCCGCACTGCACCCCTGCGGCTCTTCGTTGACGCGGACTTCAAACCTGCCCGAGGCTTCCAGGATTCCACGCAACGAATTCGTCACGGTACGCCAGTCATGCATGTTGTAGCCGGTCAGGATCAACACCTGAATCTTTTTCGGATCATGGCCGGGAATCGCGGTCTGGCCGCAGAGCGGCAACGAGGTCAACAACAGCGATAGGCCAATCAATCGTACTATCAGGGTCCGCTCCATCGATTCGAGGCAGATAGCTCCGGCTAGCGGCGTTGACACGTCAGCCCGCCGATAGTATATCAATATGTGACACTAATCAATGGTAAGTTTGGAGTCCTCAGATGGAAGGAGAGCTGATCTCTCGGGACGTAAGTTCAGAAGGTTCGGTGCGCCGCGTCAGCGGCGACGAATTCACAGGAGGCGGTCCGATTCGGCTTAATTCGGTCCGCCGGGGCCGGGGCAGGTGTGAAGCCTGAGCGCCCAAGATTCGCGCGTTTCGTGATGAATATCCGGAAGGCACGCTACGCGCAATTTCTCATCCGGGCAGCGGCCTATCGGGGACGTGAAGCAACCTGGGTCGGTCTCCTTAGGTCTAGCTAAGCTTGGAATCCGCATATCGATTTGAAGCGGATCGTCTGGTGACCAGCCAGTAAGGAATCCATCCATACGTAATCAGACGAGGGCATCCCGGAAATTAATCGATGAAAAGGGGAAATGAATCCAATGGAATCGAACAGGCAACGACCGCTCTCAGCAGGTGTCGCGCGCCGGGATTTCCTGCGCGCCACCGCCGCCGGAATGACGTTCAACGCGCCGGCGATCCTCGGCCAGAATGCAAGTTCACAGGCACCGGTCCGCTTTGGACTCATCGGCTGCGGAGGCCGCGGAACTCATGATGCGAGCGTGTTGATCTCCGAGGCGGGAGCGCAGTTGGTTGCGCTGGCCGATCTTTTCGAGAACAAGCTCACGCCCGCCAAGGAGAAGCTGGACCGCGTCCTGGACCAGAAGGGCTTTCCGGCAGTAGCTCCGAACCGGCTCTACCAGGGACCGGACGCCGCGGAGCAATTGGCTCATTCCGATCTCGACGCGGTGCTGATTGCCATCACGCCGTATTTTTACCCAGGCGTTCTGGAGAAGGTGGCGACTACCGGCAGGCACATCTACTGTGAGAAACCAGTGGCAACGGATGTCGCAGGCTGCTTGAAAGTGATCGATCTCGCCAGGCGGCTTGACGGAAAGGTGGTTTTTCATGTAGGGCTTCAAGTGCCCTGGGCCACGGCGATGCAGGAGATGGGCCGCCGCATCGAGCAGGGAGCGATCGGAGATATTGTAACCGCGCAGTCGTTTTTCTATTACGGAGGAGGCGGCCGCAAACGTGAGCCGGGAGTGAGCAACGCGGAGGCCCGGCTGAGGGCGTGGGGAGGGGACCGGATTCTCTCGGGCGACATCGTGGTCGAGCAGAACGTCCACGGGCTCGACAAAATCAATTGGATACTGAAGTCGCATCCGGTTTCCGCCGTTGCCAGGGGTGGCCGCAAAGCCCGCACGGACTTTGGCGATGTCTGGGATCATTTCGTGGCTGAGCTGACGTATCCGAACGGCGTCATCGCAAGTTTCCATTCCACCCAGTTCCTTAAGGGCTGGATGGACACCGGAGAACGCTTTTTCGGCACCCGCGGCACTTCGGAATCGCACTACGTGGGCGGTGTGCGGGTCTACGGCGAGCAGGCGTGGGATTCCGGAGTGAACGAGATTATCGCCGATGCGGAGCGGAATAAGTTTCGGGCCTTTGTCGCAGATATCCGCTCCAGAAACCTGCGCAACGAGGGCTTCCGCGGAGCGGAAAGCACACTCACCGCCATCCTCGTGCGGACCGCCGCCTACACTGGGCGGGAAACAACCTGGGATGCGGTGGTCAGCTCCAACGAAGCCTGGGACCCGCATATCGACCTTAAGAAGCTGTAGGCGGCCTCGGCCCGCCACGAAGGCCGGCATTCGCAACCGCTCCGTCTTCCCGCTGCAGGACGCTTTCCTGAATATCGAACCGCCGACATCGAGAAGCGCATGGCGGACCTTCTGCGCCAACAGGGAGGCAGAGCTCGGGACACTGATATGCAGGTGTGCTTCGATTCAAGGAGGGCGTTCCATGGACTAAGTTCCGGCGAGGTTTCACTGCCGCACGGAGTGACAGACGTTACACTCCACACTCGCTTTCCGGAGACGGTGGCAGGCGAGGCACTCCCGCATGGTCAGGCTGGCGGGCGGTCCCGGAACATCGATCCGGTTCACATCGCCATGACAATCATCACAGCGAACGCCGGCCTTGTGATGGATCGCGTGACTGAAGAAAACAAATTCTGGTAGACGCGCTGTCGGCTGCCAACTCAGGCGCGACGGATCCAGCTTGGGTTTCTTGAGAGTCTCGTGGCACATCAGGCACTCCCGCGCGGTGGGCAGGCCCGCCCGTTCGGCCGATTTGGCCTGCGGATGACACATCGTGCAGCGCAGTTCAAAGCCCGCGTGATTCCGGTGGCTGAACGCGACAGGCTCGCCATAAGCAGACAAGGAGAGCCACGCGGTTGCGATCATGCTAATCCGGCGTGAAAGCCACCAACGCATCACTGAATGTCCTACTGTACCGATTTCCTCCGCCTGCGGCGATCGCCACAAACTGCTTGCCGCTACGCCGGCCGAGGTAAGTCATGGGCGTCGCATGGCCGCTGGCGGGCAGCACGGCGCTCCATAGTTCCTTTCCCGTCTCTTTGTCGAATGCACGAAATCTACTGTCATTACTGGCGCCTATAAGCAGCAAGCCGCCTGCGGTCACAATGGAGCCGCCAATGTTGGGGGTTCCGGTCGGTGGCACGCCCCGCGCGACCAGTTCCTCGTAAATGCCAAGAGGGACCTGCCAGCGAATGCTGCCGTCGTCGAGCGAGATTGCGGACAGGCGGCCCCATGGCGGTTTCTGGCACGGATAATACCTGGAATCCCAAAAGATTGCCTTCGGTGCGCCGCGCATGCGGTAAGGCAATCGGCTATCCGAAGGCGATTTCTCCAGCTTCAGGATGACGCCTACGTCCATGGTGTTCACGAACAACAGATTGGATGCCGGATCGTAGGTGGCGCCTCCCCAGTTCGCCCCTCCATTCCCCCAAGGAAAGTGGACGGTGTATTGAAGACTCCACGGTTCGAAGAATTTGGCGAAGCCGGAAGCTTGAGCCAGGATTTGCTCACATTCCTTTCTTGATTCTGGAGTGACGTCGGTGAGTTCTTCCCAGGTCATGGTCTGCCGTGCGATGGGAGGCGGCTTGATCGGGAACGGCTGGGTAGGCCAAGCCGCTTCTTCCGGGATGGTGCTCGGGGGCACGGGCCGCTCTTCGACTCCGAACCAGGGGGTGCCGTTCCGCCGGTCAAGTACAAATACAAAACCGGTCTTCGTGGGCTGAGCCACCCCCGGCACACGCTCCCGGCCTCGGCGGAGATTCACCAGCGTCGGCTGGGACGGAAGATCCCAATCCCACAAGTCGTGATGAATGGTTTGAAAGTGCCAAAGCCGCTTGCCAGTGAGAGCGTCCAGAGCAACGAGCGCGTCGCTGAACAGGTTTTGACCCTTCCGGTCAGTCCCGATAGGATCGTAAGAAGGCGACGTGAGAGGCAGATAGACAATCCCTCTTTCCGCGTCGCAACTCAGGACGGACCAGGCGTTCGCTCCCCCTCTGTTCTTCCAAGAATCTCCTTGCCAATGTTTCATTTCCGTGCTCGCCTGGATGAGGGATAACATGAAACCGCCAAACAAGTCTTCCGGTTCTGACGTCGAACGCTCTCACATCACCGCTCGGGCCCTGTGGCTCGCCGTCGGCGGAGACTGTTCCGGCGATGATCAGGTCTTTATAGACCAGCGGAGGAGATGTCATTCCGTACAGAGTGTTGTCCGGGTAGCCGTCGGCCGTTCCTTTCCGAAGGTTAATGGTTCCTTCATCCCCAAAGCCGGGAACCGGCAAGCCTTTACGGGCGTCGAGCGCGATCAGGCGGCCATCAAGAGTTCCGACCAATACGCGGCTTTCCTTTCCACTCTTCCAATACGCGACGCCGCGATTCGCATACTGCGGATAGGTGCGTTTGCGGTCGAGCTTTGGATCGAACGACCAGATCTCCTTGCCGGTCTCCGGATCGAGGGCGATGACCCTGCAAAAAGGCGTCGTAATATACATGATGCCGTCGGTCACCACCGGAGTGGTTTCAAATGCGGAACGGATCGGGTCGTCGGCGCCGTCGCTAACATCGCCTGTGTGATACACCCAGGCGACTTTGAGACGGTGGACGTTTTTCTTGTTAATTTGGCTCAAAGAGGAGTACCGGGTGCCGGCGACATCCGCCCCATAGTGAGGCCATTCCTGGCCTTGAGCCAGAGTCGCTCCCAACGCGGAACCCAGCCCCGCCCAGAGAAAAACCCGCAGGACCCCTGAGAAGGAATTCACATTGCGAATATGGCCTGCGCCGCCCGGCTCAAGATTCATCCGGCAGTCTTGCATACTGGTAGGAGGTTGTCAATGTAAATGGAAGGCCTTCGCATTCCAGGTTCACGGTATTAGACATACATACCGATCAACCTCGTATCGCATCGTTATCCACACTGGCCGGATGATGAACCAAAGCCAGACCCTTTGTCGCGAGCCCACCCTAACCAGGCATGGCGTCCGCCGCTCGGACAACTTCCGCTGCTTGTAGACAACCAAACAGCTTTTGTTTTCACCAACAAACTCCGGTCAGCGTCTGCATTCAACAGGGTGAACACTCGCGCGGAATCTCTACAGTTCGCTGTTGACGCTTGCCCTATAAAGCCCTAGACTGGCTGCGTTGGCAGAGTGCCGAGAGCCATTTGACGCGGCACCTTTAGAAAGCTGGATCGGGCCAATCGTGGAGACTGGCTGAGTACCTCGATTCAGTGATTCACGGGAGGAATCGGAAAAAGAATCGGAAGTCCTGGCGAAGCATGCGCGAGCAAATATCAGCTTTGGATCTGGAAGAAGCGATCCAGAAACAAATACCCCCAGCCAGTACGAGACATACGTAGTCCGGACGGCCGCAAAAACAAAACAGATCAACGCGACAACGATGCCTTCGCACCGACTGCCCAGAATGCCCAGTTACAGACCAGAATGATTCCGTGACGAGCAATATGGGGAACAGGCGCATAGCGCGACTGAAGGTTCGACCTTTTATTTCATGGTTTGTGTGGACGGGTCTCGTCTGGGGAGGCACAGATGCCCCTACGTTTGACAAAGATATTCAACCCATCTTGACGAAGAAGTGCCTGCCATGTCACGCCGGCAAGGCGCCACAAGCGGGGCTGGACTTGCGCTCACCGGCAACGATTCTGAAAGGTGGGAAATCCGGCCCTGCCATCGTAACTGGCTCCTCCGGAAGCAGTCTGCTGATGGAGAAGATCGTCTCCCGGACGATGCCGCCGGGCGATATCAAACTTACAGACCAGGAGATCGAGCAGATCCAGGTGTGGATCGACAAGGGCACTGCCCGGAGTGACGCCGGAGCTGATGCGAAAGTTGTGAACGCGGCGGTCACCGAGCAGGAGGTCTTGCCGATCTTTCAAGTCCGCTGCGGCGTGTGTCATGGCAAGCGCAAGCAGGAAGGCGGGCTCGATCTGCGCACGAGGGAAGCGGGGCTCAAGGGCGGGAAATCCGGCCCGGCGCTGGTTCCGGGCAAGCCGGACGATAGCCTGCTGCTCCAGAGAATCAAGTCTGGGGAGATGCCGCCGCCAAACCTGACTCTGCTGTTTGAGAATTCGGTTCGTCCCCCCACGGACGCGGAGATAGAAAAGCTGCGGCGGTGGATTGCGGCTGGCGCACCCCCGACGCCGAAACGTAAGGCGGACAGCCTCCATAGTGATGCTCCGGTCCGCGCGGAGGATCGGAAATTCTGGTCCTTCTTGCCGCCGGTGAGGCCTCCGGCGCCCCGGGTAAGAGCCGAACACCTGGTGCGAAACCCGGTGGATGCCTTTCTACTCGGGAAACTGGAGGCGAAAAATTTAACCTACTCGCCGCAGGCCGGACGGCTCAAGCTGATGCGGCGCGCGTACATCGATCTAATCGGAATGCTGCCTTCGCCCGCGGAGATCAAGGAGTATCTGAACGATGCCCGCGTAGACGCGTACGAGCGGCTGATTGATCGGCTGCTGGCATCTCCGCATTACGGCGAGCGCTGGGGACGCTACTGGTTGGACCTGGCGGGTTACTCCGACTCGGAAGATTTTGGCGCGCACGACCCCGTGCGACCCTACGCATGGCGCTACCGCGACTACGTGATCCGTTCGTTCAACAGCGATAGACCTTATTCACAGTTCCTGACGGAGCAAATCGCCGGCGATGAACTCGCCGATTACAGCCAGGCTAAGGTAGTGACGCAAGACCTCATCGACCGACTGGCGGCAACAGGATTTCTGCGTACCACACCCGACACGACATTCCTGCCGGACCAGGCGTTCATCACGGAAAGAGTGAAAGTCATTGCGGACACGATCGAAGTGCTGACGTCGTCAGTGCTCGGGTTAACCGTCGGCTGCGCTCGCTGCCATGACCACAAGTATGATCCGATTCCGCAGCGGGATTATTACCGCTTCAGCGCGATCCTGCAAACAGCCTACGATCCATACGATTGGTTGCCGCCGAAGAAGCGTCAGGTGGAGATCGGGCTTGAGGACGAGATTCGTGAGTCGGCGGCCCACAACGGCCCGATCGAGCGAGAAATCAAGAAATTGGAGGAGGCGCTCGAGAAATTGCAAAAACCGTATCGCGAAAAGCTTCTGGTCGAGCGGCTGGCGGCGTTGCCCGAAGGGGTAAGCACAGACCTGCGAGCCATTCCCGCGGTCCCCGACGACAAGCGCTCAGCCCTGCAGAGATACCTCGCGGAAAAATTTCATGACGTCCTCAAGATTGGCACCGCGGATCTTATCGGTAAGTACAGCGACTTAAGAACAAAGGCAGAGCCGCTGCAGAAGGAGATCGTGGCGGCGGAGAACAAGCTGTGGCCCAAACCACACGTTCGTGTTTTGTTCGATACCGGCGGGAAGCCGTCGACGGCGTACCTGCTGCGCCGTGGCGACCCGATGACTCCGGGGGAACCGGTCGAGCCGGGTGTTCCATCCGTGCTGGATGCGGGCCTGGAGCCTTACCGCATCGCTCCGCCGTGGCCGGGAGCCGAGTCGAGTGGGAGGCGCCTGGCGCTAGCTCGCTGGATTACTCAGCCCAATCACCCGCTGACATCACGGGTAATGGTGAATCAGATCTGGATGCGCCATTTCGGAAGAGGCCTGGTGGCCAGCCCATCGAATTTCGGCCGTTCGGGTGTGCAGCCCTCGCATCCGGAACTGCTGGACTGGTTAGCGACGGAATTCGTTGGCGCGGGCTGGAGTGTCAAATCAATGCACCGGCTGATTATGACCTCCACTGCGTACCGGCAATCCTCATCCGTGGCCGCAGACGCTCTGCGGGGCGATCCGGAAAACGTTTTGCTGAGCAGAATGCCGTTACGTCGTATGGATGCGGAGGCGCTTTATGACTCGGTACTGAAAGCCTCGGGCCGTCTGGATCCTGCGCAGTTCGGACCACCGGAAGAACTGCGGATCATGCCGGACAAGGAAGTAGTTCCTAAGGGCTCGAAAAAAGGCTTCCGGCGCAGCATCTACATGCAGCAGCGCGGGCAGATTCCTCCCAGCCTGCATGAGGTCTTTGATCTGCCACGAATGACGCCCAACTGCGTGGAACGGCGGGAATCGACGGTAGCCACGCAAGCCTTGCAGATGATGAACGGATCGGTGGTATGGGATCATGCGCGTTTCATGGCAGGGCGCATCATAGATGATACGGGGGAGGACCAGCAGAGCCAGGTGGAACAAGTGTATTTGCGGGCGTTGTCGCGTCCGCCCTCGGCCGGCGAGTTGCGGGAAGGGCTTGCGGCAATGGCGGAGTTCGGCAAGCTCTGGCCGGCGCGGCTTGAGCAGGACGGCGAGACGGCGCCACGGGGGGGGACCGCGAGATGGCTGGCGCTCACCAATTTCTGTCACGCGATTCTAAACTCCTCCGAGTTCGTCTATGTGGATTGAGGTTAGGCATGTCCGAGAGATCAGATAGAGCAAGGATGTCGACGCGTCGCGATTTCTTTTCCACTTTTGCGGACGGGCTGCATGGCGCGGCGCTGGCATGGATTCTGGGTGCGGAGCTTTATGGCACGGATTCGGCTCAGGCGGCCGAAGCCGTCGGGCGAACGTACGATCTGAAGCCGCGTCTTCCTCACACCGAGCCCAAGGCGAAGGCGGTGATTCACCTGTTCATGAACGGCGGTCCGAGCCAAGTAGACCTGTTCGATCCGAAGCCGGCGCTCGAAAAGTACGCAGGTAAAATGAGCCGGGACCTGAGCGCGGAGGTTATCTCACCCCAAGCGCCGGGAGGAATTCTGCCATCGCCCTACAAGTTCTCGCACCACGGGAAATGCGGGATGGAGATTTCCGAGCTCGTACCTCATTTTGCGGAATGCGTGGATGATATTTCGCTTATCCGGTCGATGTATGGGGGGCACTTTAATCACGTTCCCTCGCTCTTCCTGATGCACGGCGGGCGCACGGTGGGCAACCGGCCTTCCCTGGGCTCATGGGTCGCGTACGGATTGGGAACGGAGAACCAGAACCTTCCGGCTTACGTCGTGCTGGACGATCCCATGGGACTGCCGCTGAGCGGCATTGAGAACTGGCAATCAGCCTGGCTGCCGCCCATGTACCAGGGCACCCGCTTTCGATCCGAAGGTCCCCCGGTTCTAAATCTGAATCCGCGGCCAGAGTGGCCGGGCGCGCTGGTGGAGGCAGAACGGCGGCTGGTTCAGCGACTGAACGAAGCACACCGACTGGAGCGGCCCCATCAGCCGGACCTCGACGGCAGAATCGCCAATTACGAAATGGCGGCGCGGATGCAGTTGGCTGCGGGTGACGCGTTGGATCTTTCCCAGGAGAGCGAAGGAACGCGCGAGATGTACGGGCTCAACGATCCGGTGACGGCTTCCTACGGCAAGCGCTGCCTGATGGCCCGCCGGCTAGTCGAGCGCGGCGTGCGTTTCGTACAGCTTTATATCGAATCGATGATCTGGGATGCGCATTACGATCTGGACAAGAGCCTGCGCTATTGCTCTGGAAAAACCGACAAACCAGTGGCAGCGCTGCTGAAAGACCTGAAGCAACGCGGTCTGTTAGCATCGACGCTGGTAATCTGGGGGGGCGAGTTCGGGCGCCTGCCACTGTCGCAAAGCTTGGAGAATTCGAGCACCGTCGGTCGCGATCACAATCCCAGCGGATTCAGCATCTGGATGGCGGGAGGAGGCGTCAAAGCCGGGATCGTACATGGCTCCACTGATGAATTAGGCCACAAAGCCATCGAGAGCCGGGTCAGCGTGCACGACTTCCATGCCACGATTCTGCGGCTGCTGGGGCTGAATTACCGCGAACTGGTCTTCGAGCGGCACGGCCTCAAAGAGCGGCTAACCGATCAGTTCCCAGCGCGTGTTGTTTCCGAGATTCTGACGTAACTTTTGAAAACTATGTACCCTTAGTAAGCACGTGGCGATCTGCGGCGTTCGATAGGTGACGTGGTTTGAAACGTAGGCATTCAGCGTGCTATCGGATTTCCCAAGGTTGTTTTCTCCCAGAACTTCAACGCTGCGCTGGGAGTCGGCACTCCACTAATGTACGGGAACTCGATCCCAACTGTCCTTCCTGATGCGCCGAACATTACTCCGCCAAGTCGTGCGACGTGATGAAGGAGGCCGCCTGCCCATGGGCTGGCGGTCTCGGCTAGCGCCACTGCCAAGTAAGGTCTTCCCACGCTATGGGTCCAGCGCCTTGGTGTCGACGGTTTTAACGTGTGAGGCTCTGCCTCGAAATCGAAAGAGGCAGTAGGGCTCGCGAAGGCGAATTAGGGTCCCCGGGCGTGTTCTGGGAAGAGAGCCAATCCGAGCCGAGCCCGTGAATTTTCTTCCCGAAAAATTGTCCGCAGAATTCCCTCAAAACTTCGAAATCCCGCACCTGACCCGCAAACACAAAAGTATTAAGTCATTTGTTTTCAGCGACGGATCTGTGGAAAAGTGACTGTCCCACCTTGGGGTGCAAGAGGTCCCGGGTTCAAATCCCGGCGGCCCGACCAAATTCCTCAAAGACTTAAAGACCACCTCTTGCTGAGCAGGCGTTGGAGTCCAACTGGAGTCCAAAAATGGACGCCAGGACCACTTGCGGAGCCTTCCAGTTCGCCGGTTGGGCGATTCCATTCGGATTCCGCCGTCGTCAGGGCTTCTCAGAATTCTCACAATTCTCAAAATTCGCCGGGCCGGGGGGAGGCGAAGTCGGTCAGCGAGTCTCTGGACTTCGCACGAATCGAAGCTGCACTTCGAGGGTTTGGATGATACGTCGAAGCGACTTTTTACAGAGCCGGTCAGCGATTGGTAAACGCTGGGCGACTGATCGCGACTGTTAAACTCTCGGAGAGGATTTCATGCGACGCATGCGGTATTCAGTTGCGATGAGTCTGGACGGCTACATCGCTGGGCCAGAGGGAGAATTCGACTGGATCAAGACGGATCCAGATTTCGATTACGATTGTCACCGGGCGCGGTACGTTTGAGCCGATGGCGGCGGCGGGCCGCACCTCGATGCCCGGCATGAAGACAATCGTCGTGTCGAGAACCTTGCGGCCGGAAGACCACCCGGATGTTGTGATCGTACCTGGGATAGAAGCCTTGACGGATCTGAAGGCGAGCCCCGGAAAGGACATCTGGCTATTCGGCGGTGGCAAGCTTTTCCGCAGCCTCGCCGAGGCGCGAATGGTGGATACGGTGGAGGTTTCTGTCATGCCAATTCTGTTGGGAGACGGTATCCCCCTCGCCCCGAATCTGTCAAAGTGGATCAACCTTTTTCTCGTGAATCACAAGGTCTACTCGTCGGGAGCTGTTTCGCTGGAATACGCCGTTCGCCCAATAGATCCATCCTGACGGCGCCGGGGTGGACCGACGCCAGCGCAGACGTCCAACCCGGGATCACTCGCCCCTTGGCGACTAGGCGCGAGTAGCTTCCCATGGCCGGCCACATCTATCGTCTTGGTAAGCTCTGTGAAAAGGAGCAAAATTCGATGATCAACGGCGCGCATATGGTCGTCTACAGTAAGGACGCGGAGGCCGACCGAAACTTCTTTCGTGACGTACTTAGGTTTTCGTCCGTAGACGCCGGGCACGGATGGCTGATCTTCGGTCTCCCCAAGGCGGAATCGGCCTTCCATCCCGCCCAGACTAACGACCGGCATGAGCTCTACTTCATGTGCGACAACCTCAAGACCGAGATAGAAGCACTACGCGCGAAGGGTGTTGAATGCTCCATCGTGGCCGAGGAGCGCTGGGGCTCAATCACGAAGATCCGACTGCCGGGCGGAGGCGAGATCGGCCTATACCAACCTAAGCATCCGCGGCCGTAGCATCCGAGGCCGTAATGTTGATGTTCGGCACCATGGGACGAGCATGACGCCGTGAGAGATGCGGATTCTGGGATAACTAGCGTTACTCGCGAGTAAAAGTTCCAAATCCCTCCGCTCGCGAGAAATCAAAAAGCCGCAAGTCTCTTCTGGGCCCTCGGCCCCCGCTCATCGAAGCCCTTGCTGTGTTAATATATCCCCCACAATGTGGTTTGCGGGCAAGGCACCGGTCCTCGGCGATTTCGAACAGCTCGTGCTGCTTGGAGTCTTACGTCTCGAACTCCAGGACTCCGCGTACGGAGCCGCCATCCGACAAGAGATTCACGCCCGATCGGGGCGCGATGTGTCGATCAACGCCGTCTACACCACTCTCGATCGGCTCGAAACCAAGGGCTTTCTAAAATCCTGGGTCGGCGATCCCACCCCGCAGCGGGGCGGCCGCCGTCGGAAGTTCTATGCGCTGCGGCCCGCGGGTGTTGCGGCGCTGCGCCAGGCGTACCGTGCCTTTACCGCAATGGCGGACGGCCTCCACAGCCGGCTGGAACTGAAGTGAAAAAGATGACCAATCCGCCTCGGCTCGCGATGTGGCTATTGACCAGGCGGTTGTCCGCCGAGTGGCGCGACTTCGTGGTCGGGGATCTCGAAGAAGAGTTTGCGACGCGCAGCGCCGATTCCTCAGTAGCGGGCCACGCCTGGTTCTGGTGGCAGACGATACGCTGCCTGGCTGCACCGCCACACGTTCGCCCCAATCAGTCGTTGCATGGATCGTCAAAAGGAGACTCGAAGGTGCGTACTTTGCTTGCCGATCTTCGTTATGCGTTCCGGGTCATGTCCCGGACACCATCGTTCGCGGTGGCGGTCATCAGCGTGCTGGCCCTCGGCATCGGTGCTAACACCGCGATCTTCAGCATCGTTAACGCGGTCCTGCTGCGTCCCCTGCCTTTCGAGGAGCCAGAACGCCTGGTGCGGATTTTCACCAGAACGCCGGGCGGTCGACTCTTTGAGCTATCGCCCGGCAAGTTCTACGATTGGCAGAGGGATGCGCAGTCGTTCGAGGGCATGGCGATCTATCCATGCTGCGGCTTCAGGGAATTGGCGCTCACCGGCACGGGCACCGCGCGAAGGGTAAGAGCGACAGCCGTGAGCGCGGGCTTTTTCGAGATGGTCAGAGCCCGGCCGGCGCTCGGACGCGTCTTTCGGCAAGAGGAGGACACGCCGGGTGGCAAGTACGTCGTCATTCTGAGCGACGGGTTCTGGAGAACCGAGTTCGGCGGCACGCCGGACGTGATCGGCCGCACAGTGAAGATCAATGACGAAGCGTACACCATTGTCGGGGTCATGCCGGCAAATGCCTCGGTCGCATCATGGCCCGCCACGGCAGGGGATGTTTGGGTCCCGCTCGCACTCCCCGACAAGGCGCGCGCCGCCCGAGGGAATCACTTCCTGGATGGTGTCGCGCGGCTCAAGAGCGGCGTCGAACTAGCCCAGGCGCAAGCCGAAATGGATGCGATCTCGGAGCGGCTTGCGCGTGAGTTCCCGAAATCGGACGGCCCCTGGCGAGCCGTGGTGATCCCGATGCAGGAAGCAATCGTCGGCAATAGCCGCACCATGCTTCTCATGCTGCTCGGTGCCGTCGGGTTCGTCTTGCTCATCGCCTGCGCCAACGTTGGCAACCTGCTATTCACTCGCGCCCTGAACCGGCGCAAGGAGATCGCGATTCGCTCGGCGCTCGGCGCGGGACGAGCGCGAGTTTTTCAACAGTTGTTGACCGAAGCATTGCTGCTTGCGGGCGTCGGTGGCGCGCTCGGGCTTCTGCTAGCGTACGGCACTCTCACGTCAGCGTCGACGCTCCTCGCCAGCCAAGTGCCGCGGGCGGAGGAGATCTCGATCGATGGGCGAGTGCTGCTGTTCGCGTTGGGCCTGTCTATTCTCACCGGGCTGCTCGCCGGCACGCTGCCGGCGGTGCGCGCAGGCCGATCCGACCTAAACGATGCGCTCAAGGAAGGTGGGCGCGGCGACGGCACGATCGGTGTGGGCGCACGCCGCTTGCTGATCGTCTGCGAAGTCGCCCTGTCGGTGGTTCTATTGATGGGCGCCGGCGTTATGTCCAGACCCTACTGGCCCTGAGGTACGGCGACACCGGCTTCAATCCGAACAACGTGCTCACGATGGGTGTGACACTTGCAGAGGCGCGGTACCGCACACCGGCGAAGCGATCGGCATTTTTCGACGAGGCGTTGCAACGCATTCGGGCACTGCCTGGCGTCGAGGCCGCGGGAACGGTGGACGACCTGCCATTCGCCGATGGATCCGCGCAAACGCTCGAGCTTGAGGGATACCCGCCTCAGCGCGACCCCGTGGCCGTACAGATTCGGCAGGTCACCCCCGGCTACTTGCGTGCTATGGGGATTCCATTGCTGCGTGGACAGGACATCGTCGACAGCGATGCCGAGGTCCTGCTCGTCAGTCGCGAAGCGGCGAAGCTCTATTGGGGGGCAGTCGATCCGATCGGACGGCGCGCCATCTTGCAAGCCGTGTCGAAGACGGTGCCTCGGGAAGTGGTTGGAATCGTGGGGGACCTCAAGCAACGGAATCTGGTGGAGGGTTCCACCCCCACCGTTTACTTCTACACGCGGGAGCCGTACGGCCGAGCGACGTTCGCCATACGGACGTCGTTGCCACCAGCGACGCTCGCACAGCCTGCCGTAGCGGCAATCCGCGCGATCGATCCAGAGCAGCCGGTCCAAGACATCCGGACGATGGTGCAGGTCCTTGATGGGAAACTGGCGTCGCAGCGCTTCAGTGCGCTACTACTCGGAGTCTTCGCCGGAATCGCACTGCTGCTCGCTTCCGTCGGAATTTACAGCGTGCTCTCGTATATCGTGCGCGGCCGTCGCCGCGAGATTGGAATTAGAACGGCGCTTGGCGCGCAAAAAGCCGATGTGCTTCGTCTGGTGATCGTCGAGGGTATGTCGCCCGTGCTTGTAGGCATCGCAGCCGGAACCGTCGCCGCGCTCGCGTCGACGACGGTCATGAAAACGCTGGTCTTCGGCGTGAGCGCATCAGACCCGCTGACACTTGCTGCCGTCGCGGCCACGCTTGCCCTTGTTGCCTTGATCGCCAGCCTAGTGCCCGCGTACCGCGCCTTACGGCTCGACCCGGTGAAAGTCTTGCGCGCGGAATAGGCATTGAGCATCTCCCGGCGACGAGAGCATCCGCGTCCAGCGAGGGAGGGTTCGCGGCAGTGTTTTGAGTGCCGCCGCCGGTTCGATCGGGTGGCGCGGCTAGAATTACTCCTGTGTGGTCGCCCACTGTTTACCAACACTGTCCGCCGCAGCCTGCGGGATCGGGCCCGAGAACCAGCTTTCCGGAAACTGGCCGATACGGGCAGGACGGTCCACTCAGCCGAACGCGGTATCCAAGGTGGCGCTGGGGTGCGATCTCGCCGGATACCGTCTTCCCATCCTCTTGAATCTGGGCCCACAACTTTCGCGATGACCGTGCCGGTGTCTGAGCGTTCGGGCCGAGATTGATTCCTTTCCCTAGCCAGTTTCGTTTCGCGTACGCGCCCTGTGTGAATGGGGTGTGAATCGGGAACCACCCAACCTGGTTCCTTTTTGAAACCAGTTGCACCTTCAGCAGGGTGCCCGATCCACCAGCCGCCACTTCATTGGGCGGTGTCGTCCAAACTGGGCCTCCGAAAATGGCTGTATACTCGCTAACGGGGAGCGCCAGCTCTCCACTTTCACGCTGAACCAACACAAAGGGAAAACGCGGAGAACTCCCGTCGGAGTGGATGCCGTCTTCCATGTTTTCACGCGAGTGGCTAGTACTACTGGGTCATAAAAGAACATTCTGATGTAGAATTGTTTTGTGGGAACACGCCTCTCCGAGCCAGGCCCACAAGAGAAGCGCTTCGCGGCATATATGGACGGCCTGGCGAG
>JACXTT010000946.1_pt1 | contig 49578 bp, 48 predicted proteins | sample 9270951 | NCBI WGS metagenome assembly JACXTT01 (sample SAMN15532306, study PRJNA645909) | rock metagenome | isolation source: weathered quartz diorite | place: Puerto Rico | collected 2017-06-21 | reverse complement strand
CGTCAGTTTAGCAAACTGATCCTTTCGGCCTCTCAGGCACCTCACCATTTAGTGGTCCTTTGGACCGGCATTAAATAAACCCGTTTTTTCGGGACTGCAAATATAGCAATTCGGCTAAGCGGTCAAAAAATATTTTGAGTTTGGTTGAAAAAAGACCTGAAAGGACTCCAATCGCTTTGCAAATTGACCCTAATAATCAATTCTCACATGGTAAATACTCATCAGCATTCGCTTAAATATACTTTTGATAGTTTCAATATCTTTCAAGGTGATGTTACTATCCTTAAGCTGGTTTTGGTCGAGCTTATACTTTACAATCCGGTCAACAAGGTTGCTTATTGAAAGCTCATCCGGCTCTTTTAACGAACGCGAAGCTGCTTCAACCGAGTCCGCCAGCATCAGCACCCCTCCTTCTTTCGAGAACGGTATTGGCCCCGGATACCTGAAGGTATTTTCGTCAACCAGTTTTTCAGGGAAGTTTTTTAGGAACGACTGGTAAAAATAATCGACCCGCGTATCGCCGTGATGTGTGCGTATAAAATCGATAACAATTTCGGGTAAATTCGCCTTATGCGCCATTTCAATACCCTTGCTCACATGGCGGATAATAATTTGCGCGCTTTCCTGATAAGGCAATTTATCGTGCGGGTTAAACCCTGAGCTTTGGTTCTCGATAAAAAACAACGGGTTTTCCATTTTGCCGATATCATGGTATAGCGCCCCTGCCCTAACCAATAAAGCATTGCCGCCTATTGAATAAATGGCATTTTCAGCAAGGTTAGCTACCTGCAGGGAATGCTGAAAAGTACCCGGCGCTGTAAATGCCATTTCGCGCAATAAAGGCGAATTGGTATTGGTTAATTCAATTAAGGTAATATCCGAAGTTATGGCGAACACTTTCTCGAAAATATAAATTAACGGGTAAGCCAGCAGGGTCAGTAAAACACTAACCACGAAAGGCAGGAAATCCATCCAGTCAATATTTGAAAAACTGCCTTCACGAATAAAGGATATTCCTAAAAATGCAACAAAATAAGTGAACGTTATAATTAGCGCCGAAATAAGGAACTGCTCGCGCCGGATTAGATTTTTAATACTGTAGATCGACACCATACCGGCAGTAAGCTCAAAATATGCGAACTCAAAACTATTCGGCACAAAGAAACCAGCTATCAGCACAACCAGCAAGTGAATATTCAATGCCAGACGCGTATCAAACAGAATGCGGACAATTATCGGGACGATACAGTAGGGTATAAAATATAAATTCGGCAATTGAAACCGGATGGCCATCGATAAAGTAAACAGCATTGCGGTGACTACCAGCAATATCAAACTAACCAGTCTGTTATCTTCATAGATATCCCGCCGGAAGAGATAAAGGAATATCATCAGCAAGGCAATAGCTATACTCACCAATAAATATTGTCCTACCAAAACCAATCTTGGGTCACCGTTTATACGGGCGTTATCTTCAAAGGCTTTTTTAAACGACTGCAGCTTTTGATAAACCTCGTCACTTACAACAGACCCTTTTGCAACGATAACTTCACCCTTTTGAACCATCCCGCGCGTGGTTGATAAGCCGTCAATCACTTCCCTTTCAAGCCGCGAGGTTAATTTGTTATCGTAATTCAAATTAGGTTGAAGCCGGTTGGCGATAAGATCGAGCAAAAAAGCTTTATTCAGGTCTTTTCTTTCGTTTAAAACTTTGTCGCAATATGTGATCGCCGTTTCCTTTGTAAACAACCCGGCAGTGTTTTTATCTGTCGCGATGTTTTTAAATAGAATGGTAATGGGATAGCTTTCGGCATTCTGCTGGTATTTTGCATTTGGTTTTAAAATCCCTTTATCATATACCTCCTTAAGTAAACTATATCCCTCGGCAATGTATTTAGCTTTCTGCCGGTCGTTTATACCTGCGTTGTGCCATTTAATTTCAAGATCGCTTTTGAAACCGTCAAGTTCATGGCCTTCTACATCATCATCTAGCTGATAGATCGGAGTAATACTGCCCAGCGCTGTTTTCTGGTCGGTTTGAATTTCCTGCGGTGTTTTTAATATGGCGAAGTTATAGGGCGATATCAAATCCTTTTGATTCCATATTCTGCCCTTTTCAACATCATAGCTAAACTTAGCTTGTTTTGGAAGTGTGAAAACGATGAGGCAAATACTTACCAGCATCATTAAAAACTTTACATTACCTGAGTATTTGCGCAGCAATGCCTTTTGGCGCGATGAAGATAATTTTGCCATCAACGTATTTGTCGGTTCAAAATTACTATAAGTTTCGGTATATGCAGTTTTTCTTGTTTTTACTAAAAAAATTATGATATCTTTATGATATCAATTTAAAATCATTATCATCATGAATACAGAAAAAATCATTAACCCGCCTTCAGGTTATACAGCCTTTGTATTATTCCTGGGGCTGTTAGCCGCAATGATATTGTCATTGGTGGCTGAAGCTGTTGTTATTGGCGCCATCATTGGTGTGGTAAATTTCGTTTTGGTTTTACCCGGCCTGGTAATTGTAAACCCGAATGAGTCAAAGGTGCTTACCCTTTTTGGCAATTATGTAGGCACCGTTAAAAAGGACGGCTTTTTTTGGGTAAACCCGTTTACTGTAAAAAAGAAAGTATCGTTAAGAGCCTTTAACCTGAATGGCCAGCAGCTTAAGGTGAACGATAGCATTGGTAACCCCATCGAGATCGCGGCTGTAATTGTTTGGCAGATAAAAGATACGGCAAAAGCTGTTTTTGCGGTCGAAAACTATTTGCAATATGTAAACATACAGAGTGAAGCCGCAGTAAGGCATTTGGCTAATTCTTTTCCGTACGACAATATCGAAGATGAAACTGCAAGTATTACCTTAAGAGGCGGCGCCGACCAGGTAAGCCACCTGCTTGAAAAAGAATTGAACGAACGGCTGGACCGCGCCGGGATTGAGGTGCTGGAAGCCCGTATATCGCATTTAGCTTACGCGCCCGAAATTGCCCACACCATGTTGCAGCGCCAGCAGGCATCGGCTATCATATCTGCCCGCAGGCTTATTGTTGAAGGGGCGGTTGGCATGGTTGAAATGGCCCTGGCTAAGTTGTCCGAAAAAAAGATTGTCGAGCTGGATGAAGAACGCAAGGCGGCAATGGTAAGTAACTTGCTGGTGGTGCTGTGCGGCGACCGGAGTGTAAACCCTGTAGTTAACACCGGAACGTTGTATCATTAATTAACTTATCGTAGAAATGGGATTTACGCCATTCGATTTTGCGAGAGACGAACATCTCTGACACATTGAACAACCATAGCGGTGTGGTATAAATTTCATATTTAAAAAAATATAGGCATTAGGTTATATGGCCGAAAAGAAAGCATTTATATTACGGATCAATCCTGATATTTTAAAGGAAATTGAAACCTGGGCGGGTGATGAATTCAGGAGCACCAATGGCCAGATAGAATACTTGCTGCAACAGGCATTGAGCCAGCGCAGGAAAGCGACCCGGAAAAAAAAGGAATCCTGAGTTGGCAGTCTTGAGTCTGGAGTCCGAATTCAACAATTGAGTTTCGACTTAAGACTCCAGACTTTTGACTTAAAACTATGCATGCATAATAATAAAAGTTAAATTTGCGTTCCAATTTAAACAGAACATATGAAAGAAGTAGTTATTGTATCGGCAACCCGCACTCCTATTGGCAGTTTTGGCGGTAGCCTCTCCGGTTTATCAGCCACACAGCTGGGAAGTATTGTTATTAAATCAGCTGTCGAAAAAGCCGGACTGGAGCCGCAACAAGTACAGGAAGTTTATATGGGCAATGTTTTGTCGGCAAACCTCGGCCAGGCTCCGGCTACACAAGCGGCTATATTTGCCGGATTACCTTCCTTGCCCGCCACTACAATTAACAAAGTATGCGCCTCGGGCATGAAAGCGATTATGCTGGCAGCCCAAAGTATAGCACTGGGACAAAACGATATTGTTGTGGCTGGTGGAATGGAAAGCATGAGCAATGTGCCTTACTATCTTGATAAAGCCCGGAACGGCTACCGATTGGGCAACGGCCAAATAACAGACGGACTAATAAAAGACGGTCTTTGGGATGTTTATAACGATTACCACATGGGTTCCGCAGCAGAACTTTGTGCTGTAGAATGTGATGTGAGTCGTGAAGACCAGGACAGGTTCGCCATCGAATCCTACAAAAGAGCACAGGCAGCACAAAGCGCCGGTAAATTCAAGTCAGAAATAACACCCGTTGAATTAAAGGACAAAAAAGGTGAAGTGACGCTTTTCGCGGACGATGAAGAACCTAAAGCGGTAAAGTTTGATAAGATACCGTCATTAAAACCTGTATTTAAAAAAGAAGGCACTGTAACAGCTGCCAACGCATCCACTTTAAATGACGGCGCGGCAGTTGTGGTTTTAATGAGTAAAGATAAAGCAGCAGAATTAGGTATAAAACCCCTTGCCCGGATAGTATCGTATGCCGACGCGCAGCAGGCACCCGAGTGGTTTACTACAGCACCGTCAAAAGCTATACCTTTAGCATTGCATCGTGCAAATTTATCAGCCGATCAAATAGACTATTTCGAGATCAACGAGGCATTTTCAGTTGTAGCTATCGCCAACAACCAGCTTCTAAAGCTCGACCCGGCAAAAGTAAATGTAAATGGCGGTGCGGTGGCTATGGGCCATCCACTGGGTGCGTCGGGTGCACGCATCATTGTAACGCTGCTAAATGTACTACAGCAAAACAAGGGAAAATATGGTGCCGCAGGAATTTGTAACGGCGGTGGCGGAGCCAGCGCAATGGTTATTGAAAATTTGCGTTAATATACTTGACTTTTATTAATTTAGCATTATGATCATAGAAAGTAAAGATAATGAAATCGTTATCAGGATATCATCAAATGTTAGCCTGGAGGATATTCAAAAATCATTGGATTTTATCAGGTATAAAGAAATTGCATCTAAAAGTAGAGGCAGCCAGCAGGACGCAGATAGTTTGGCAAAAGAAGTGAACAGCAATTGGTGGATTAAAAATAAAAGTAAATATATTTCCGCCTAGTGAAATTAGTTGTTGATACCAATATTGTTTTTAGTGCAATTATTAGCGATAAAGGGAAAATTGGTGAACTACTACTAAACAAACCCAATAATCTCCACTATTTATCGCCTATTTTTTTGCTTGATGAACTTAATAATCATACTGAAAAAATATTGTCAATAACGGGATATACAGCCGATGAATATCAACAAATCAAATTATTTATTACAAAAAACATACAATTTATTGATTCTGGAATGATCAATAAATCAGATTGGGAAACGGCATACCACTTATTGAAAGATATTGATGAAATGGATACTGCGTTTTTAGCCTTGAATTTACAGCACGATGGATTGTTGTGGACAGGTGACAAAAAATTAATTAAAGGACTGGAAAATAAAAATTATTATAAAACAGTCACGACAGATGTTTTATACGCTCAATATATCGGATTGTGATAAAAAAATTGGCTTTAAAAATAGCACTCTTGCTGTTTTGCTTTCATTGTTTCGCCCAGCATTCTGACGAAACTGCACGTCTTAAACAATTAAAAGTTTACGAGGACAGCCTTACTTCGTTAGGTAAAAAAATGGTCAACGATGACGAGGAACTCAATCGTAAAAATGCAAACTACACTTTTATACGCACATTAGTAAGCGCCCTAAAAGTTCAAAACTCATTTCTTTACCCCTTCGATTCCGTAAAAAGTGTCCGGGTCATTAATTCGCCGGATAGCCGCTTCCGTATTATAAGTTGGCCCGTTGTTAACCAGGATGGCAGCTATCGTTTTTATGGAACCATACAGATTAATACCGGCGGCAGTTTGCAAATGTTCCCGCTGGATGATTTCACCCCGTTAATTCAGCACCCTGAAGATACTGTTACCGACAACCGCAAATGGCTTGGTGCAGAGTACTACAAAATAATCCCGGTGTATGGCACCCAACCTTATTACGTTTTATTGGGCTGGAAGGGCAACAATATAAAAACAACTAAAAAGGTGATTGAAGTACTTTCATTTAAAAATGGCTCTCCGGTTTTGGGTATGCATGTTTTTGTTGGCAATGGCAAAACCCGGGACAGGGTTGTATTTGAATACGCCCGCCAGGTATCCATGTTGTTAAAATACATTCCGGATCAAAATCTTATCGTTTTTGACCACATCATACCACCCGACCCCAAATTAAAAAACCGCGTTGAAACCTATGGCCCGGATATGAGTTATGACGGTTACCGGCTAAAAAATGGCAAATGGACATTCGTAGAAAATTTGGACATGAGAAATGTTCCGAGCGGCCATGATGATGAGCTGGTTGATCCCAAAAAACAGGCAGCGATCGACAAAGCGGCAGCTAAGTCGGCGAAACAACAATAGTGCATTGATTGTCGGTTTAACGACTATTACATTTTGAATATTGTGCAGTATTTATAATATTTAGCAAGCTGGCAACAACTATTCCACATTAAATTTTGATTTACGGGAATAATAGTACTTTAGAGAAATTTTTTTAACGGTAAATAATGGAGAAAACCTCAATCCCTTCCGCGACAGCGAAAACATCCCGATATCCAAAAAGTGTTCCTTATATTATTGGCAATGAAGCTGCAGAGCGTTTTAGCTTTTACGGCATGCGCTCGATACTGGTCATATTTTTAGTAGATCAATTTTATAATCCGGCACACACTAAGGCACTAACGACAGTTGCTGAGGCACATGCGAATGAAAGCACACACTTTTTTGTGACACTGGCTTATGCGTTACCTTTCGTCGGCGGTCTTGTGGCCGATTGGTTTACCGGCAAATACAGGCTCATTTTATACATTTCAATGGTGTATTGCATGGGCCATTTATTTTTAGCGATGTTCGACACAAATCTGAATGGGTTTACGGCTGGGCTTGTATTGGTAGCAATTGGCGCGGGTGGCATAAAATCATGCGTGTCGGCGAATGTGGGCGACCAATTCAATTCGTCAAACCAGGATTTGCTTTCAAAAATATATGGCTGGTTTTACTTTAGCATCAACGCCGGTTCAATGATCTCAACCGTTTTAATTCCATGGACTTACGCGCATTACGGTGCAAAGTGGGCATTCGGTATCCCGGGGATATTGATGGGATTAGCGACTATAATTTTCTTTTCGGGCCGTAAATTATATATTAAAGTACCTCCGACTGGTATAAATCGTGATAATTTTGTTTTTATATCATTATATGCGCTTTTTAATATCAGTAAGAAAAAGAAAGGAGAGTCATTACTGGATGTGGCGAAAGCAAAACACAGCCCCGAAAAAGTAGAAGGCGTGAAGGCCGTTTACCGGGTAATGACAGTATTCTTTTTTGCCCTGGCATTTTGGGCCGTTTGGGACCAATGCCTGTCTGAGTGGGTATTACAAGCCGCAAAAATGAACCGGACGATAAATATTGGCTTTACAAAATTCGAAGTACTGGCTGGCCAGGTTCAAACTGTTAACACTATATTTTTACTGGCATTTATACCGATATTTAACTACTGGCTGTATCCTTTGTTTGACAAGATAGGTTTAAAAACAACGCCGTTAAGAAGGTTAGGAGTTGGGCTGGTGTTAACTGCTTTGTCGTTTGTTGTTATCGCATTGATTCAATCAAATATCGATCACGGCGGAACACCGTCAATTTGGTGGCAAATATTTGCCTATATGATATTGTCGGCCGCCGAGGTATTGGTTTCAATTACCGGCCTGGAATACGCTTATACTCATTCGCCAAAATCAATGAAAAGCACCATGACCGGGATTTGGTTTTTGGTCGTGTCGTTGGGTAATTTATTTACCGCTGCGGTAAATGGGAACATCTCCAATCATGGATTCTTAGCGCCTTACCTAATAGGTGCAAACTTTTACTGGTTCTTTGTGGGCATTATCGCGATCTTTGTGATTGTGTTTATGTTCGTAGCTCCGCGGTTAAAAGAACGCAGTTTTATAACCGATCCGTATATTGAAAACGAGGTAATTGCAGACACCCATAATTTGTAATAACATATAGTTTGTTAAAAAGCAGGTAGTTTAAGATACTATCTGCTTTTTTTATTTTTAATGATGCTGAAATGGTTTATTTTTGCCCACTCATTTTCAAATTTGTTTAGTGCCTGATAGCATAGTTATTATACCCACCTACAATGAAAAGGAAAATATTGAACGGATGATCCGTAAAGTATTTTCTTTACCACATGATTTTCACGTTCTTATTATTGACGATGGTTCGCCCGACGGTACACAAAATATCGTTAAAGAATTGATGCCGGAATATCCCGGCCGGTTATTTATTGAGGAGCGGGCCGGTAAACAAGGTTTGGGCACCGCTTATCTTCACGGCTTCGCCTGGGCCATTTACAAGCATTACGACTATATATTTGAGATGGATGCTGATTTTTCGCACAATCCCGACGACTTGCTTAAATTACGGCAGGCTTGCATTGAAGGTGCCGATGCCGCTATTGGATCCAGGTACATAAATGGGGTTAACGTGGTTAACTGGCCGATGAGCAGAGTGCTGATGAGTTATTTTGCCTCGGTATATGTGCGTTTTATAACCGGGTTAAAAATTCAGGATTCAACGGCCGGTTTTATGTGTTATAAACGAAAGGTTTTAGAAACGGTGCGCCTGCACAAAATCAAATTCGTTGGATACGCGTTCCAGATAGAAATGAAATATACTGCTGTAAAACACGGTTTTAAGGTAGTTGAAATTCCCATCATCTTTACCGACCGAACACTGGGCACGTCAAAAATGTCGACCAGCATTTTCAGGGAGGCGTTTTTCGGCGTTATCCACATGAAAATCAATAGTATATTCAGGAAGTACCCAGAGGGATAGATTGAATGCGGATTGCGGAAGTTTGAATGCGAAATAATTTGATAACGCAAAACAACTTGAATCCTTTTCAATTTAAATACCAACATTCCGCATTTGGCATTCTGCATTCCGAAATAAAAAAATTAATTTCGTCGTTAATGAACGAGAACCTGGATCCCGACCGTGAACACCTTTCCCCTGCTGAACGTGATATTGAGAAAGTTTTGCGCCCCCAGGCATTTGAGGATTTTACAGGCCAGCATAAAATATTAGCGAATTTAAAAGTATTTGTACAGGCAGCCCGGCAACGTGGCGAAGCCCTTGACCATGTGCTGCTGCACGGCCCACCGGGCCTGGGTAAGACCACTTTATCGCATATTATTGCGAATGAAATGGGCGTAGGCATTAAAATAACATCCGGCCCCGTGCTTGACAAGCCAGGCGACCTCGCCGGCTTGCTCACCAACCTCGAAACCGGCGACATTTTATTTATTGACGAGATACATCGCTTAAGCCCCCTTGTTGAAGAGTATTTGTATTCGGCAATGGAGGATTTTAAAATAGACATTATGCTTGAGAGCGGCCCTAACGCGCGTTCGGTACAGATATCTTTGAATCCTTTTACGCTGGTTGGCGCTACTACCCGTTCGGGCTTGCTAACTGCACCTTTGCGTGCCAGGTTCGGCATCAATTCACGGCTTGAATATTATGATGCCAAACTGTTAACCACGATCGTTCTGCGCTCAGCTTCGATCTTAAAAACACCTATAAGTGATGAGGGCGCTTACGAGATAGCCCGGCGTAGCCGTGGTACGCCGCGTATAGCTAACGCCTTGCTGCGCCGGACACGTGACTTTGCCCAGATAAAGGGCGATGGAAACATCGATACGGTAATCGCTAAATATGCCTTAAATGCGCTAAATGTTGACGAGCATGGATTGGATGAAATGGACAATAAAATTTTGACCACCATTATCGATAAATTTAAGGGCGGCCCTGTCGGCTTAAAAACGATAGCGACAGCTGTGGGCGAAGAGGAAGGCACGATTGAGGAAGTATACGAGCCGTTTTTGATACAGGAAGGCTTTTTAATGCGTACGGCACGCGGCCGCGAAGCTACTGAAAGCGCGTATAAGCACTTAGGAAAGATAAAATTGGGTGGTAATCCATCATTATTTTAAAATATATTTAACGATAGCGATGGGTTTGAAACCATCGCTATTTTGAATCCTCTGCTATTCCTGTCAAATAAAAAATCGATCCTTATGAACTTCAAAAAAACGTTCATTTTAGCGGCTTTAGCCCTTTGTTTCGTTGTTCTTGCAAAAGCTCAAAGCACCTCCCGCGTTGGCATTGCCGGGTTAACCCACAACCACATTTATGGCATCTTAAACGAGTATGCCAATGGCAGGGTAAATATTGTAGGTATAGCAGAACCCAATAAAGCGCTCCAGGAAAAATACAGCAAACAGTTTCATTTGCCCGATTCATTGTTTTTTACTGATTTGAAAACAATGATTGCTAAACGCAAGCCCGCCATTGTATTGGGCTATAACGCCGTGGCCTATCACGTTGATATCGTCGAAATATGCGCCCCTTTTCATATCCCGGTTATGGTTGAAAAACCGCTGGCCGCAACTTTAAGCCAGGCAAAACGGATGGAGGCCCTTGCCAACCAATTTCACATAAAGATATTAACGAATTACGAAACGACATGGTACCCATCGCTGATAACCGCTTATGATATAATTAATAAAGACAGCATCGGCGCTATTCACAAAATGGTAGTGCATGACGGACACCAGGGGCCGCGCGAAATTGGCTGCAGTCCTGAGTTTTTAAGCTGGCTCACCGACCCCATTTTAAATGGTGCCGGCGCACTCAACGATTTCGGCTGCTATGGCGCCGATTTGATGACCTGGATGATGCATGGACAACGCCCAATAGCAGTTACAGCTGTAGCACGTCACTATAAGCCAAATATTTATCCAAGGGTGGAAGATGATGCAACGGTAATTGTAGAATATCCAACTGCAACTGGCCAGATTGAAGCTTCATGGAACTGGCCGTTCAGCATAAAGGACATGGAGATTTTTGGCGAAACCGGTTACTTGCATGCGCTCGACGGCAATAACCTGGTAATGCGGATGCGTGAAAACAACAAAAGCACAAAGAAGGTTGAGCCGATACCGTCGCCGCTAGATAATCCTATATCCTATTTTAACGCTGTACTTCAAAAAACAATAACCGGCGAAGATGACCGCTCGTCATTAAAGTACAACATGATTGTTATGGAGATCCTCGACGCAGCTAAACGGTCGATTAAAGAAGGTAAACGAATAGTGTTATAAACTATTTTGTTGTTGATAATTTAAGCGTTTTTATTGGTATTTAAATCCCTCCTGTTTTCAGCTAAAGGAAAAATTATCCTATTTTAGCCAGCATTACAAATCCATCTATTATTATGTTCAAACAACTTTTTTCTCTCACAACTTTTTGCCTTATAGGTTTAACTACTTTTGGCCAATCTGCAAATAATGCTGCTATTATGGCACGCAAACAAGTGCCCATCGTTTGTTATCACCAGATACGCGACTGGCGGGCGACTGATTCAAAAACCTCCAAAGATTATATCATCCCTATAGCTGCGTTTAAACAACACATGAAAATGCTGTCGGATAGCGGGTACCATACTATTTTGCCCGACCAGTTGTATAACTATCTAACAAAAGGCACGGCATTGCCGAGCAAACCCATTATGCTGACCTTTGATGATACCGATCTTGATCAGTTTGAAGTAGCTCGTCCGGAAATGAAAAAATATGGTTTTAAAGGCGTGTTCTTTATTATGACGGTATCACTGAATAAAAAGCATTACATGAGCAAAGCGCAGATAAAACAATTATCGGACGAAGGAAATGTGATCGCCTCTCATACATGGAACCATACTAACTTTAAAAAAATAACAGGTAAAGACTGGCAGATACAATTGGATAAGCCAACCAAACTGCTCGAAGATATCACCGGTAAACCGGTAAAATACTTCGCTTTCCCGTTTGGCGTATGGAATGCGCAGAATTTACCCCAGCTCCATTCGCGCGGATTTAAGCTGGCTTTCCAGCTTGCAGATAAGCGCTATCCGCAGGATCCGTTGATGACCGTACGCCGCATACTCGACAGCGGTTACTGGACTACCAAAACATTCAGCAATAACGTACGGCACAGTTTTTAATGTGGTCGGACACCAAAAACAAACCCCGCTTTTTAATTTAAAGCGGGGTTTGTTTTTTTAAGATGTTGTGTACATTTATGTATGAATTCACACATGCCTCTTCAAAAAGTTTTCTTTGTTTTGGTCTTGCTTGCTTTTGTTCAATACTCTTCAGCACAATCGTCAACATTAATCGACGAACATTTTAAGGCACTGGCCAGTCATGATGTAAAAGCTATTGTTTCAGGCTATACACCCGATGCGCAAGTATATTCTCCGAATTGGGAAGGTGCTAAAACTGGGGCGGCAGGTATAGCTGAAGTGTATTTGAGATATTTTAAATCAACACCGGATCTGGGCTATAAAGTTTCACACGTTATAAATGCCGGAGAAAATATTGTCGTTGAGTATACGGTAAGCGGTACACTATCCGACCCGGAAAACAGTTCACCGGCATATATGAAGGATAAAAAATACATTCTTAACTATTGTGCGGTGTTTACCATAAAAAATGGCAAAATTGCACGTGAAGCGGATTATTTCGACCAGGTCGCTTTTTTACGGCAGGTTGGTTTTTTCGACCAGAAATAGTTACAGGTTTTCGCCCACGGGACCCTGCCCCTTATTTGATGATTTTTCTTCGGATGAAGGCCCCGGCACACCATTGTCATTATCCGGAACGATAGTTGGCACCCGCACTTCGTCGGGTTTGTTTTGAACTGTTTGTTGTTTGCCTTTGGCTAAATTACTATCGTTTTTGTCCTGCGGTTTATTTGAATTTTCCATAAAGTAATATTGATTTAATTGAGGTGATTATTTTATTTCGGTTACCCACTTGATGGCCGTATCCAACTCGTCGAGCGGGAAGCTTTTGAACTGGCCGGGTAATATATATTTAAAAAGATCGCTAAAGCCCCGAAGGTATTTCTTGTCGGTCACCAGCACAAATTTGTTCCACCTGAAAAAATATTTTAGCCCAAGCTTGATATTTCCGCACCATTTTCCAGGCGAAAAATTTTTGATTTCCGTTTCGAGTATGAGCAAAAAATTAATTTTACTGTGCCGCTTGAGAAAGTTATCAAACAACTCGTCCAGTGTACTTTCATACTCCGCCTCGTCAACGTCGGCAAACGCATGTACACCTGCAACATGTTGCGGCAAATTGTTGATAATCCTAAGCATTGGTAGTTTTACTGCTGCTATATCAAAAACCAAACCATTTTAACAAAATACTTAATATATTTAATTTTAGGTTAATTTCCAATTTTGCGCTTTTAGGTATATTTGCAAAACATGAAACAAAGCCTTGCAGCACATAGTCTGTTAATTAAAGATGCGGCGAAGGACCTTGGCTTTGTATTTTGCGGCATTTCGAAAGCAGAATTTTTAGAAGACGAAGCGCCCCGCCTCGAGAACTGGCTAAAAAAAGGAATGCAAGGCGAGATGCATTACATGGAAAATCATTTCGACAAACGATTAGATCCCCGGCTGCTTGTTGATGGAGCCAAATCGGTTATATCCTTGGGACTTAATTATTACAATGACCTTCAACCGTCAGATCCTGATGCGCCCAAAATTTCCAAATACGCTTACGGTAACGATTACCACCAGGTAATTAAAGACAAACTGGCAAACCTGCTGGCTGTAATAAATGAAAAGATCGGTGAAGTACATGGCCGCGCGTTTGTCGATTCAGCGCCGGTGCTGGATAAGGCGTGGGCAAAAAAATCCGGATTAGGATGGATAGCCAAAAATGCTAACCTGATCAATAAAAACCATGGTTCATTCTTTTTTTTGGCGGAACTGATCGTAGATATTGCACTTGAATATGACATTCCGTCCACCGCCGATCATTGCGGTACCTGCACCCGCTGTATTGATGCCTGCCCTACCGAGGCTATTGTCGCCCCTTATATCGTTGACGGCAGCCGTTGCATTTCCTATCTGACTATTGAGCTAAAAAACGAAATACCGCAAGAATTTAAAGGGAAAATGGACAATTGGATATTTGGTTGCGATGTTTGCCAGGATGTTTGCCCATGGAACAAATTTTCGGTACTGCACAGGGAACCAGCATTTGAGCCACAGCATGGTTTACTGGATTTTAGCAGCAGCGATTGGGCAGATATTACCGAAGAGGTTTTCTCTACGGTATTTAAAGGCTCTCCAATTAAACGAACCAAGTTTAAAGGCTTAAAGCGGAATATCGAATTCCTAAAATAATGTTGCCGCACATACGGACAACTTATTAACTTTTCTTAAATTTTTCGGCCAGTTGCTTTAGCATATCATCGTTTACAGGCAATACCGGGCTGTTGTCCTTCTTTTTAAAGGGCCGGTTATCTTCCCGCGGATGCTGGTTATTGGAAGGAACAACGGGCCTCCGAAGTTCATTTCTAACTGGTGCCTCTACCGGCTTTTGTTCCGTCGGCTGCCTGTCATTCTCCTTTTGAACAACTGGTTTTGACTGTCTTTCGGCTGCTTTCTTCGCGTTCCACCGGCTATAAATTTCTTCAAGTTTGCGTTTTGTATATAACGGGAAATCCCCCTGCATCATCCACGAATAATAGCTGGGCTCAATTTTGAACACATCCTCAACACTTTTGCCTTTATGTTTTCCAAAATTAAAAGTTTCCTGTCCAAGCTCATTGAAAACCATGCGCCCCGCAAAATCAACCGGGCGGCTTAGGTTAGTAAATTTATGCAACCCCTCCACATCATTTACCACAGGGAAAGAGCGGTTTCCTTTTTTATCTTCCCACTCTGTTTTTTCATACCGCTCGATCTGAGCCAGCAAAACTTCCATCGTTGCACGTGTATCTGCTTCGGCGGAGTGAGCATTTACGATTGATTTGTCGCAATAAAACTGATAAGCCGCTTTTAATGTACGCTGCTCCATCTGGTGGAAAATATTTTGTACATCAACAAAATGGCGGTTATCCAGGCTAAACGAAACACCAGCGCGCAAAAATTCTTCCATCAGCATTGGTATATCAAATTTATTGGAGTTATAACCAGCCAGGTCGCTATCACCAATAAATTCAGCCACTTGTGCTGCTATTGTCTTAAATTCAGGTTCGTCCTTTATGTGCTCATCATAAATTCCATGTATTAACGACGATTCAAGCGGTATAGGCATACCTGGATTAACCCTCAAAGTTTTTACTGCTTCGCTGCCATCAGGATGGAGTTTAATAACAGAAATTTCAACAATACGGTCGGCACCAATGTTAGTTCCTGTAGCTTCAAGGTCAAAAAATGCCAAAGGCCGTTTTAAATTCAATTTCATCTGTTATTATTACTAAATTTCTATTTATATATTTTTTCAACACGTTCGCTCAACAACATCTCCGCGTTTGAAGGTCGCAAATGTCTTAAAAAGAATCAGTAAATATATTTTAAACCGCTTTAAAATATCGTTATTAAATAACTATTTTGTTGGCGCCTAATTATAAAGAATTTTATGAAGAAAACCTTACTCACCCTAATTATTTCATTCAGCTTATTAAAAATAGCACATGGCCAGGATTTTCCCGAAAGAAATATCACCAGGGATGAAATGGACATGAAAAACTATTCAAAGGATATCTCAGCCCACGCAGTTGTGCTGCAAGAGTTCGGAAGATCTCGGATTGCTGTAGCCAGTGATGATAATATTAAGCTGATATATGAATATCATGTAAAGATAAAGATTTTTGATAATAAGGGCTTTGACTATGGGACAGTGCAGATCCCCGTTTATAACAATAGCGATGCCGATTCATATGAAAGCGTTGAAGATATATCTGGCGTAACATATTATAAAGATGACAATGGCGCTACGCAAAGGATTGAGTTGGAGAAGAAAAAAATATACCCGGTAAAAGAAAATAAGCACTGGGCCAATTACAAATTCGCTTTGCCTGGGTTACGCAATGGTTGCGTTATCGAATACAAATACCGGATAGAATCACCTTACTTCGAAAATTTTCATTCGTGGCAATTTCAAACCGACATCCCAAAAGTATATTCGGAATATGAAGTACATATCCCCGGTTTTTGGGTTTATAACGCTTCATTAAAAGGTTTTCTGAAACTAACTAAAAATAGCGGCGAGATAGAACGCACATGCTTCTCTACACATGGTGCAAGTTGTGATTGTTCAAAGATGGTTTATGCGATAAGTGACATACCGGCATTTGTTGGTGAGGATTATATGACTTCGTCGAAGAATTTTTTATCGGCCATCAACTTCGAGCTCATGGAATATACCAGTCCATACGATAATATAAAACATAAAATGACCGGCGAATGGAAGGATATTGATTATCAGCTCAAAATCTATAACGACTTTGGCGGACAGTTAAAGAAAAAAGGGGCAGTAAAAGATCAGATAGCTCCATTAATTGCAGGCAAAACCGACGATATGGAAAAAGCTAAAGCAATTTATGCCCACCATCAAAAATGGTTCAAATGGAACGAGCATTATGGTATATACAGTGTTGACGGTATAAGTAAGGCGCTTCAATCGCATGAGGGAAATGTTGCCGACATTAATCTATCACTTGTTACCGCGCTAAATACAGCCGGTTTAAATGCAAGTGCGGTACTGTTGTCGACTCGTGAAAATGGTCTTATTAATATGCTATACCCCGTGATAGGCGACTTTAACTATGTTGTTGCGCGGGTTGAAATAGGCGGCAAAGAGTATTTACTCGATGCAACGGACCCACTGCTCCCATTTGGAATGCTGCCGTTGCGGTGTCTGAATGACAAGGGACGGGTTATGAGTCTTGATAAAGCATCGTACTGGACAGATTTAAATCTGCCTCAAAAAGAGCAAAGTACTTATACAATGGATTTGAGCCTGGGTGACGACGGCAAGTTAAAAGGCTCGTTATTGGTTTACTCTTCCGGATACAAGGCGTACTTAAAAAGGAAAGCGATAAAAAAATTCAATACCCCTGATGAATATATAGAGGATATGGGTGGGAAACTGCCTAGGTTAAAAATACTTAAATCAGAGATCACAAATTTGGACAGCTTAGAAAAGCCGGTTAGCGAGAAATACGAAATCGAAATGAATTTATACGACAAACTTAGCGGCAATAAGTTGGTTTTCAACCCGTATTTACTGGACAAGATCACCACAAACCCATTCAAATTAACCGAACGCGATTTTCCGGTTGATTGGGGCATGGCGTCGGATGATAGATTTATATTAACTATGCATCTCCCAGCTCAGTATACAATTGAAACACCTCCGCAAACAACGGCGGTAGCGCTTCCCAATAGCGGCGGAAAGTTTTTAACCAATTACGAGCCCGATAATAACACATTTACATTTTCACACGTCATCCAGTTTAGCAAATCCGTTTATAGCCCCGCTGAATACCCATATTTAAAGGAACTATATAATAAGATAATACAGTCCGAAAAAACAGAAATGGTATTTAAGAAAAAGTAATGAAAATAATATTGATTTGCTGTTTGCTGTTGTCAATCAACACTGTGATTGCGCAGGACATGTATAACGCCGACCTTATTTCAAAAGCTTTGCTGCCACATGCGAGCGCCGTTATCAGGAATGAGGAAGTTAACATCGAAGTTAAGGATATTGAAAATACTTACTACCATATCAAGGCAGCCATAACCGTGTTAAATAAAAATGGCGACCACATGGCGAATATTGTCATCGAACACGATAAAAATAATATTATAAAAAATATTAAGGGCGTCGTATATAATGAGTTTGGTAAGCAAATAAAGAAGTTTTCGGAAAGCGATTTCGATGATGTAAGTGCCGGAAACGACTTTTCTTTGTTCGAAGATGTGAGATTAAAACATTACTTACCTGCAATAACAGAGTATCCGTATACAGTAGTGTATGAATACGAAACAAAATCTAAACAAACACTTAATTTAAAAGAATGGTACCCAAATTCCAACATAGGGGTAGCTGTAGAAAAATGTTCATTTACATTTACGTGCAAACCGGATTTTAAAATTCGATATAAAGAAGCAAATAACCCCGGGAAATTAGTTATGTCAACAAATCCTGCCGGTTTAAAAACCTATACCTGGAAGGTAGAAAATTTGCCCGCCATTAAAGATGAACCGTTAAGTCCATATTATGAAAACTATTTAGCCAACGTTAAAATTGCTCCTGAAAGCTTCACTTACTATGGTATAAGCGGAACATTTAATGATTGGAAAGAACTTGGTAAATGGGAATACGATAAGCTGATCGCTAATCGCCAGGAACTTCCGCCTGAAACGGTTGAACGAATAAAGGAAATCACTAAAGATATTGTCAGTCCCAAATTAAAGGCAAAAAAAATATATGAATACATGCAAAGTAAAACACACTACATCAGCGTACAGGTTGGCATTGGTGGCAACCAGCCCTTTCTGGCATCGGATGTAGACAAACAAAACTATGGCGATTGCAAGGCGTTGGTAAATTATACCCAGGCATTGTTAAAAGCTGTAAACATCGATTCATACTATTGCATTGTAGAAGCAAATGACGATTATAAAATAGGTTTACTTAACGATTTTGCGAGCATGGCGCAAGGTAATCACATCATCTTATGTCTTCCTTTTAAGAATGATACCACCTGGGCCGATTGTACTAATCAAACAATCCCCTTTGGTTACCTGGGTAGTTTTACGGACGACCGAACCGTGCTGGCGTGTACGCCTGAAGGGGGTAAAATAATGCATACGAAGAAATATACAGTCAATGATAATGTAAAAAGTCGTGTTGCAAATTTTGTAATTAACGAAAGCGGTAACCTGGCGGGTGATATTATCACAACATTTAAAGGCGCTGACTATGAATATCGGGATGCGTTAATTAGCGAACCACTTGTAGAGCAATATAAAATGTTACGGAAAATTTACCCCATCAACAATATGGACATTGACCATCTTGATTTGAAACAGGACAAAGGTAGTAACCCAGTTACAACGGAAAATATAACATTGAATGCAAGGGATTACGCCTCCATCACAAACGGGAAATACTATTTTATGCTTAACCCGGTAAATCGACTGGCCACCCCGTTAAAAAGCATTCGCAACCGTATGAACGACGTATATATTAACCGGGGATTTACTGATGAGGATGTGGTGACCTATAAGTTGCCGCAGGGGCTCCATCTGGAAAAAGAACCGCTGAATGTTTCAATAGAAAAGCCTTTCGGCAAATTTACCGCCACAATGCAATTAGTGGACGGCAAATTGATTTACAAACGTAAATTACAACTCATAGACGGCACTTACAGTAAAGAAGTTTACAGTGACGTCGTTGACTTTTACCAAAACGTGGCCGACGCAGACGAATACACAGTTAGCCTTATAAAATAGACGAATCAGCTAAAGATTATAATTCCTAATATAATGCCGATTATCATGATGAGATATAATAATATCTCGTTACCTGCGAACCTTTTGTATTTCGTCCAGAAACCATACTTTTCTTTCTCTTCAGCCATGATCGGCGCAAAGTTATTGAAATTAACATGATTAGTCCGGGAAGAGATTGAAATAACTACCTAAGTTATTTACTGCCGCTGGAAGGTTGGGCCTCCGTTATAATGGCACCGGCCCGCGAAAAGTGCGGGTACATCGAAGAATCATGCAACTTTACGATCATCACCCCTTTTGATGAACTGGCGTGCACCAGGTAACCGTTTTGAAGATAAATACCTACGTGATTGTATTTTCCGCCGTCATAATCAAAAAAAACCAGGTCGCCTTCCTGTAGTTCTTCTTCGTATTTGCGTTTAATTATTGTTACCTGTTGTCCGGTGGTTCGGGGAATATTAATACCATAAACTTCCTGTTCGAGCATTTGTGCCAGAGCTGAACAATCGACCCCCGACTTATCCTGGCCGCCATACTTGTATGGTGTTCCCCACCACTGATCTATAAAAGCATACAGCCGGCCATTATGGATGTCGTTTTTATCCACCCCCATAATAGCCGAATATTTTTCAGCGATACTACCTGCTGGTTTTACCACCTCGCCGGGCGCGCCCCTCAAAATCGCTTTTTTGCTATGACAAGATGAAAGCGCGACAACTAAACCCAATAAAACGCAATACAGGTAAGGTATTTTATTCATGCCGTAAATGTACGTGCGACCGGGTATTAAGGTTATGCGGAGGTTTTTAACATATTAACATTGTGGGAGCCGGGAAGGTCCGTAAAGTGCGAAAGATGTTGAACTCGGTATTCAAACAATCGTAAATCGTATCCCGATAGCTATCGGGACTAAAATCGTAAATTTCCCTACCCTTTTATCACCCGCTGTATCTCGTCCAGCTTCATAAGCGCCTCAACCGGGGTAAGGGTATTCACGTCAAGATTATTCAGGGTGTCTCGTATTTTTACCAATATGGGGTCGTCAATCGAGAACATTTGCATCTGTATAGCCTGCTTCTGTACTTTGCGGATACTTTCTTTGATATGCTCCCCTCCTGTCCGTTCGGCCTCCAGCTTCTTTAATATCTCATTGGCGCGGCTCAACACTTTTGGGGGCATTCCGGCCAGCTTGGCCACATGTATTCCGAAGCTATGCTCACTGCCACCGGGTACTAGTTTACGTAAGAAAATGATCTGCTGTCCTACTTCCTTTACCGATACATTGTAGTTTTTTATACGGTTGAAGGTATTGCTCAGCTCATTCAGTTCGTGGTAATGTGTGGCAAATAATGTTTTTGCCCTTGCCTGTGGCTGGTTATGCAGGAACTCGGCGATTGACCAGGCAATTGAAATTCCGTCGTAGGTTGAGGTGCCGCGACCAATCTCGTCCAGGAGGATCAGACTGCGGTCCGAAAGGTTATTGAGGATGCTGGCCGTCTCGTTCATCTCCACCATAAAAGTTGATTCGCCGGATGAAAGATTGTCCGAAGCCCCCACCCGCGTAAATATTTTGTCAACCAGGCCAATAGACGCCGCTTTAGCGGGAACAAAACAGCCCATCTGCGCCATCAGCACAATAAGGCCGGTTTGCCGTAGCAGTGCTGACTTACCGGCCATATTCGGTCCGGTGATAATGATGATTTGCTGCGTCTCAGAATCGAGGTATACATCGTTCGTAATATACTCTTCGCCCAGCGGTAAATTCTTTTCAATAACCGGGTGCCGGCCGCCTTTGATATCGATTACCCGGCTGTCGTTGATATCCGGTTTTACATAATAGTTTTTTATCGAGATAGTCGCAAAGTTGAGCAGCACATCAAGGCGGGCAATCAACTGGGCGTTAAGTTGAATAGGTTTAATATATTCCGACAGCGAATACATCAAATCGGTATACAGTTTTGTTTCGAGTGCCAGTATTTTTTCCTCGGCGCCTAGTATCTGCTCTTCATATTCTTTAAGTTCCGGCGTGATATATCGTTCGGCATTAACTAAGGTTTGTTTGCGAATCCAGTCGGAAGGCACTTTATCGCGATGGCTATGTGTAACCTCAAGATAGTAGCCAAAAACGTTATTGAAGGATACTTTTAACGATGGTATGCCGGTTATTTCAGCTTCACGTTTCTGTATCTCCAAAAGATAACCCTTTCCGCCAAATGCAATCTTACGCAGCCGGTCGAGCTCTTCGTTGATACCTTCGTTGATCACTCCACCCTTAACCACCATTACCGGCGGTTCGGGACTTAGTTCCCGTTCAATTTTTTCGCAAAGGATATGGCATGGGTTTAGTTGTGAGGCAATAGCCTGCAAGGGTAAACTTGAGGTATGCTCTCCCAATTTTTTAATTGCATCAATTGCTTGCAACGCCTTCTTCATCTGGCATACCTCGCGCGGGTTTGCTTTCTGAAGGCCTATTTTCGAGATCAATCTTTCGAGGTCGCCAATGAGGCGGATATTTTGTTTTAGCGTTTCGCGCAGTTCCTCCTGTTCTATCAGGTACTCAACTACGCCCAACCGATCATTGATCGGTTTAATTTCCTTTAGCGGCATCACTATCCATCTCCGCAGCAGCCGTGCGCCCATAGGCGAACAGGTATGATCAAGCACCTCGACAAGTGTATGTGCATTTTCGTTCGCAGAACCTACTAATTCAAGATTGCGCACGCTATACCGGTCGAGCCACAGGTACCGGTCCTCTTCTATCCGGCTGATGGCCGATATATGCTGCAGGTTGCGATGCTCGGTTTCGTTAAGATAGTGTAGTGCTACACCCGCTGCAATTATTCCCAGGTTTAGCCTGTCGATGCCAAAACCCTTAAGCGATTTCACACCGAAGTGCTTTAGTAAAACTTCGTTGGCATAGTCACCACTATATGGCCATTCATCAAGGGTATAGGTATAAAAGCGGTCGCCGTAGCTTGTTTTAAAATCATGCTGACGGCTTTTGGGATAAATCACTTCACTTGGTGCAAAGCTTTGCAGTAATTTATCGATATAATCACTACTTCCCTGTGCTGTTAAAAACTCGCCTGTACTAATATCAATGAGTGCTATACCAATACTGTTTTTTTCAAAATGAAGGGACGCAAGGTAATTATTGCTTTTTTGATGCAGGATATTATCATTCGTTGCAACGCCCGGTGTAACCAGTTCGGTAACGCCACGTTTTACGATAGTTTTAGTTGCTTTAGGGTCCTCCAGCTGGTCGCAAATCGCCACACGCTGGCCGGCACGCACCAACTTTGGTAAATAGGTGTCTAAAGAATGGTGAGGAAAACCGGCCAATTCGATATGAGTTGCCGCGCCGTTAGCCCGGCGGGTAAGGACAATACCTAAAATGCCTGCGGCCTTAATCGCGTCTTCGCCAAATGTTTCGTAAAAATCTCCCACACGAAATAGCAGCAAGGCACCAGGATATTTTACCTTGATGGCATTGTACTGCTGCATTAACGGTGTCTCTTTAGTCGTATCTTTAGCCAAGCGGTTTAATCCTTTTAATAAGGGGGGTAAAGTTAATGGATTGAACCGTGTTTAACCGGAATGTGGAAAAGTTAGACACTTGTGGATTGTGGATCGAATGCTAAGTCTTGAGTCGAAAGTCCTAAGTCAGGAGAATATGAAATATTTTTCCCGGCTCGCTACTTGGGACTCAGGACTCAGGACTAATCTTATCAATCGCTTTTGCCAGGGCTTTGTCCTTATCAGTAACAATATCGCCGGCGTCATGCGTACTTAGCCATATTTCAACTTTGTTATACGTATTTGTCCAGGTGGGATGATGGTTCATTTTCTCTGCATGTAAGGCTACCCGGGTCATAAATGCAAAGGCTTCAACAAAATCTTTAAACGTAAAAGATTTATGAAGTTTATTGTCGGTTTCTGTCCACATAATTATCCTGTTTATTGAAGGTAAATGTACTTAAAATCAGTCGGCAAACGTATTTTGTCCATCTAAACATTTTCATGCCAATCGCGTTACTGTAAAAAACACATCGGCTATGAGCTCGGCATTTGTAAGAGAAAGTGAAGAACAGCGGTTAAACGAAGTTGCGCCTTCATTAAGCGCGTTACAAGTTTATTTGCGCAGGGAAAACGGCGGAATGCCTGTTTACGAAACCAAATCCTACTACAGTGATAAACATCAGCGCGATGTGTATGAAATGAGCGACGGCCTTGCCTATGCAAAGGACGATGACAGCAAGTGGTTCATCGTATTAGATTAATTGTTGCCTGCCTGTCCCGAACAGCCAAAAATTTTATTTAAAAATCCTTCGATTGGTCTGCTTATTGCTTTGTGTAGCGAAATAAGGCGGCTGAATACATTTTGTCCTGCTTTTAACTTAAAATACAATAAGATTAGCACCGGGTTATTAATATTTAATTGGCCAGAAATTAGAACACAAAAATATATCTATGGATATTTTTAATACCAAAAACATTTTACGGGAAAAACGCTGGAAGTGGATCGACTATGATAAAGGGATCAGCATTATTTTGGTGGGATTCGGTCATACCTTATCAGTCCTCCAGGGCCACGTTGCTTTAAGCTCCTATCCTTTCTTCAATTACATAGGTACGTTTCTGTATGGTTTCCGGATGCCATTATTTTTTATCATCTCGGGCATATTCATCGCTTCGGGACTGAAAAGAAAGGGCATGAATAAGTATATCACTAATCGTATTGATACTATTTTATACCCGCTGCTGGTTTGGGGTGCTATCCAAATTACGCTGCAGCTGTTAACGGCGCGGTTTACAAATAATTCGATCACGCCTGTAAATTATCTCGACTTGCTGATCGATCCGCGGCAGGATGGCCATTTCTGGTACCTCAACGCACTCTTTTTTATCGGGGTTATATATGCGATATTAAAATCAGTGCTGAATATGAAACCACTAGCGCAGGTGGGACTTGGCGCTATTTTATATTGTTTTTCGGCCTATCTTCACCTCAACGATCTGCATGCAGGCGCCTTAACCGATATTTGTGAATTTTACCTGTTTTTCTCAATTGGCGACCTGATTTCCAGCGGTCTGCTGGCTGAAGATAATGTTAAACGATTTTCATCGCTCAAAATATTTTTCCCGCTGCTGGTGGTATTTCTTATCGTACAATACCAGTTTGCTAAGATCAACCTTCATGGCGGGGTTGAAGGCATTAATTATGTCGAGCATAAAATGCCGTTCTTTTTCCTTTTCGAAGCATTGCTGGGCTGCACCATATCCATCAACTTCTCGTTTCTCCTGCAAAAGTATAACGCGTTGAGATTTTTAAGGGTGATAGGATTCAACTCTCTTTTTGTCTATTGTATGCAGATTATCGTGGTAACAATAGCGCGAGTTGTGCTGGTAAATGTTTTAAAAATCACCTACGTACCGGCCGTAGTAATATTGGTGTGGATATCGGGCGTAATTTTACCTGTGATATTTTATAACGTATGTATGCACTTCAATGTTTGGTGGCTGTTTACATTCAGACGCCCGGTAAAACAAAAGACAATTGCGCCGGAAGAACCTACTTTAACTTTAAAATCAGCTTAGTCGGTTTTTTTCTCCTGGTTTTGAGCGTTCTGACTTGACGGAGGTGTTGAGGTAATTTCACCAAACTCATTTACATAAGCCATCATACTATCCATACCGCCGCCTGTTGAATTTTGCTGACGCTCCAACTTGCGCTGCTCTTTATCTTCCTTCTTTTTTTGCCTGTTTTTTTCGAGTTGCTTCTTCATGAAGGTTGCCTGGGATTTCGCCATGGTATGTTGAGTTAAGTAATAAATAGCCGGATCCGGACTGTGATGTTCAAGCCGGAAAGATGAATTGTTAATAAAAGCTATTTATGCAAAGATAACAAAATTAGACTATAGTTAATGCGAAACCGTCTTTTATCAAACTTTGGTTATTATATTATTTTGAAGATTTATCATAAACAATAACTTTGCAATACAAAGTACTTTTTATATTTAGGCGAGGTAAAAAATCGCTAATGCGACCTATAAGAAAGGCGGCGTAAAAGAGTTTAATAATAAAATGAAAGAAAGTTTTGTTAGCAGCGGTTCAATTGTCCGCAAAATTTGGGGCAGGGCTGATACCGTACTTTTTATATTTGCAGGTGCCGCCGCCGAGTTTGCGCTGAATAAAGCCGTGGATTGGCTGTACTTCACCGGCCGGTTGCCGGCTGATCCTATCGGGCGTTTATTCTCGACTGTTACCTACGCCCGGCAAATTATATTTTCAAACTGCGAAGACGCTTTGCGTGCTATTGATCAAATTACAGCTATCCACAATAACATTGAAGCTGCCCGTGGCACGAACATACCTGATTGGGCATATAGGGATGTGCTATTTATGCTCATTGATTATTCAATACGCGCATTCGAATTGCTCGACCGGAGTTTAACACAGCCTGAAAAAGACGAAATTTTTGATGTATTTTATCGTGTTGGTTTTAGAATGAATATTGCCGGGCTACCTGCCAATTATACAGCTTGGGGAAAGATGAGGGAAGAACATCTGAACAAAAACCTTGCAAATAGCAGCTTCACAAATGATTTGTACCGGCAATATAAAAAACAGCTGGGCGTACTAAGATACTGGGTATTAGTTCAGGTGCAAATGCTTTTAGTTCCTCCGGCGGTAATTACGCTCTTGAAATTTAAAGGGCCAAAGCAGATAAAGCCATTCCTTATCGTATATAAATTACTCAGGAAAATGGGGTTGGAAAGATTACTCAAAAACATATTGTTGCCGCCTGCATATAAACAGCAAATAAAGGCGCTGGATATTAACACCCGGGAACGCTCAGTTTAAGGATACAAAAGCGTAAAAATTATAAGCCCATCCAATTAATTAATTGGATGGGCTATTATGAGTTTGCCATTTAAAGCAAACACGTTGGTTTAATTTTTAACTACCAACCGGAACCTTTTTTCGCGTTACCGTTTTTGATATGCTCCTCTGCAGTTGCTTTGCCCATAATTGCAGCCATTTTATTGCCAGCGCTGTCTTTGCCTGTCGCAATGTACCTGCCAGATTTAATGTCAATAACAGGATCGAGCATTGGAACGTTTTTGGTTTTTGTTTTTACTGAATAAGCAGTAATTCCGTTTGTTGTTGCCATGATAAGTTGTTGTTTTTAAGTTACCCCCTTTCGGGGAATTTGTTTATTAAATTGGTTCCCTGCAATAATTTATTGAATGCTTTTATCAGCTATTACAGCCGCAAGATAAATAATTGTGCATTACGAACAAACTTAACAATCACTAAAGTTTTATTATAATTTAGTTGTTAACATAGTCGAATTGAAGAAGCCATCCCCGAAATAGTCTTTTTAGAAAAATTTCCCATTCGGCTATATATCCATCTCGTTAATTGAATTACGACGAAGATAACAGCAAAAAAAATCGCACCTCCCAGGGAATAGGCACCATATCCGCGCATGTATAAAAATCTGCTTGCGACAAACGCTGATCGTTGACTTGCCAAATTCACCGATTTGACTAAAAACGTTCATTTTTAGTGCCTGAGCGCAATTTTACAGACAAATCAATCACAAGCATCCCGCTATAGATTTAATTTTTGCCAGGCAAAGATAGCCGGATCAAATTACTGGATGATCAATTTTCTTTTGTTGATGTATCAAGGCAAATTGATTGATGAACTACATCGGTTCGTCAATACGCGCCTTGTACAAAAACAATGTTGCAGCACGCAATCGTGCTCACGTAACAATGAAGCACATTGTGGATAAGTCGACAAAATATTAAATTCTATTATTCGTAAACACAGCAGCAGAAGCCTATTTTCTTTATATCCGCGATTACATATTGCTCCCTGCTGCAACTAAAAGTTAAAACGGTGTGTTATATTTGTTTATTTTAAATCTAAATATTAGCTTAACATCACTAAACTTATAAAATAACAATATGAGAAACCGAGACTCAAGCATCCTTTACCTTATTTTAGGAATATATTCATTAATGATAAGCTGGTACTATAACCACAACCTTATTGTACTTTTAATTACCTATATTTTTTGGCCCATTTATTTAATTTACGAATTGCTTATAGGGCACCTGTCCCATGGTATGTGGAGGACGATACCAATGTCATACTTTAAATAAAACTACATCTCAAATTAGGTTTCAATCTGTAGTTTTAAATCAAACATGCGTTTAAATTTCAACCCGCGGGAAAGTTTATTATTGAACCGGTAATCAAGTCGGGACTTAAGACTTCCGACTTTCTTCCTACCTTTGCGCGAAATTTATTACATGTCTGTAAAGAATAAAGCTGTATTCCTTGATCGCGACGGCGTATTGAACCGCGAAATGGGCGACTATGTGTGCCAGTTCGAAGATTTTCACATCCTCGACAACTTCGAAGCATTAAAAACGCTGCAGGATCGCGGTTATTTATTATTGGTTGCAACCAACCAGGGAGGGCTGGCCAAAGGCTGGTATGATGAGGAAGAATTGGGCAAAATGCATACCCATTTAAAGGAAACCTATCGCAATCACGGCATCGAAATAAAAGACTTTTTTTATTGCCCGCATCATCCCGACTTTACCGGCGACTGCGATTGCCGTAAACCCAAGCCCGGTTTATTGCTGCAGGGAATTGCAAAATATAATCTTGACCCCTCCCTATCCTACTTTATCGGCGACCGCGAACGGGATGTGGAGGCAGCGACTGCCGCAGGCGTTAAGGGTATTTTAATCGATAGCGATCAGCCCATAAGCGAAATATTGGATTTAATTGCGTAAAATTATTTGAAATTTTGGCGCGGAGATTTTCAAATCGTCAAATAAAGATCCTGCATGACTCTAAACCGCTTTTTAAAAACCTACGATACCCTTATAGCTTCGGCCATTGGTTTTTATTTAATATACCTGTACACAAACTATAGCGGCATTGGCATTTCGCCCGATTCAATCATGTATACCAGTGCGGCACGCAACCTGCACGCACATGGTTCATTGATCACATTTAACAATACCTATATAACCGATTTTCCGGTTTTCTACCCGTTTTTTTTGTGGCTGGTGCTTACTATTACAGGCGTCGATCCGATTGCTGCCGGCACGGTTTTAAACGGGCTGATGTTTGCAACGCTTATATTTTTAAGCGGGTGGATCATACAACGGTTCCGCTCGGGGCCCTGGCTATATAAATGGCTGATGCTGCTGGCTATCGTGTTAAGCCCGGCGTTGCTGAATATCTATACCTATCTATGGTCCGAAACGCTTTTTATTCTCATCTTCCTGTTTTTTATTATCGCCTGCAGGCAATACCTGGTTGAACATACCCTCCCTACGCTTATTGTATTCGCTGGCGTGGCCGCGCTAAGCAGCATTACGCGTTACGCAGGTATTACGTTAATTGGCACTGGCGGTTTACTAATATTGCTCGACAGGTATTTGCCGTTAAAAAAGAAAATTGGTCACATCATCATATATGGTGTAGTCGCATCTTCCATGCTGGCGTTGAATCTTCTGCGCAATGCGATGACCACCAGCAAGCTAACCGGTCCGCGCGAAGCTTCAGTTACTCCTTTTTTAGAGAACCTGCACTATTTCGGCACGGTAATGTGCGACTGGGCGGGTTTTTCTGCAAAATTATATCCTTTTGCTACCGCAATCGCTATCATCCTGTTTATCGCGCTCACTGCCGTTGTCGCGTTCAATTATTTCCATCGCAGCATACGCACGTATGAGAATCTGGTTTCCACATTTGCACTTATTTATGGTTTGTTTATTGTTGTTTCATCAACCATATCGCGGTACGAGCGAATAAATACCCGTTTGCTTGCGCCGATATTTATCCCGCTGTTATTAAGCTGTACGTACTGGGCAATAGGCGCGGTAAAGGCAGTCAGTTTTCGCTGGAAATGGGTTATTACGCCCATTTTCGTTTTGCTGATGCTGGGGTTTTCTTACCAGGAGCTGTCCGCCGACCTGCAACGTTATGATGGTGAAGGTGATTATGGCGTTCCCGGATATGCCGACGATTCATGGAACAAATCCCCGTTCGCGGCGTATCTTAGAAGCAAACCGCAAATCTTTAAGCCCGGCGTTCCGATTTACTCCGACGCTAACGAGGCACTCTATTTTTTTTCAGGGACCTATGCCAAATTATTGCCGCACCGTTATTTTAAGGCGGATATTCAAAGGTTCTACACCATCAGGCATTATTACCTTGTTTGGTTCCCGGCTATGGATAACCCCGAGCTTATCAGTTTAAAAGACATCGTAAAAGTTAAAAAGCTAACGCTGATAAAGAAATTTGCAGACGGGGCGATCTACGAATATAATGGTGAATAGTAAGTGGGCAGTAGTGAGTTTAGAAAATTCACAATCACTGCTGACTATTGACAACTCACCAATCACTATTCACCAAAATATTTTGATTTCAAAAACAACTGGCTATATTTGCAGCACCCCGTAGAGACGCAATGCATTGCGTCTCTACTATATAAAAAATGAACGGTTATACATTATATCATTTGCATCTGCATCATCACCACTATGTGGTGATCAAATAATGTATGTTTCTACGCGAAATAACAAACCCCGTTTATACTTTTTATTATATCTCTTAAAATCAATCAGTGAAAACACTTAAAATAGCGATACAGAAATCTGGTCGCCTCAACGAAAAATCCGTTGAATTATTAAAAAACTGCGGCCTTAATTTCGAAAATTATAAAAGCTCGCTCATCTCTCCCGTATCTAATTTCCCGCTCGAAATCCTTTTTTTGCGCGATGATGATATCCCGGAATATGTACAGGACGGCATTGCCGACCTGGGTATTGTAGGCGAAAACGTAATACAGGAAACGGAGGTCGAAGTATCCTACCTGCAAAAACTCGGTTTCGGTAAATGCTCGTTAAAAATAGCGGTACCGAATAATAACCAGATACAGCAGCTGAGCCAGCTAAATGGCAAATCCATCGCTACCACCTATCCTGTTATCTTAGACAAATTCCTGCAAAAGAACAATATACAGGCCGAGATCCGCACCATTTCAGGTTCTGTGGAAATTTCTCCGGGCCTTGGATTGGCCGATGCAATATGCGACCTGGTATCAACCGGCGGCACGTTGAAGAGCAATGGTTTATCCGCTTTTGCGGATGTAATGTCGTCCGAGGCCGTGCTGATAGGCAGCAAAGGTTCCGAGAACTCAGACCTGGTGCAGGAACTTATACAACGTGTACAATCTGTTTTGCGGGCAAAGGAAACCAAATACGTAGTTTTGAACGTTAACCGCGATAATTTGCCGGCTATTCTTGCACTGTTGCCAGGCGTAAAAAGCCCCTCAGTAGTTTCGTTGGCCGAGGAGAATTGGGTAGCCGTACATACTGTTATCCCCGAGCGTGATTTTTGGGACAGGATAAGCCAGCTAAAACAAGCAGGCGCACAGGGCATTGTAGTAATGCCGATCGAAAAGATAATTTTATAACAGTTAGCAGTTTTAAGTTGGCAGTGGAAAGCACTTTTCTGGAACTGCCAACTGAAAACTGCCCAGTGCAAACTGAAATGAAGCAATATAATTATTCAGACTTAAGCAAACAAGATATCCGGGAACTGGTTCAGCGTAATGTTGACCCGGCGAATGAGATACGTGATATTGTTGAAGAAGTTATTGCCAACGTGAAAGAGCGCGGCGATAGCGCCCTGCTTGATTATGCCCTGAAGTTTGATAAGGTTGAACTGGACAAGCTGTACCTGGATAAGGCTGAGTTGGAAGAAATAGCTTCAACCATTTCATCTGCTCAAAAAGAGGCGCTTCAAATAGCCTACAATAATATCTACAAGTTCCACCACGCGCAATTAAAAGCTGAAGATAAAATAGAAACCATGCCCGGCGTAACCTGCTGGCGTGAGTTAAGGCCGATTGAAAAGGTGGGCCTTTATATACCCGGTGGTACGGCCGTATTACCGAGCACATTTTTAATGCTGGGTATCCCGGCGCTTATCGCGGGTTGTCATGAGATTGTGGTTTGTTCGCCGCCGCAAAAAAACGGGAAGGTAAATGCCTTTATTGCATACGTAGCAATACTTCTTGGTATTGATAAAATATATTTAGCGGGCGGTTCACAGGCTATAGCGGCTATGGCTTATGGCACCGAGACCATCGCTAAAGTGGATAAGATATTTGGTCCGGGAAACCAGTTTGTAACCAAAGCCAAAACGATCATACAATCAACCACTACGACGGCCATCGATATGCCAGCCGGGCCTTCTGAAGTATTGGTTATTGCTGACGAAACGGCCAACCCGGTATATGTTGCAGCTGATCTGCTTGCTCAGGCTGAGCACGGGATGGATAGCCAGTCGATATTGGTTTGTACATCTGAAAAAATCGCCAAAGCTGTTTTAGCGGAGGTTGAAAAACAGGTACCGGTATTGCCGCGGGCCGAGATCGTCAAAAAAGCGCTGGAGAACTCATATACTATTGTAGCGCGTACTTTAGCCGAAGCTATGGATTTCAGCAACCAGTATGCGCCGGAGCATTTGATATTAGCAACAACCAACTGGCAACAGGTAACTGCGAATATTCTCAATGCCGGCTCGGTATTTTTAGGAAATTTAACCCCCGAAAGCGTAGGCGATTATGCATCGGGAACAAACCATACCTTGCCTACAAGCTCGTATTCAAGGGCTTATTCAGGTGTTTCGGTTGATTCGTTTGTTAAAAAAATAACGTTTCAGCATATTACGCCGGAAGGCATACAAAATATAGGGCCGTCGGTTGAAATATTGGCGGAATTAGAAGGCTTGCATGCGCATAAGAATGCGGTGAGCGTAAGAATGGAGAAATAAATAACCACGCGTCATTGCAGGGAAGAACGACGAAGCAAACTCGTAGAAATACATAGACGTTAACCTATATGCGACGAGATTGCCACGCTATCGCTCGCAATGACATAATGAAGGAATAAACAAAATGTTCAGCATAAATAATATACTTCGCGAAAACATCAAAAACCTTGTCCCCTATTCGTCCGCTCGTGATGAATACCAGGGCGAGGCCAGCGTGTTTTTGGATGCGAATGAAAACGCATACGGCTCGCCATTGGAGCAGCAGTTTAACCGGTATCCCGACCCGCTGCAATTCCAGGTTAAAAAACGTTTAAGCGAAATTAAAGGCGTACCGCCCCGCAATATATTTTTAGGAAACGGCAGCGACGAAGCCATCGATATCTTGTTTCGCAGCTTTTGCAACCCGGGTGTTGATAATGTGATATTAGTACCTCCTACCTATGGCATGTACCAGGTGTCGGCCAATATAAATGACGTGGAAGCACGCAACGTACCACTTACTGAGGAATTTCAGCTTGACCTGGAAGGTATTGCCGAAGCTATTGATAAACATACCAAGCTTATTTTTATTTGCTCGCCCAATAACCCGACAGGCAATTCAATGGACCGCACTGATGTGGAAACTTTGCTGGCAAATTTCAACGGGCTGGTTGTAGTGGATGAAGCGTATATTAACTTCAGCAGGCAAAAAACATTTATACAGGAACTAACCGAATACGCTAACCTGGTGGTTTTGCAAACCTTATCAAAAGCGTGGGGCTTAGCGGGACTGCGTGTAGGGATGGCATTTGCCAGCGAAGAGATCATCGAAGTGATGAACAAGGTTAAGCCTCCTTACAACATCAACGAAGCTTCGCAGCAGCTGGCGCTGCAGGCGCTTTCAAATATCGACCAGGTGAATGCCTGGATCAAAGAAACGCTGATACAAAGGGACAACCTGGTGCTGCAACTAAAGGATTTCGATTTTGTGCTGGATATCTATCCCTCCGATGCCAATTTTATCCTGGTGAAAACAACGGATCCGAAGGGCATCTATAATTTCCTGGTTCAAAAAGGCATCATTGTGCGCGACCGTTCAAAAGTTGAGCTATGCGCCGGTTGTTTACGGATAACCGTCGGCACGCCTGACGAGAACAAAAAATTAATCAAAACTTTACAAGATTTTAAATGAGCAAGCTGCAGAAAATACTTTTTGTTGACCGCGACGGCACGATGATAAAAGAACCGGCAGACGAGCAGATAGATTCGTTTGCAAAACTGGAGTTTTATCCGGGCGCATTACAGTATCTGCCCAAAATAGCGGCAGAGTTGGATTATGAACTGGTTATGGTTACCAATCAGGATGGCTTGGGTACCGCATCATACCCTGAAGATACTTTTTGGCCGGTTCAAAACTTCATTCTCAAGACATTCGAAAATGAAGGCGTTAAGTTTTCAAATATTTGCATCGACCGTTCGTTTCCTGCGGATAACTCTCCAAACCGCAAGCCGGGAACAGGGATGCTTAAGCAATATTTCGATACGGAAAAATATGACCTTAAAGGCTCATACACCATCGGCGACCGAAAAAATGATATTTTACTTGGCCATAATTTAGGCTCAAAAGCGATTTGGCTCAACAGTAACACCAACCTCGGTAACCAGGAATTCAGCGGCAAAGCAGAAGAGGACGCCGTAAAAAGCACCATAGCACTGGAAACTTCCGAGTGGGAAAAGATTTACGAGTTCTTAAAGCTGGGTGAGCGCGTATTTGAGCACACGCGGGCCACGAGTGAAACAGATATTCACATCAAAATAAATCTTGACGGTAAAGGTGAAGCCAAAGTATCGACGGGACTGCATTTTTTCGACCACATGCTCGACCAGATCGCCAGGCATGGAAATATTGATCTTGAAATAATCGCAAACGGCGACCTGCATATTGACGAACATCACACTATCGAAGATACAGGCATAGCATTGGGCGAGGTCTTCGCCACCGCATTGGGCAATAAAAAAGGAATAGAACGTTATGGATTTTGCCTCCCGATGGATGATTGCCTGGCGCAGGTAGCCATCGACTTTGGCGGCAGAAACTGGATCGTTTGGGATGCGGAATTTAAACGCGAAAAAATAGGCGAGATGCCGACGGAAATGTTTTTCCATTTTTTCAAATCCTTTTCCGATTCGGCAAAGTGCAACCTGAACATTAAAGCCGAAGGTGAGAACGAACACCACAAAATTGAGGCGATATTTAAAGCCTTCGCCAAAGCAATAAAGATGGCAGTGAAGCGTGATGTAAATAAGATGGTTTTACCAAGTACTAAGGGAGTTTTATAGGAGAGGCAAGAAGCAAGATTGTAAGAAACAAGACAGAAGGTTTTATCTATCTTGACTTCTTATCTTGGCTCTTGCTTCTTAATTTCTTGATTCTAAACAAAAATGGTAGGTATAATAAACTACGGAGCCGGGAATATTTTTTCATTAACTGCAGCATTAAACAGGTTGGGTATTAGTTATGGTATGATCAATAGCGAGCAGGATTTTGAACAGTTCGACCGTTATATTATACCCGGTGTTGGCCATGCAGGCGCGGCCATGTACAAGCTTGAACAAACCGGGCTGGTGCCTAAAATAAAAGCGCTTACCAAACCTACTTTAGGCATCTGCGTAGGTATGCAATTGCTTACCGCGCACTCCGAAGAAGGCGACGCCAAATTGCTGGACATTTTCCCTATCAATACGCTTAAATTTGCAAATAGCACAACATACAAAGTGCCGCATACCGGGTGGAACCAGGTATACCCTGAAAAAGAAAATCTACTTTTTACAAGTATTCCTGCCGGTTCACACTTTTACTTTGTACATTCATACTTTATTGAGTATAATATTGCATATACTTTATCGTCAGCAACATACAATACCAAATTTTCGGCATCAATTATGCGGGATAATTTTTATGGGGTACAATTCCATCCCGAAAAATCCGGCGCGTATGGTGAAATGCTACTAACAAATTTTTCAAAACTCTGAAAGCCATGTACATCATTCCGGCAATAGATATTCTAAATAAAAAAGTTGTCCGTTTACGCGAGGGCGACTATAACCAGGTAACCGAATACGATGTTACCCTTGAAGAAATGATAGAAACCTATCATGCCTACGGTACCAATATGATCCACATTATTGACCTGAACGGTGCCAAGAACGATTTTTCGAATCAGCAGTACCTGTTTGATATTATCCGAAAAACGAACATGCAGGTGCAATACGGCGGAGGGATACGGAGCATTGACAAAGTAAAGGAACTGATAGATGCAGGCGTGCATCGCGTTATTGTGGGTACACAAGCCATCACCAACCCAACTTTCCTGGAAGAATTGAGCAAAGCAATTTGCGACAGGGACAAATGTTCCGATCATGTGGTAATTGCCATCGATGTGCTTGATGAGGTGATCAAGTATTCCGGCTGGATGGAAAGTTCGCCCATTAAGCTGATGGATTATGTTGATAAATGCCTGACTTTAGGTTTTTTTCGCTTTTTATGTACCGACATCAATAAAGACGGCAAGCTTGGCGGCGCAGGTATCGAATTGTATAAAAAATTACTCGACCACTCTCCCTTTATTAAACTCATTGCGTCGGGCGGCGTAAGTTCGATGGGCGATATTGAGAAACTAAATAATATCAAAGTGGAATCGTGCGTGGTGGGTAAAGCCATATATGAAGGACATATCACCATCGAAGAAATAAAAAGCTGGAACCTGGAATCCCTTATCTCCATTTAACGCATCATATACTTGTATTTTTTAGCCGGGCGGGTTTTATCATATTCTGAAAAATAAATTAGATTTGCTGATAGTATAAACCTGATTTAAATTAATGAACCCTGTAGCTGAGCGGTCGACTATCCCGAGCCTTATAAGGTATATCGTAAAAAACATTCACCCGGACACCCACACTTTTATGAGCCATAAGGTGAATGACAGTTGGGTTGATATCAGCTACAAAGAGGCGTTAGAAAAGATCGACGCCATATCCGCCTGGTTCCTCGAGATCGGCATTAAAAAAGGCGACCGTTTGGCGTTAATTATCGAAAACGGCCCGGATTATATCTACTACGATCAGGCGCTGCAGCAAATTGGCGCAATAAATACCTCCATCTACCCTACCCTTACCGAGGCCGAAATTGAATATATTTTAAATGATTCGGCCGCACGCACCATATTGGTAGGTAATCCGTTTTTAATGCGGAAAGTGATAAAGGTGGCCAATAATTGTCCGGCTTTAATACGCATTATCCCCGCGTTTGACGATACGGAAAAGATCAGCGTAAAGCAAAACCTGAACGCGGGTGTGGTCTGTCTAAAGCAATTAATAATCGAAGGACTGGCATTGGTCGAAAAGCATCGATCGGCTATTAATATTGCCCGCGAGGCTATTTTGCCGTCGGACTTATCATGTCTTATTTATACTTCCGGTACAACCGGTACCCCAAAAGGCGTAATGCTTACGCACTACAACCTTACCGAAAACGCGCGGGTGAGCCTGATCCAGTTGCCAATTATTGAAAGTACAGATATCTTCTTATCATTTCTACCATTATCCCATGTGTTTGAGCGGACAGCTACTTATCATATTTGCCTGTTTGCGGGCAGTAAAATAGCCTTCGCGCAAAGCCTTGACCTGCTTGCAAAAAACATGGCCGAGGTTAAGCCTACAGTAATGAATTGCGTACCCCGGCTTTTGGAGCGCATACACGACCGTGCTATGAAAAACGGCACATCTGCAGGCGGCATCAAAACAAAAATATTTCTATGGGCGCTTAAGATCGGCCGTGAAGTACGCGAGTTGAAAGAAGCTGGTAAAAAGCCAGGCTTGTTGTTGCGCAACGAACATAACCTGGCGGAAAAGCTGGTATTCAGCAAAATAAAAGAAAAAACAGGCGGCCGCTTAAAGGTTATGCTTTCGGGCGGCGGCGCTTTGCCCAAAAACATTGGCGAGTTTTTTGGTGATCTGGGTATCAAGATACTGGAAGGTTTCGGCCTTACGGAGACATCACCTGTAATGGCGGTTACAGAAGACCACCGAATCATTTACGGTACCGTTGGCCGGATCATACCCGGCATTGAAGTGGCTATACAAAATGTAGATACCAAACACATCTACACCATCCAAACACATGAAACCTTTAAAGAAGATTTTCAATCGGAAGAAGGCGAGATTATTGTGCGCGGCCATTGTGTAATGAAGGGCTACTGGAACAAGCCGGAGGAAACTGCTTCTGTCATCGACCCGGAAGGCTGGTTCCACACAGGTGATATCGGCCGATTTTACAGGGGTAACCTGCAAATTACCGACCGGCTAAAAAACATGCTGGTAAATGCCTACGGCAAAAACATCTATCCCACCCCGGTGGAAAACACCTATTTAAAAAGCCCGAAAATAGAGCAGGTTTTTTTGGTTGGTGATAAACGCGAATACATTACAGCCATTGTTGTCCCCTCAAAGGATACCTTGCAGGAAGCGTTCAATTTAAGCAACGAATTTTTCGAGAAGCCTGAGTTGTTTATTGAAGACAAAGAAATTATCGAATGGATAGGTCAGGATATCAAACGGTTATCCAATGAGCTGGCCAAGTTTGAGCGGATAAAAAACTTCAAGGTAAAACGCAAGCCCTTCAGTATCGATGATGGTGAAGTTACCCCAACCCTTAAAGCCAAACGCAAGATAATTGAAAAGAAATACGCGACAGCTATAGACGAGTTGTATATGCAGGAAGCCGATGCGGACTAACGAACGATATTCCTTATAAAAACGCCATTATATCCTTAATTTCCTCAATGCTTTTAAATCGCTCATGCTCTATCGTTTCTTCAATATGCTCATGTGCCCAGGTGATATGGTAAGGCACGTGTACTGCATAACCGCCTGTATGTAAAACAGGGATGACATCGCTTTTTACAGAATTACCTACCATCATAAATTCGTGCGGCTGTATATCGAGGTGCCGTATCAATTTGGCATAATTGGCTATGTCTTTTTCCGACATGATCTCGATATGATGAAAATAATGACTTATTCCCGACTTCTTCAATTTCCTTTCCTGATCGAGCAGGTCGCCTTTTGTGGCAACAACCAGGCGGTACTTATCTTTTAATTTTGTCAACACTTCTTCTATCCCGTCAAGCAGCTCGATCGGCTGGTCGAGCATCTGTTTGCCCAGTTCAACTATCTTTCCTACAACTTTCGCATTCAACGTATTGCCGGTTACCTTCATGGCCGTCTCAATCATCGAAAGCATAAACCCTTTTATTCCATAGCCATATAGCGGCAGGTTGGCGATCTCCGTTTTGAACAGTTCAGTTTCAAGCGTATGTTGTGATTCGTATTCGCTAAGCAGGTTAAAAAACTGCTCTTCGGTTTGCCTGTAATAAGGCTCATTCACCCAAAGTGTATCGTCGGCATCGAAGGCAATTACTTTTAAATTCATTGCTCAAAGATATGTACTTTCACGGCCGGCAATTACGCCCTCATCTCACTTTTTCAAACTAATCTCCAATCTCTAACCGCTAATTGCTATTTTTGCGCTCATGAGCACTGCACTATCCGAACAGGAAATTTTACGCCGCGAATCGTTAAAGCAACTAAGAGAATTGGGGATAAACCCCTATCCAGCCGAAGAATATAAAGTGACTGCTTTTGCGCAGGATATAACCGATAATTTTGAGCGTTTCCCTGACCACTATAAAAAAGTTACCCTGGCCGGCCGTATCATGACCCGCCGTATCATGGGCAACGCCTCCTTCGCTGAATTGCAGGATTCAACAGGGCGGATACAGATTTACCTTAAACGGGATGACATTTGCCCCGGCGAGGACAAAACTTTATATAATACCGTGTTCAAAAAGCTGATGGACATCGGCGATTATGTAGGTGTGAAAGGGTTTGTCTTTTTAACCCAAACCGGCGAAATATCCGTTCACGTGCAGGAACTGATATTGCTTTCTAAAGCGCTTAAACCTTTACCAATAGTAAAACGGGATGAAGAAGGCAATATTCACGACGGCTTTACCGACCCGGAACTGCGTTACCGCCAGCGTTACGTCGACCTGACCGTTAACCCCGAATTCAAGCAAATTTTCATCAACCGCTCAAAAGTGATCAGCAGCATGCGTGATTACTTTAACAAACAGGGCTGGTTTGAAGTAGAAACTCCTATACTTCAGCCTGTGCACGGCGGCGCCGCGGCGCGTCCGTTCGCAACGCATCACAACACGCTTGATATGCCGCTGTTTTTGCGCATAGCGAACGAGTTATACTTAAAACGATTGATCGTTGCCGGTTTCGACGGTGTATACGAGTTCGGGAAAATGTTCCGTAATGAGGGCATGGACCGCACGCACAACCCGGAGTTCAGTGCCATGGAAATATATATCGCCTATAAGGATTATATATGGATGATGGCCATGGTTGAGGAGTGCCTTGAAATTGTTGCGAGGGCGGTGCATGGCATACCGGTTGTGCAGGTTGGCGCAAACGAGATCAACTTTGCGGGGCCGTATGAGAAACTATCCATGTACGACTCCATCCAAAAATATACAGGCATCGATGTATCCGCAATGGATGAAGCTGCTTTGCGCGATACATGCAAAAATCTCAGCATAGAAGTTGACGATACCATGGGCAAAGGAAAGCTGATAGATGAGATATTCAGCGCTAAGGTTGAAGCTAACCTTATCCAGCCAACCTATATTACCGACTACCCTATTGAAATGACCCCGCTTGCCAAAAAGCACCGTACCAAAGACGGCTTGGTTGAACGCTTTGAACTGTTTGTAAACGGTAAAGAGATTGCGAATGCCTATTCTGAACTAAATGATCCTATTGACCAGCGTGAGCGTCTTGAGGAGCAATTAATACTCGCTGGTCGCGGCGATCATGAAGCTATGGCGATGGACGAGGATTTTTTACGTGCACTTGAATATGGCATGCCGCCAACATCCGGCCTTGGAATTGGTATCGACCGGCTTGTTATGCTGATGACCAACCAGGTAACCATACAGGAAGTATTGTTTTTCCCGCAAATGCGCCCCGAGAAAAAGGTTAAGGTTGCCACAGCAGACGATTTTATCAACATCGGCGTTCCGGCGGAATGGGTACCGGTGCTCAATAAAATGGGCTTCAATACTGTAGATGAACTAAAAGCAGCTAATCCTAACAAAGTATTTAACGACCTTGGCGGGATGCGCAAAAAAATGAAACTCGATATTGCCATGCCTGCGAAGGAAATCGTGATGGCCTGGTTTGAACCAGCTTAATGCATTGCTGGCAATATACTAAGAATACAAAAAGCTCCAATGGAGCTTTTTGTATTTCATGAAGCCGACAAGATAATTGCGTTATGTGGTTGGTGATAAGGACACTATGCTTTCTTTTTAATACACCAATTTTGACAATCTGTAAACTTTTGTAAGTTTTAGGATACACGCTAAAAATAAGTTCACAAACGGGGGATAAATATTATTCTGCTGAAAATCTGTTATTTAATAACAATTTCTTAATGAAATATTAAAAAAGGTCGCACTTTGGTATTAATTATGTTGTTCATTTTTACATCATGAATTAAACCCATTTGTTATGACTAACTCCATACTGGAAATTACAGAACACGAATACCTGATCAAGCTTAACAGGAACACATTTAATTTATCATTAATCAGAAGCTTGTTGAAAATGGTTGAGGTATCAAATCCCGACGAAGATCTTCATTCAAACCACAACTTGTATATTGCGCACAGCCAAACTCCATCAGCCGAGCCCGGTTATTACGGTTCGCTTGACGAGAAATAGAAAGCTTACTTTCTTTTTGCGAAAAGTGTTCTGTGAAAATTAAAACTGCCGATACCCGCCTCTTACTACCTGCTTGTCCATCTGTCCCAGCTGCTGCTTCATCATTTTGATTTGGTCAGTAAGTAGCTTATTTTTATCATCCTTAGCTGCTTCCTGCAAGTACATTTGCGCTTCCCTTTTATTCCGCTTAGCCATTGCTATGCCTGCAAGGCTCAACTTTGCCAATGCAATATTGTGCGACATCTTCATGCCCAACGCAAGTGATTTCTTAAAGTATTTTTCCGATTTCAATGGTTGCTTACGCGATTCGATCATCCCTATAAGCAAATTATAATAGCCGTGCTGCCCTTTATGTATTTGTTTCTCGTAATCATTTATTTTCAATAACCAGGCTTCTGCTTTATCAGACTTTTCCCTGCGCAAAAACCATTGGGCAAGTATCATATTCTCGTTAAAAAAGAAGCTAAGCAAAAACAATCCCCCAATAAACAATACCAATATCCCCCAGCCCCAGAAGCCAAATGCGCAAAGCGCTACCGCCGCGCCCATCACCACACAAGCTATAATTAACCTTATTATATTTGTCATCTTTTATATCTGATTAAGGGTACAAATATCCGTTTATTTGTACGCTAAATCAACATTAAATAAAGATTTATGGCAATAGAATTAGAACCCTCGTGGCTAGCAGTTTTGAATGATGAATTCGACAAAAACTATATGGTTCAGTTACGGGCATTTTTAAAAGAAGAGAAGCAGGCCGGCAACAAGATATACCCAAAAGGAAATGATATTTTCAACGCCTTTCAAAAAACGCCTTTTACCGATGTGAAAGTAGTGATACTGGGACAGGACCCCTATCATGGTGAAAACCAGGCGCATGGACTTTCCTTCTCCGTTCAAAAAGGGGTCACAATTCCGCCTTCATTGCGAAATATATACAAAGAACTATCAACTGATATACCCGGATTTATTACTCCCAATCACGGCAACCTGACGGAATGGGCCGAACAGGGAGTGTTGTTGTTAAACGCGAGTCTTACGGTACAGGCAGGGATGCCCGGTTCACATCAGAAAAAAGGTTGGGAAACATTTACAGATATGGTGATAAAAACACTATCCGATAAAAAAACAGGGCTTGTTTTTATTTTATGGGGAGCATTTGCACAGGCAAAAGCAGAGTTAATTGACAAAACGAAACATCATATTATCAAATCTCCACACCCATCGCCCTTCTCAGCCGACCGCGGTTTCTTTGGCTCAAAGCCTTTTTCAAAAACGAATGAGATTTTAGAAAAAGAAGGGAAGCAGCCTATTGACTGGCAGATACATTAAAATATGCGAATGTGCGGATTTTAAATGTACAGATAATTTAAATCCATTTGCATATCTGCACATCCGGAGTTTGTACATCATTAATACTCAAGTGGAACGATAGGCTCCTTCTTACTGGTCGACATGATCATCATGGTTTGGAAGGTTTTAACTACTGTAATGCGGCTTATTTTTTCCATGATCAGCTGCTCGTACGATTTAATATCGCGCACATAAACTTTCAGTAAAAAGTCACATTGGCCGGTTACGTGATGACATTCGGTAACTTCCTTGATGTTTTGAATTTCGTCCAGGAAAGTTTGAATGGTGTTCTTTTGATGGAAATCGAGCGATATTTGGATAAAGGTTTTGATGCCTAAACCCAGCTTTTCTTCATCCACGAGCGCATGATAACTCTTAATGTATTCGGCGTTCTCAAGTTTGCGTACGCGTTCCAGGGTAGGTGCCGGCGACAGGCCTATCTCGTTGGATAACTGAAGATTGGTTATCCTGCCATTCTCTTGTAATATCTTTAAAATTTGAAGATCGATTTTATCTAGTTCAGCCGCCATAAGTGGGGCAAATATAGGATTTTCTATACTTCGCCAAATATAATTTTTTAAAAAAGCGCTTTAACAATAATAAATTTTTTTCATTATGGTTTTTTAGACAAGTCTAAATTTTTTATTAGGTTTGTATAAATGAATACGTTAGCCGAAGAGAATTATTTGAAATCCATTTATCACCTGGCGTTAAGCGGCGAAAACGTGAGCACCAACCAGGTGGCTTCGTTGTTAAAAACGAAAGCATCGTCAGTTACGGATATGATCAAAAAACTGGCAGATAAGGATCTGGTTAATTATACTCCGTACCAGGGCGTTAACCTAACTTCTGCAGGTGAAAAGATAGCGGTAAACATTATCCGCAAGCACCGGTTGTGGGAATATTTTTTAGTTGAAAAATTAAGCTTTAAATGGGACCAGGTGCATGATATGGCCGAAGAAATGGAACATATATCATCAAATGAGCTTATCGACAGGCTGGATAAATTTATGGGGTTCCCTAAACACGACCCGCATGGCGACCCGATACCCGATCGCAACGGGCTGGTCAAAACGCACGACCTTAAACCGGTTTCATCAATGATATCGAACCAAAGCGGAACAATTTGCGGGGTACGTAATCACTCTACACCTTTCCTGCAATATCTTGAAAAGCAATCGCTTACAATTGGGAAAACCATTAAAGTTGCGGAGGTGATTGAGTTTGACCATTCGATGGTGCTGGAAATCGACGGAAAAAAAATACAGATAAGCCGGGAAGTGGCAAATAATTTACTGGTCGCCTTATGAACGAAAATCAGACCCAATCATTAAGCAATGTCCACAGCTCTATAAATACCGAAAACAAGATAGGCTGGCGCCGGATACTGGCTTTTATAGGTCCGGCTTACCTGGTAAGCGTAGGGTATATGGATCCTGGTAACTGGGCCACCGACATAGCCGGGGGCAGCGCATTCGGATACAGGCTGATATGGATATTGTTTGTTTCAAATCTCATTGCATTGCTGCTACAATCATTAAGTGCGCGCCTGGGCATTGTGCGGGGCCTTGATCTGGCACAAGCGTCAAAAAATGCATATCCGCGGTTTGCTAATTTCTGTCTTTATATTTTGGCCCAGCTGGCAATTATCGCGTGCGACCTGGCCGAGGTGATAGGTATGGCCATCGGTTTACAATTATTGTTCAACTTGCCGTTGATATGGGGTGTAGCGCTAACCCTGACAGATACCGTACTGATGCTGTTCCTGATGAACAAGGGTATGCGTAAGCTTGAAATGTTTATCATGTCAATGATATTCATCATGGGCATGTCTTTTTTGATAGAGATGTTTATTGTTAGCCCTGATGTGCGCGAAATCGCGAAAGGCTTCATCCCGAATAATCTATTTAAAAAAGATGCGGTAAGCCAGAATATGCTGTACATCGCCATAGGTATCATTGGCGCTACGGTAATGCCGCACAACCTGTATCTACATTCCTCGTTGGTACAAACCAGGCAGATCACCCGCACTAATGCCGGCTTTAGATCGGCCATCAAGTTTAACCTGTTTGATACGGTTATAGCGCTGAACCTGGCATTTATTGTAAATGCCGCCATATTGATACTGGCAGCAGGGGCGTTTTTTAAAAATGGTTATTTCCAGGTTGCCGAAATAAAGGATGCCTATAAGCTGCTTCAGCACCTGTTTGGCTCGGTTGCGCCCACCTTATTCGCCGTAGCATTAATAGCTTCGGGGCAAAGCTCCACCATCACCGGCACACTGGCGGGGCAAATTGTTATGGAAGGGCATATCAATCTGCGTATTGAGCCCTGGCTGCGCCGGTTGTTAACGCGCTTACTGGCAATAATTCCAGCTATCTTTACTATTATTTATTTTGGTGATAACGGGCTCGGGAAACTGATCATATTAAGCCAGGTGGTTTTGAGTATGCAGTTGGGTTTCGCAGTGATCCCGCTTATTCATTTTACATCAAACCGCAAACGCATGGGAAACTTTGCCATAAGTTTGAAAGTTCAAATACTTGCATGGGCTAGTGCTGCATTGATCCTCGCACTAAATGCAAAGCTGGTTATCGATCAAATTCACAGCTGGCTAATCCAAAGCCCGTCGGCCGCGATATGGATATATACGTTAGCAATACCGCTGACAATTGCCGTTGCAGCATTACTGGTTTATATATTTTTCAGGCCGATACTGTTTAAACACCAGGATCAGCCGGCACGTGTTCCGCACGGATTGGCTACCACGATAAGCGACTTGGAGCCGGTTTCGTACAAGCGAATTGCCATCACCATTGATTTTTCAAAGAACGACCGTGATTGCATTAGTCATGCCATTATGCAGGGAGGGAAAAAAGCCACCTACATCCTGATACATGTGGTTGAAACGGCAGGTGCCAGGTACTATGGCACCGAGGTAATGGATCATGAAACGCAGAGCGATGCCGACAACCTGAATATATATGTTTCAGCATTAAGGGAGCAAGGCTATCACGCCAAAGCTAAAATTGGTTTCGGCAGGGCTGCTCCGTCAATTGCCGCTATCGTTAAGGAGGAAAAAGCTGAGTTTGTTGTAATGGGATCGCATGGCCATAAGGCGCTTAAGGACCTTATTTTTGGCACCACGGTTAATTCCGTGCGCCATAAGGTAAATGTGCCTGTGCTTGTGGTTAAACCACGGTAAGGTCGTAGTCAATTATCAAAATTTAAATTCATACCCAATAAAAATTCGGGCAGCTAATTCGTGGGTATCAATTCGTGCCCATTAAATTTGCATATTTGCAGCAAACGAGTGCGTGATGGACCAGAATATTTATATAAAGAATAAAAAAGCTTATTTCGAATACCATATTCTGGATAAATACATTGCGGGAATAAAGCTGCTGGGCACCGAAATAAAATCAATACGCGAAGGTAAAGCCAATATCAACGATGCCTTTTGCACATTCATCGACAACCAGTTATATGTGCGTAACCTGCACATTGCCGAATACAGCTACGGCTCATTTTATAATCACGAAGCGAAGCGCGACCGCATTTTATTGCTTAATAAAAAGGAGCTGAAAAAACTACAAACCCGCGGCGAAGAAAAAGGACTAACCATAGTACCGTTAGCACTCTTCATCAGCGAGCGCGGCTTTGCCAAACTCGAGATCGGCCTGGCTCAGGGTAAGAAAACGTTTGATAAACGCGAAAGCCTGAAAGAACGGGATACGAAGGTTGAGATGGACCGGGCAATGAAAAGGTAACGCGGAAGTCGGAATGCTGATTGCGGAATGATTGAAAGCAGAAATTGGAATGTCAATTGCGGAATATTATAATGATTGACGGAATCAACGCCAATACCAATAAATAATTCCGAAATTAAACTTCCGCATTCCGCATTTGTGCTACCACGCTTTATCCCCCACCAGCGGCACAAACCTAAAGGTATCGAGTGTTATCCTCTCGTAATCATTCTCGCCGGTTTTAAGGACGGTTATCATTTTTTGCAGCTCCTGGTCACCAACAGGTATCACCAATATGCCGCCGACGTTCAATTGTTTTAACAACTCTTCCGGAACAGTTGGGGCACCGGCTGTTACAATTATCTTATCATAAGGTGCATGTTTTGCAATTCCTCTTGAACCATCGCCAAGGAAAAATTTAGGTTTGTAACCCATGTACGGCAGTATCTGCTTTGTCCGCTCATACAGTTTTTCCTGGCGCTCGATAGTATACACGTTCGCGCCAAGCTCCACTAAGATACAGGCCTGGTAGCCAGAGCCGGTACCAATCTCAAGTACCTTCTCGCCTTTGTGAATATGCAAAAGCTGCGTTTGATAAGCTACCGTATAGGGTTGTGAAATGGTTTGGCCCTCGCCTATCGGGAAGGCGATATCCTTGTAAGCCTGGTTCCAGAAAGTTTCGTCGAAAAAGAAATGACGGGGCACTTTTGCAATAGCCTTTAGCACATTTTCATCCTCAATTCCTTTTTTCCGCAAATCTTCAACCAGTTTTTTTCGTGCGCCTTGTTCGCGATAATTATCGATATATTTATAAGCCATTCGGGAGCAAAGTTAATCACAGATTAGGCTGATTTTTGTGATTGTGCTGATTATTTACCGCCATTATTTGTTAACATTTATATCGGGCTAAAATCATTGTAGCGTTTAGGTCCTGACCGACGTATAACCAATAAACAATCGATGAAGTTAACCCTGCGTTTTACCGGCCTGCCTTTCGTTTTTGCTTTGTCTGTTTTAATTTTTTCGGCCTGCAAAAAGCATAACCCCGTGCCTTCTGAATTAACGGCTGATGCAACCGTTATAGATCGCGGAAGTCCCGCCGCCGATGGCTGCGGCTGGGAGATGCAAATAAGTGCCACTGACAGCGTTTACAGCGTCACTAATTTACCGGTAGCTTTTCAGATCGCGAACCTACCGGTTCGTATTACCTATCATAAACTTAGCACACGCTATTACTGCAGTATGGTTGCCAATAACCGGGGACCGGGGATGACCGAAATTCAATTGGATGCAATAACCAAACGATAAATCAATAAGGGTCTACATCGGGTTGCACCACGCTGCCTTTACTTAGCTTAGTGGTTTGAAACTGTGTGATCACATCGCGAACAATGGCTTTGGCTTTGTTTATCGAGATGTTATCTTTCTCAAACTTCAGCATGATACTTTTGATATAATAGTTTCGTATACGACCTATCAGCGGAAACTCGGGACCTATTACCCGGTCGCCGAAATGTTTGCGCAACTCAGCAGCCAGGTAGGCTGCCTGGTTAAATACAACCTCGGGGTCTTTATGCTTAACATCAAGGTTAATGATGCGGTAAAATGGTGGGTATTTAAAGCTTCGGCGCTCCTCCATCTCAGTGAAATACAAATCGTGGTAGTCGTTTTCAATTACCTGTTTGATTACCCGGTGTTTCGGATCATACGTTTGTATCACCACCTTGCCTTGCTTGCCTCGACGTCCCGCCCTTCCGCTTACCTGGGCCAGCATCTGGTAGCTGCGTTCGTTGGCCCGGTAGTCGGGAAATTTAAGCAGGCTGTCGGCATTGATGATACCGATTACGGTAACGTCAGAAAAATCCAGTCCTTTGGCAACCATTTGCGTACCTACCAGTATGTCGATCTTCTTCTCTTCAAGGTCATTCAGCAAGGTTTGCAATGAATTTCGCGAGCGTGTGGTGTCCAGGTCCATCCGTGCTATCCGGGCGTCCGGCAGCAGCAATGCCAGCTCATCCTCCACCTTCTCTGTACCAAAACCTTTGTACTCCAGGTGTGTCGATCCGCAGGCCGGGCATATTTGAGGCGCATCTTCCTTATAGCCGCAATAATGACAATGCAATTTGCCGCTGCTTTTGTGGTAAGTAAGGCTAACGTCGCAATTGATACACTTTGGCGTGTAGGCACATATTTTACACATCAGCACGGGTGCATATCCGCGCCGGTTCTGAAATAAAATAACCTGCTCTTTGTTCGATAATGCCTGTTTTATATCATACATCAACACACTTGTAAAATGCGACTGTATGGTTTTGCGTTTGGTTTCTTCGGCAATGCTTACCACTTCCACTTCCGGAAGCTTCACCCCGCCGAAACGTTCAGTTAGTTCGGCCAGGCCGTATTTATGTGTCCGTGCATTAAAATAACTTTCAAACGATGGGGTTGCCGAGCCCAGCAATACTTTGCCCTTATGTATATTGGCTAAAAATATCGCGGCATCGCGGGCGTTATAGCGGGGCGCGGGGTCAAACTGTTTATAGGAGGTTTCGTGCTCCTCGTCAACAACAATTAAACCCAGGTCATGAAAAGGCAGAAAGACCGACGACCTGGCACCTAACACCACCTTATATTCGTTATTAAGCACCTTTTGCCAAACCTCAACACGCTCATTATCATTAAAACGGGAATGATATACACCAATGTTAGCACCAAAGTACATGCGCAGCCGCTCGATAATGTGCGTTGTAAGCGCAATCTCGGGCAGCAGATATAACACCTGCCGGCCCGAAGCGATCATTTCCTCGATCAACCGGATATAGATCTGGGTTTTGCCTGATGATGTAACCCCATGCAGCAGCACAACGTCCTTTTGCCTGAATTCGTCACTTATGTGTTGAAGCGCCAGCTGCTGTTGTTCATTTAGCTCAAAGTTGGTATAGGTATCGTCGTCATCGTAAAATAAACGGCTGACGTTTTTTTCCTCGCTGATAAAGATGTCTTTTTCAACCAGCGACTTAATACTTGCAGCACCGGCGCCGCTTTCTTCCACCAACTCATTTTTGGTGACTGCTTTTTGGTGTCGGGATAATTTTATATAAGCCAGCACGGCATCGGCTTGCTTTGGCGCCCGTTTTTCGAGAATGCTGAATAGTTCCTTTAAATTTTCCTGGTCGTGGTAAACCGGGTTCAGCGTAATGAAAGTTCGCGTGCGCGGCTTATAACGGTTGCTTATATCCTCGGAAATATTTATGATATTTTTTTCGAAAAGCAATTTCAAAATAGGCATTACCGTTTTTTGGCCCAGCAGTTTGGCTATGTCGCTA
>JACXTT010000945.1_pt1 | contig 49657 bp, 38 predicted proteins | sample 9270951 | NCBI WGS metagenome assembly JACXTT01 (sample SAMN15532306, study PRJNA645909) | rock metagenome | isolation source: weathered quartz diorite | place: Puerto Rico | collected 2017-06-21 | reverse complement strand
ACCGTCTCGTTGGCGGTCGTGTTGGTCAACTGCGTGACGCCGCCGGTGAGCGACACCGCTCCGGTGAACGCATTGTTCTGTCCCAACGTGATGGCATTCGCACCCGCATTGAAGCTCGAAGTGCCAGCCACCGTCAGCGCCCCCGTCTGGGTGATGGGTCCGCCGTTGCTCGTCGCACTCAACGTGCCACCCACCGTGCCAGCGCCCAGGTTCAGGGCCCCTGTGGAATTGGCCATCATATTGCCATGGATGTTGAATTGGCCCAACGTGGCCGAGCTAGACGCGGTGAGGGTCAAATTCAAAGAACCAGCGGCAGTGTCGGTGATGGCACTCGTGGCACCACCATCGAGCGTGATCGAACTATCTGCCGTGAGCGTCAGCGTCCTGCTTCCAGTTCCGGTGTAATTGATGCCAGCACCAGGATCTTGGGTGATTGTCCCCGCCTGGGTTCCCGCGCCAAGCGCCCCGGCGCTGGTGTTTATGGTGACGTCCGTACCGCCGTCCAGCGTAGTACTGATCAGGCCCGCTCCAATCGAACTCGTCGTGACCGTGCCAGCACTGATGGCACCGCCGTTACCAGTCGTAATCGTGATATTCGTTGGATCGATCAACCATGTTCCGCTAGAGCCGTGCCGAGCGGAGGCGTCCGGCGCACCACTGATTAGCACGGCCTTACCGGACGTTTCGATTAGTCCGCCGTTACCTGACTGCGGGCCACCTCGAGCGGTAATAGCCCCCGAGAAAGTCATCTGCTGGTCGGCCCAGACGACGACAGTACCGCCGTTTCCGTTGGAGGTCGCATCTGCCCAGATGCTTGCGTTCGCCCCAATGGAGGTCGTCGAGGCATTGAGAACGCTCGTGTCCTTGCCGTGCAGACCCCCGCCAATCAGCGCGGTGCCGCCTCCAGCCGCACCTGACACATCGACCCGAGCGTTACCTGTGAGCCCCACATCGCGACCCAGCACCTCTACCGTCCCGCCCTTCGACGACAGACCTGCGCCTGAGGCCTCAAGCGTCCCGGAGTCGCTCACCGTCCCACCAGGTCCCTCGAGCCGGATCGTTCCACCCGTGTTATCAATGCGATTAGCGCGGATCAAGCCCTCATTGTTGACCGCGTTCGTGAACACACCCTGCGCCGCGCGTGCCGTCAGCAACACTTGTCCCCCGTTAGCCTCAATCTGACCTGTGTTCTCGACCGCCGAGGCAGCTCCGCTCGCGTTATGCGATACGTCGCCCGCAACCTGCAGCCGGAGCAGACCGCCGCCGAAGAAATCGAGAGTAGCCGCGCGGCCACCGGCCAGGTTGACTGTGCCGTAGTCGGCGACAATCAGTCCGTTGTTCAGAACCGTCCCGCCGAGCAGTGTGATGGAACCGCCCGGCGCGGCGGTGAGCGAGCCATCATTCACGATCGCTCCGGCGCCATTGCTTGAAGAACCCAAGCTGAGGCGCCCCTTTCCCGGATCCCAACCGGTTACGTCCAGCGTACTCGCAACGAGCGAGCCCACGTTGATTTGCGCAGTGCGCCCGAAGATGAGCCCGTTTGGATTGATCAGTACGACGTGTCCGTTTGCATCGAGCTGACCGAATATCTGCGACGCGCTCTGATCGAAGATCCGGTTGAGCGCCACTGCCGAGGAGGACGGCTGGACAAACTGCACGCGCTCGCCGCTGGCGATGTTGAAAGTGCTCCAGTTGATTGCGAGGTTAGCTGAGGTCTGGTCGATGAGCGTCGTGTTCGTATTCGGGTGTGTGATGCTTCCCTGCCCGCTTGTGACAGTGCCTCCGGCTGGACCCGCAGACGCCACCGGGAGTGGCCCAAAACTCATGAGCGTGGAGATCCCATATGCGACTGCGCGCTGCTTCCAACCGCAGCCCGCGTGATGGTTTCTCGTTTGCATCGCTTGGACTCCGTTGCGGTACCGTCGTGTGCGCCGGCGCCGTGGTCCGTTGCTGCTTAGATTCTTAGAAACTCGCACCGAGGCGGAAAAAGTACTGCGGGTCGCGATTGTTGGCCGGGATGCGGCTGGTGGTCGGCTTGGCGACATCGATCCGAGCGAACACGCGCGACGGCACGTTCAACTGAATGGCTCCGCCCCAGCCGCCCAGGTTGAAGGTGCTCTCGGTGTTCGCGAGAGGGCTGTTGAGTCGACCATAGCCGTAGTCATAAAAAACTGAGATCTGCAGAACCTGGCCCCAGGTCCTGCTGCCGAAGGCCGGGTGGTTGGCGAATCCCGGAGCTCCGAGTATCAGCTCCGCTGTCCCGAGGGCTCCTTTGTCGATGAGCGTGTCCGCGACGGCGTAGGCGCGCACTGCATCGGGCCCGCCGAGGGATAGTTGTTCCAGCGACACGAGCCGATCGTTGCTGTGTTGCCCCACGATGCGCAGCAGCATCGAGCTGTAAGTCGTGATGCGCTGCAGGCGCTGTAAGGTCAGACTCGTCTTACCGAATTGACCGGAAGCCCCGAACCGGCTAGGCGGAGTAACCGCGTTGATGTTGTAGTCGCCGATGGCCCCGAGCGCATTCTTGAATCCTCGGGTGTAGGCCAGCGCAAGTTGATTCACACCGCGGAAACGGGTATCGATCCGATCCCAAGCAAAGTTCACCTGTGCCGTGGTGAGATTGTCCTTATATCGATCCTGCCCGAGTTCCTTGAACGTGCCCCGTTTGACATCGAATGCGAGTCCGAAACTCGCCGAGCCGAGCCGGGACGGCGCGAGATTGTGTCGATAGCCAAGCTCGCCAATGCCAGTGGTGCCCTTCGGATTCGTGGCCGCGATGTCTGCGGTCACCTTGCCGATGTCGTACGAGTTGGTGGCATAGGAGATCAGGACCGAATCGCGCGGACTGAACAGGGGAACCTCATAGGCAACTCCACCATAGACTCCATGCGCCTTGCTGTCGCTCGGGTCAAATCCATACAGCCCGTAAAGTCGGAGACGGTCCGCATCGCCGACCAGATTGTTGACTGTTAGCCCGAGCTGCCCGCGGTACTGTCCTGCGAACTGCGAGCCATGGTTGTCCACGGAGCTGTCGACCACAACGCGCTTTTCGTTCTGCACGCGCAAAGTCAGCTGCGTCGTTCCCACCTCGCGCCCGGCGGACAGAACGCCGAAAGCGCTCACGCCAGGATAGTCGGTGACGGTCAGCAGGGCCGACTCGATCGAGTCTTTCTCAACCAGGTCTCCCACGAGAGACTTGAAGGGACGGAGCAGGGTGCGGGTCGAATATGACTTGTTGCCTTCGACGTTGATCGCGGTCAGCCTGCCCTCCAGCACCTGGATGGTGACGTTGCCGTTGCGCACCTCCTGCGCCGGCACGAACGCCTGAGCGAGAATAAGTCCCTTTGCGTGATAATAGTCTGCGACCTTGCCGGCCAACTCCTGCAGCTGATTGACCGTGAACCCTCCCTGTGGCTGCTGCTTGAGCGCGGCATCGAGCACCTGACGCACATCCGCCTCGCGGACGTCCCAGCGGCTCGCTGCCAGCACAAAATGACCGCCCAACCGGGCCAGAGAGTTATTCAGAGTCGCGATCCGGTGATGGGGATGGACAGCACGGTCGCTGACGCCAACGAGCGTGAACGACTTCACCACCAAACGCGGCCCTTCGTCGGTCCCGAGCGGTCGCTCAGACACGCGTGGAACGATAAATAGCTCGCTCTGCGGCTGCGGCTGTTGTGTGGCCTCCGCAACCCGAGGGAGCACGCCTCCAGGTGTCGCGCCAGGTGGTAGCTGCTGCGCAAGCAGCAGGGAACTCCAACCCGCTGCGGAGCCGACAAAAAAGAGGAGGACCCTGACCGACGTCTGGAAATGGCGAGCGTCCACGCGACTCACCTCCCCACCGCCCGGTGTTGTCGTTATCAGTTTGCCGGGCGCTGAAACCCGGGCCGCGCATCGGCCCGTGGATTTATTCTGTGTTGTATAAGGTACCGACCGTTTCCATCGTACCGACGCGCTGCACTATTTGCAACGCGTCACACGCAGTGCAGCAAACCAGAGCACGCTGTTTTAAAAGCAATCCACCGCGGTCAGTTGGCACGTCTTAGGGGATTTCCCGCACGACTCTGATGCCGGTGACGGCGTCACGTGCATCGGCACTCACACCTTCGCGCGTTGTGAGCCGAAGCTTGGGCCGTGCGTCGGCATAGGAGCCGCCGCGAACGACCTTCTGCACTGCACCAATCTTCTCTCGCGCGGATCCGTCTGTCGGGGCGCCCTCGAAACTGGCTTCCCAGGAATCTTGCACCCATTCCCGCACGTTCCCGACCATGTGGTACAGGTGCCAGCGGTTCGGATTGAAGTCCTTGTTCTGCCGACGCGGGGCGGGTGCCGTCAGCTTCGATTTATCCGAAAAGTATGCATCGACGAGGTTGAGAGAGTCGCCCTGCGGAAACAAACCGTTCTGACCCGCGCGCGCGGCGTATTCCCACTCTGCCTCGGTGGGCAAACGGTAGTGCTTGCCCGTCATTTGCGACAGCCAACGAGCGTACTCCGTGGCGTCGGACCAGCTGACGTTCACGACCGGATAGTCGTCTCCCGTCCACGAAGGTTGCGCGGGGCATGGTTTACGGGTCTTCTCGCAGTACCAGCGGAATTCAGCCTGGGAAACCTCCTCCACCGAGATCGCGAAGGACTGACGAAGCGTGACTTGGTGAGCCGGCCGCTCGGTGGGAACGTCAGGATTACCCATCTGATAAGTCCCCGCCGGAATTATCGCGAGCCGGATTCCCTGCTCTCCGGATGACAACGGATCCTGACAGTAGTGACCGCGGCAGGCCGTTGTCTGAGCGGGCGCGGTCGTCCCACTTGGAGGCGCGTTGGCCGCGACGGGGGTACTCGAATTACCGGCGCTCGAGGTAGTTGTCTGACTCGTTGGCGGGGTGACCGGGCCGGTTGCAGCAGTCGGAGGCGACGTCCCGGCCGTGGCGGTTCCTTGGGCGGCGGCTGGCTCTGGCGCTTTGGTTGGAGCATTGGCAGGCCCGGGCGGGGCCGGTTCCGGGTGCTGTGACTCCGCGGTCACGACGGGGCGTGGCGCGGGCAGCTGTCCGCCCGCGGGCGTGTTCGCCGCCGCGGCCTGAGATGTCACATCGATGCCGATGGTGACAGCGAGGGCGGCCAACGGACTATTGTCCGGCGTCAGTGCTACCCCGAGCGCCTGCTGCTCCTTCATGCGCTGCCGTACGGCGTCCGTGAAGCGTTGGAACCACTCGGTGCCCGCCGCCGTGTGCAAGCGCTCGGAACCCGCTTCAATTAGCGCAGTATTCACCTTCACTAGCCGCTCCGGACCCCAGTCATCGCTGTCGAGGAGCGCTTGGATGTCCGTGCGCAGGGGATCGGATTCGGTCTCGCGGATGCTTCCCTGGACACTCATGGGGGCTCCGCCGCCAGCATTGCCCAGGCGTTTGCCCCAAGCGAGCCAGACGCCGATTCCCAGAGCGGCGCCGAACAGCAGGAGCGTTGCGACGAGAACCGCTCTTCTGAGCCGCGAGGATCCAGGCCTCACTTCCGGGCCAGGCTGAGGAGCAGGTGGCAGCGTCTCGCGTTGCGCCGACGACGTTTGGTCGACGTTTGTCAGACGGGTCACCGTCGCGCGCGGTTGAGTAATGACCTCCGGGCCGTCGGCCTCGGATCCGCGTGTGCTGAGGGAATCGAGGAGCGGGGCCCGCAGTCGCCGGTAGGCTGTGAGAGTCAGACGTGCTTCGGAGTGGTCCCGGGCAAGCTCACGCAATCTGCTGGCAACGTCCTCGCTCATGGATGCCCTACTTGATCTCTCGCAGCACACGAAAACCGGTGATGATGTCGGCGCTGCCCGGATGTGCTCGCCTCATGTCGGGCGTGCACTGGGTAAGGCTGTCCGTGTATGCACCGCCTCGCGCGGCAACCGAGCTGCCTGTAGTCACCCACTCCTGCACATTGCCGACATAATCGTACAAACCCAAGTCGTTCTCCGGCCCGGACGCTACGGGTGCCAGCTCAACCCCGCGCAGCTTCCTCCCGTTAATCTCGACCCCGCAGTTGATCGAGTCGGGGTTACCACCCGGTGCCTTGGCGGCGCGTGTCCACTCCTCGTCCGTCGGCAGGCGGTACGTCGCGCCCGTCATCTTGGATAGCCACTCGAGGTAGTGCTGGGCATCGGTGAGCGAAATCGAAGTCAGCGGCATCTTCGGCGATCCGCCGGGGGGCCTGCAGCCCTTGCTTTGCGAGCAGTAGAGCGCGTAGTCGGCGTTACTCACTTCCGTGCGGCCGATGGCGAAGGGCCGGCCCCCGGCAAGTCCCGGTATCACGACCAGCTTGGGTCCCTGGCCGCCCTCGAACGTGTCAAAGCATTGTTTACGTCGACCGAGTCCCGCCTGCGCCGCCGTGCAGGCCGACGGGGATACGTTCGCTGGCGCGCCCGCCGCCTGCTGGGAGGCAGGCGCGGACGGCTGAATCCCGGGGATCGCGGCTGTCCCCGACGACCGGCCCGTCTCAGTCGGCACCGTGGTTGCCGTCGGCGTTTGGGACGCGCTGGTTGGCGCAGAGGGGGGCGGCGCGGCCGGCGAGGGCTGCGAGGGCGTGGGACGCGCGACGGCTGCCACTGGGGGTGCGACGTACGGCGCGAACGCCGGGTCATCTGGAAAGATCGCGTGCCCTGCGGTCTTCAGTTGTTCGGCAAGGGCGGGCGCGGCGGCCCTCATGCGCACCAAGAGACTACGAGCCAGTCTCTGCCGCACCGGTTTCGTTTCCCTTGCGTCGAGTCTGGTCAGCTGCTCCAACTCGCCGCGAACCCCATTGGGGTTGAGGACGGCGTCCGAACTGATACTGCGCTCGAGTGCCATATAACGCGTGTAACGTTCTCGGGCTTTGTCCAGGTCAGCGACAACCGGGGACGTCACACCACGGGCAATATCGCGGCCGCCATCGACCATCTTGACGGCGTCGTCGAACCCGCCTTCGCCGACCCGACTCGCGGCGAGCCGCAAATAACTGCGTGCGATGGCCTCGGGAGCCTCCCTGGTAGTGAAAGGATCGTTGGGAAGAGTGCTCCGCAGCTGGGCGAGCGATGCCTGCGCGTCCCTCACGTCGTTCGCCAGAGCCTGATCCTTCAGCTTCTCCTTCAGTGCCTCGATCTGAGCGCGTCGCTCTCGTTCCTTGGCATCCACGGCCTGACGCTCGCGCGCATTCGCCAGCAGTTTGACCTCCGCCGGCAAGTCCGGAAGCTGTGGCGCGTACTCGCGCGCCCGTTCGAGCATCCGCTCCGCTTCGGCGAGTCTCTGTGCCTGGCGCAACGTGCGCTCCTCGTCCAGGTAAATCGCCGCAGCCGACCCTTTCACTTGAGTGAAGTACGGATCGTTCGGCGGCAGGTAAGCGCTCAGCTTCTGAAGACCACGCTTGATGCCGGCATCCCAGGCGTCGTCGGGCCTGGGGCTCTTGAGCAACGCCGCAATCTGCCCTTTGATATCGGATATCGACACTTCGCGTTGGTGTGCCACCTCGGCTTGTTTGCCTTCGTACGCAAACCGGGAGGCTATGATTTGCTGGCGCTTGACTTCCACGAAGGCCGGGGCGGCGAGATCACCGTACCGCGACAGGAACGTCTGGGCCTCGTCATACCGTTGAGCGCTCACGAGGCTACGAATCTCTCGGTCAATATTCCGCTCGACCGATGTCTGGACGCCCACCAGAATCGGGCTTCGCGCCGCGATCGAACGCAGTTCGGCTATCTCGGTGCGCTTCGCGTCATAGTCCGCAAGCGCCGCTCCCGCAGTCAACAATCCACCCAGCGAGCGCTCGAGCGTGGCGACGCGAGTTGCGCGCTGCGCTGTTTGCTCGAGCCCCCGCGTCTCGTCCCGCAAGTCTCGAAGTGTCGTGTCGTCCGGGTAGAGCTTCAGGCCGCTGTCGAGAAGTGTCTGTGCGAGTGCGGGATTGGACCGATCGAGAGCCGTTCGAATCTGCTTGGCATATTCGACCGGCAGGCGCTTGTCGCGCAGCAATGCGTGGTCCGGCTGGATGCTACGCACGACCGCAAGCACGGCCTCGACGCTCTCCGGGCCCTGCGCGCGCAGCAGCAAACCGCGCGCCAGGGCTGTGTCGAACCGGCTTCGCTGATGTGTAATCTCGTCGTTCTTGCGGGCCGTCAGCCGATCGCTCATGTCCTTGACCTGCGCCGAATCCGGATAGAAGCTCCGCAGACTCGCCGCGAGCGCTTCCGCCCGCGGAAAGTCGTAATGACCCTGTGACACATCCGCAGCGGCCGCGATCTGCGCTTCGAAATAGTGGATCAGGCCCGCCCGAGCCTGCTCGTTGGCCAGCACGGCATTACGCTCCGCGGGTTCAAGCGTTTTCAAGCCGGTCAGAACGGGCTCGATGCTTGAGGCGCGGCCAGTCGCCAGCGCCGCGATCCGACTTCCCTCGCGATGGCGCGCGATCTGACTGGGTACGATGACCGCGGCGATCACGACTACCGCAACCGCGGCCGCGCCCGCGCCGATGTAAACGTTCGGCGAGCGCAGGGGGGGCAACATGCCGTTCAGAAACTCGAGTGCCGACGCCGAGCGGTCGGCGCGCCGGAACGCCAGCCCGCGATGCAGGGCGCGGGCCTGGATGCGCGAGAGGCCCGGGGGTGTCTTGGCAACCAGGTGGGCGTCACGCGCCTGCACGGCGGACATGCGATCGAACGGATGCCGCCCCGTCAGCAGCTCGTACGTGACGCAGGCGATGGCATACACGTCGTCGCGGGGATCCGGATCGAGACCTTCGATCATCTCGCAGCTCGCGTACGCGGGTGTCAGCGCGCCCAGCGTGCTGGGATCGAACAGAGTGGTCGAACCGGCCACCTTGTCGGAACGCTTGGCCGCCCGTGCGATGCCGAAGTCGAAGACCTTGACCACACCCTCACGCGTCAGGAAGGCATTTGCCGGTTTGAAGTCAGAATGCACGATGCCCTGCTCGTGCGCGTACGCCATCGCACGGCAGACATCCCGCGTGATCCGCAGCGCGTCTTTTTTCTCGAGACCGACGTCCCGGGCGCGCTTGATGACGCGATCGAGGGCCTCGCCCTCCAGCAACTCCATGACCATGTAGACATTAGGACCGTCGCGATCGAAATCATGCACCGTGACGACGTTTGGATGAGCGAGGTTCTGCGCCTTGCGCGACTCGCGTTGCAGGGCCTTCAGGGACTCCGGATGCCGCTTGAATTCCTCGTTCAGGATCTTGATCGCGACATAGGGGTTGCGGTCCTGCGCCTCCTCCTTTCGCAGGTCGCGAGCCTTGAACACAATCCCCATGCCCCCGCGGCCGATCTCCTCCTCGAGCACGAAGCGCTCCTTGACCACACTGCCGGATGTGAGCGGCGGTGAATCCGCTCCCGCCCAATGGGAGAGATCGGTCCAGCTCGAGGACCCGGTGAGTCGCCCGGAACCGGTCGTGCTCCCGGTGGTGGGCCCGGTCGACTGCGGTACCCAAGAAGGGTCGGCGGTCGCAACGCCCACCGCGGCTGGGGCGACCGGCTCGGCAGGGCGTACCGGGGGTCCCGGCGCACGAAATCGCGTCTTGTCGGCAGCTGGGTCGGCGACCGCGGACTGCGCCGACGCGGTGGGCTTTGGGGGACGAAACTGCGTCTTATCCGAAGTCGGAGCGTCCCCTGGGGCGTCGGCCGGGGCCGGCGAGGGAGCCGGAGTGGCCGCGGGCGTCGACACGCCTGCGGCCGCGGCCCGTGACTGCTGGCACTGGCGAACCGCCTGCACGAGCGCCAGATAGATCTCGCCCGGGATCCGGCCACTGCGGTAGAGCGCCTCGACGTATGCGCCGTGCGCGGCGGCCATGTGGGGCTCGCGTGCAAGACTCACGGTGAGCTCGCGCTCTACCGCGCGCAGCTCGCTGCGCCCGGCGAGGTAGGCATCGAGCGCTTGGCGAAAGGCGTTCACGGCCGCGAGAATTGCACGACCACCGCGGAGACGTTATCGCTGCAGGTCTGGGCAAGGGCCGCCTTGATCAGGGCCCTGCAGGCGGTGTCGGGATCGCCGACCCCGAGATGCCGCGCGAGGTCGGAATCCGACAGTTCCTTGTAGAGTCCGTCGCTGCAGAGCAGATAGCGGTCCCGATCACGCAGCTCGCGCAGCTCGAGATCGAGATAGAGTTCCTGCGCACCGCCGACCGCCCGGGTGATGACGTTGAGCGAGCCGAGCGAGTTCACGGTCTGCGGGTCCGCCACGCCTTCATCCAGCATCGCCTGGACTTCGCTGTGATCGTGCGTGACACAGCTGAACGTGCCGTCGCGCAATCGATAGATGCGGCTATCGCCGGCCCAGACACTGAGGCAATGCTGCTCGAACGCGAGCAGTGCGGCGACCGTGCTTCCGCTCATGCCGGCGTCGCCCTCCAACGAGGACTTGTACAGCCGCGCGTTGACGTCGAGCAGACGATCCTCCACCTCGTCGAGTAGCTCACTCGGCCGCGCGCGTCTGACCACCCCGCACAGCGACTCAACGATCATCCGGCTAGCTACGTCGCCTGCCTTGTGCCCGCCCATACCGTCAGCGACCACCCACAAGCCGGCGGCCGGGAGATCCAGCACCGCATCCTCGTTGTGCGTGCGAACGTTGCCCTGCGAGGTGATCGACCCCGAGCGCCAGGTGAATGCAGCCAGTAAGATCGCGTCCGCAGCCATGATCGTCTTCTCAGCGCGGTCCCAACCGCGCCGCGGCTGCGAGTCTCTGCAGTTGGTCGTTGTAGGCCTTGGCGAACTCCTCGCCGAACAGCAGCTGGAAACTGGCTTCCCTGTCTTTGTCGTAGTCCTCGAACTGCGCGCGGTACATCTCCCAGAATTTCGTCCGGGTGCCCAGGTGGATCATCGCGGTGCGCCGCAGCTTGCGCTCGTAGACCTCCTCCAGAGATTCCGGGTTGAGTTTCCCCAGCATGGCGTTGAAGGCCGCCCGAATTCCGGCCAGCATCGCCATCTGGTGGAACGCGATGTCCTGGAATCCTTCCTGGAAGGCCTCCAGAGGACCGAGATAACCGGGGTTGTGCTTGACGAACAGGTTGTGAAGCGCATCGTCCGCGTTCAGGGAGAACTTGAGCGGATTGTTCTCGACCGGCCGGATGCTCGTCATGGGCATACGAAAGCTGTTCTTCACCTCGGCGCGTGATTGCAGTACCTGGATCATCCCCTGCACGACGATCCGCATGATGAGGCCGAGTTGCTGGTAGATCGCCGGATTGAGCCGCGCGGGGTCGAGGCCCAGCGCGCCGAGCAGATCGAGGGCGCTTCCGGTGACCTTTGCACCGCGCGGTGCTCCCACCGGACTCGTCGCGTCCCGCCCGATGGCCGCCGAGCCCTCTCGCTGCGCGGGTGGGCTCGGCGGCGGCACTGTGTCACTCGGCACGCCCTGCTGGGAGGGCACCAGCGTGCGCCAGTCGCTCGGGATCACCTGCGAGACGGGGTGAGGCTGTGGCGTCGCAACCGACTCGTCGGCCAGCGGTGGCGAATAGCCGCCGGACACGATCACCGCGAGCGGGTCCACGGTCTCCAATGCTGAAGCCGGCGCCACTTCTGCAGCTGCCCCGGGGAGCGGCTGGCCGAGTACCGAAGGCGGTTGCACCGGCTCAGGAGATGCGCTGGCCTGCGGTTCGTCCTCGATCAGCTGAACGAGAATCTCGTAGTCGCCGATGAAGATACGGTCCCCGTCCTTGAGACGCACCCGCTGGTTCTGGGGAACCCGGCGATCCAGGCCGTTGATGAAGGTGCCGTTGGTGCTCGTGTCCTCGACGTAGAAACCGTCGCTGTCGCAACTGAGCACCGCGTGCCGGCTGGACACGAATTTCTCGGGGTCCGGGAGGGTCCATGTGTTGCTCTCCAGGCGACCGATCGAGCCCCCGCCCGCATCAAACACCTTGTAGGCCGTGGGTCCCAAGCGGGCTCCATTGGCACTGACGACGCTCAGGGCGAGCAGCATGGTGGCATCAATCCGCTTGACCGGTGCGGGTCGTCAGCAGCAGCACCGGAAGAGCGCCCGAGCTGGGCAGGGCCGCGGAGCGGCAGATGCTTCGCACGGCGGCGAGTGACGCTCCGGCAAGGGATTCGTCGGTGGCCAATGGCTCGGCGAGCTCGGCGAGCCGCGGCTCATCGAGGAGCGGCGCTCCGGCGAGCACCCAGGCATCACCCGGCCACAGCGCCTCGTAGCGCACGAGGATAGAGGTGCCGCGCGTTGCGGGAGCCGCGAGCAGATCCATGAGACTCGATCCCGCGTCGGCAGAGGCTGGTGGCGCTTCAGGCGCTCCGTTGGTGTGTTCGGCCGCACGGACGATCGGCGACACCTGCGACGAACGGTACCGGATTGCCTGCACGTTCCCGGCGCAGACGAGCGCACACTCATCACCCCGGGCCATGAAGATCACGGTCTGTGCGGTTGGAGCGAGCGCAACCGTTGGATCAGCCGTGCCGGATGGACGCTGGACCTGCTCGAGCGCCTGGCGGACGGCCTCTACGAGCGCGGAGAGGGTGGCGGCCTGCGGGACGTTCTGCAGCATGTCCGCGACCTTCTGCGCGGCATCGCCGCCAGGGTCGATCAGTTCCTGACAGGCGATGCCCCACAAACCGAGCTCCGGGCGCTCGACGAAGAGCGGTTCCGAGCCCCTTGCGTCCCACTGCCGTGAAACCGGCTCATGCCAAGCGGTGATTTCGACGCGCGGCGCCGCCAAGACGGGCGGCGCCGGCTGTCCGGGTATAGGTGATTGATCAGGGAACCCAGTCACTCCCTCGGGCAACGCGCCGGCGAGTCGCGCATCGCGACCCGGATCGAGGCTCACCCACTCGTGGGCGTGCCAGTCTGCTGTCAGCATGGCGGCGTAGCTCCCCGGCGACGGCAGTCCACGGGTGCAGAGCCACGCCGGGGCGACGGTGTGCGAACCCTCCGTCCACCACACCGCCAGCGGGCGCAGGGATCGCTCGAGCTCCCGAGAGGCGAACACGTTCGCCGCCCTCTGGAGCGAACTCACGGAGGCGAGCGGCACATGCCAGGGCACAGACTGCAGCGCAAACTGCCCCTGTTGCATCACACCGCGGAGGTAACTCGACTCCGCCGCTCCGTCGCGACGGATCTGCCCCGTAAGGGCGGCAAGCTGGTCGTTAAATGCTTCCAACTCGAGTTCGGCAGCCTCCAGGGCTTGCAGCAACAGCGATTCGACCGAGTCGAACCACGGCCGCGCCGCATCGCAAGCGATATCCAGGAGGCAGTCCTCGCTGCTGAGCTGAGTGACGACCGTGAGCGGAAAGTAACGGCCGACGCGATCCACGCTCGGTACCATCACGCCCGCGTAGGCTCCGCTTCCACAGATGCCTTCCGCCAGAGCGAAGCGCCAGACCGCGCTTGTGAGATAGGCGTCCCGCCAGCGCTCCCCGAGCTGTTGGCGGCTCGCGTACAGGCACTCCTGCACCCATGCGTCCCAGGCGTCCACGAATTCCTGCGACACGCAGCGCTGCAGAAAGTCCCCCTTGCAGGGGAGCTTGCCGTAGTAGCCGACGGGAGACGCAGTGTCCATCAGCAGCTCACATGGTGCAGCGAAATCCACGCACCTCGTTGCGGCCGAAGGGGTTGCGGATCGAGGCGGCATCGAGAGCCACGCGCATGCTCTTGCCGCCCGCGCTGAACGTGACCCGGAAGCGGGTGTCCGATTCATGCACCATCTGCGTTTGATCGAGCAGCCGGAACCACGCCCACGGCCCCTGCCTCGCCATTCCGGGAACCGGGCCGCTGTTGTCCTCGAAGGCAAAGGAGGCCTGGCCGGCAGGGCCCGGCCAGACGATCGAGCGACTCTGCTGCGGTCCGTGGCGGTATTCGAACGGCTGACCGTCCACCTCGAGAGTGAAGCGTGTCACCGATGCATCGAGCGTTTCGGGCGTGAGGCTGAAGCGTGCCTCGGGGGACCGCACACCTGCCCCGAAGAACACATCGCGGATGCGCTGCACGCGTTGAAACTGCTGCAGCATCGATGCCGGACCGGCGGAAGCTCCGGGTCGCCAGCGCCACGGCGAGCTCGAGGTGTCCACCAGCGGCGCAAGATTGTCGTGATAGAAGGTGTCGAACACACCGCCCGGGCCAAACACGCGGGCAAAGTCCCCGAGCGGCACGTCGACAGCGCTCTCCGGACTCAACGGATACCGTCCTTCGACGAGCTCCCTGCAGTCCTTGACCACCTGCTCGGCATAGCGTCGTGCGAGCTCGGTGCGGGCCTCCGTTGAGACGATCGCTTCGGTGCGGGTCGCGACCTCCGACACCATGCTGCCGAGCGTCCCGGGCAGCTGCCCGGCGACCAGATCCATCTGTCGCTTGGCGTCGGCGACGGCCCGCTGGACGGCCGGATCCATGGCGCTCTGCTGGCCGACACCGGAGCCGGTCGCCGCCAGGCGATCGTATTGTTGTTTGAGGGTGGCGAGCATCTGGTCGATCGGGGCCTGCCCGGGTGGACCGTCCACGAGTTTCAGGATGGGCTCAAAGTGCGCGGTCACCTTGGCACCCGGCTGAGCCCCGGGGGGAGCTTCACCAATGATTTTCTGGAGTGCCGCGAGCTGCGCCGCGGCCACGGCATCGAGCGCCTGAGCCGCCTTGCCCGCGAGCGAGGTATCGGGCTTGAGCAGATTGGTATTGTCGGCGACCGCATTCAGAAAGCCTTTCAAGGGCGATGTGGCGCTCGACACGACTCCGAGTATGTCGATGAATTCCTGGGGACTGGCCGCTGACTTGATGCCGATGTCCCTGACGATTTCGTCCCATGCGCGGATGTAGTCGGCCTCGTACACCCCGAACACGTCGTAGATCAACGTCCGACCCTGTTTTAGATCGAGCACGTTGTCCCCAAACACCCAGGAGTCGGCTGCGAACTGCTGTAACAGCCGGTACTTGCCCATGGTGTTGAATTCGTTGAAGACCGCCCGGCTGTAAATCGCGGGCACGGGTTCTGAGAGCGGCTTGCCGCTGCGCCGCACCAGATCGTACGCACCTGAGCCCGCGGCTGTGTCGAGGCGCACCGCGTGTTTCTGATCGTCGTTGTAGCTGAGCTTCAGGCGGCTGTACATCAGCACCGGGAGCCTGGCGCTGCGCAGCGCGGACCGCGCTTGCTCGACAGCCTGGGGATTCAGGGAGACGGATTTGAGGTCATCGTGGCTGAGGAGCTGCTCAAAATGCTCACTCAGCCGCTGCGCAGTCGCCCCATCTCCCGGGTACATCTGCCGCCATGCGGCTTCGCTCAGAAAACGCAGGTGGTTGACGTCGCGATGCCTCGCCTCGCCCAGCATCAAGTAGCCCTTGAGGTATTCGTAGAGGCGGTCGGGCGTCGCCACGTTTGCCTGCAGCGCCTGCTCCCAGCGATCGCGTAGAGCCGGCACGAGGGTTGCATTGAGCTCGCGCGAATAGGCCTCTCGGGCCGCCTCGCCCAGCGCATTGCCGCGGTACAGCCCCGCGCGCATGCGCCACGGAGTACCGTTTCGATACTTCTCGGCCGCTGCGGTCACCTGCTCGACGGTATCGAGCTCCGGAAGCGTTGCATCGACCGGTAAGACGACGACGCCTGCGACGGGTCTGGCCTCCAGACCCCGGGCCGCCGCGCCGACGTCATCGATGTAGTTTGCGTTGGCGTGATAGCTCACGAGGAGCCACACACCACCGAGCACGAGCGCGACCACACACCCGATGTACGCGCCCGACTGCGCCATGATCTTCTGCAGCTGCACGCGACGATTGACGCCCGCGAGCCCGGACTCATTGAAGATGACGTTCTTGAGCAGTCGCTCGATGAAGTAGGCCTTGCCCCGTCCGGCGCTCGGGGCTGCCACGGCGCTCGTCACGCCGAAGGTGCGCGCAATGGCCCCCAGCATGCGATCGATGGGCGTGCCCTCCTGCGTGCCACTAGTAAAGTAAACCCCGCGCAGCAGCAGCTGCCGGTCGAAATCGGAGGTGGTGAACACCCGCTTCAACAGGTCGTTGAGGAACGGCTTGAGAGTGATCAGCTGCTGCGGAAAGGCAAGAATCCCGACGCGTCTGCGCGGATCCCGCTCACCCTCCATGCGACTCAGTACCCGTTGCTGCAGACGTTCGACCAGCCGGTCGAATTCCGATGCGAAGGACTCCGCCGCGCGGCCTGACTCGGTGGTCTCGATGGGGAATGTGACCCCCCAAACCTGCGCGCGCCCCTCCTGACCGAGGTCGTCGAAGAACTCCGAAAACCCCGCGACCAGATCGCATTTGGTCACGAGGAAGTAGACGGGAACGTCGATGCGCAGGTTACGGCCGAGCTCCTCGAGCCGTTCGCGAATCGCCGCGACATGCTGCTCGCGCTCACGCTCAGCGAGCGCGAGCAGATCGGTCGCACTCACCGCCACGATTACACCGTTGATCGGTTGGCGACCCCGAAACTTGCGCAGGAGATGCAGGAACGATGTCCAGCTGGCGGCATCCGCGCGGGCGTTCGAATCCTGGGTCGTGTACCGGCCTGCGGTGTCGAGCAATATCGCCTCGTCCGTGAACCACCAGTCGCAGTTGCGGGTGCCGCCGACACCGCGCAAGGCCTCCTTGCCGAACTTCTGAGCCAGTGGAAAGTTCAAACCCGAGTTCACCAGCACCGTGGTCTTGCCGGCGCCCGGCGGGCCGATAATGATGTACCAGGGCAGCTCGTAAAGACTCGCTGGGCCGCCGCGCCTCTTTGACCTCTTGAGCGCCTCCACGGCTTCCTCGAAGCGCTTGCGCAACTGCGCCGCATCCCCTGAAGAGCCGCTCCTCGCGCCCTCCTCGGCGTCCTTGCCGTCCTGCCGAGTCACTCCCTCGGCCAGCTGGCGGTTCGCCCGGGCGCTACGCAGCTGCTTGAGCTGCACGTAGACGGCGTACGCAACCACCAGGACGATGATCGCAATCAGCCGCGCAATCACGCTCTCGAGAGGTCGGTGGTCGGCAAAGGCGAAGTACGGACCGGCGAACCACAGGATGATCGCGAGCAGCACCAGCCCGACCGCGGTGAGGAAGGCACGACTTTTCAACAGGTCGAGCATGGTGACCTCACCGGTCCCGTAGATGGACGATCTCGACGCGCCGGTTGCGCGCCCGGTTTTCGGGCAGATTCGCCGGCGTGTAGCGCGGTGCAGAGTCTCCCTGACCTGCGGAGTCGATGCGGCCGACGTCGCCGATGTCATGCTTCAACAGTTGTACGACCTCGCGTGCGCGAGCGCGGGAGAGTTCGTAGTTGTCGTGAAACTGGAACGACCGGACGGGTTGGTCGTCCGTATGGCCGGTGACGACGATCCGCCCCGGCACACCATTGGCAACCGTGCCAATGCGATGTATGAGGGTCTCGTAGCGGGGATTCACCCGTGCGCTACCCGAGGCGAAAAGATCCGGCACGGTGACCGTAATGACGGTCCGCTGGCCCTGCTCATCCACCTGGACCAGACCTTGACTGATCTCCGGCGCCAGGAGCTGCCTAAAACCGCTCGAGGGCGCGTCAAATCGTACCGGCGTCGCGGCATTGAGTCGCTCAAGCCCTGCACTCGCCAGCGTCGCGGACAAAGGCCGAGCGCGGTCACTGAGGCGCGCATTGAAAAGTATGTACGCGCCGACGAGTACCGCTGCGCAAGCCACGGCAACCACCCACAGCGGGACCAGGCGCATGACGGCGTTGCGGCGGTCCTGCACGCCCTTCCAGCGTGGGGACAACTCAGGCTCGACAGCGCCGCGCAACCGCTCGATGCGCCGGTAGAGGTCCTGGCGGATCTCGGTCAGCCGGCTCGCGCCGCGCTCATCGAGGCGGTAGCGGCCTTCGAACCCCATTGCGAGGCTAACGTACAGCAACTCGAGCAACGCCACGTAGCGCTGCGGCTCCGACAGCAATCGCTCCAGGATCTGGAAGAACTTCTCGCCGCCGAACGCTTCACGATGGAACGTGACCAGCAGCGACTGATTGGACCAGCTGCTTTGCGCACCCCAGGGCGTGTTGAGCACGGCCTCATCGAGAACGGTACACAAGGCGTAGCGCGCGGCCAGCACGTCCTCGGCCGGTACGCTGGCCTGACGTGCCCGTTCCTCGAAAGCGCGCACTTCCTGCACACACTGACGACGCAGGCTCTCGACATCGGCGTTCGCGATCTGACCCCGCAGGCGGCCTGCGAGGACCAACAGGGGCACGGCCAGCTGCACAAGGGGGTTGACACCCGGGGAGATGAATTCGCCAAGGCTGGGGACAGACGTCACCGCGTACGCTGGTGTTGAAGGTGGAGGCATTGGAAGTGGCGAAGGCGGTGTGCCCGGGGCGGCTGAAGGCCCTGGCTGCGGCACGGTGGGAGGACGCCGTCCTGGTCTCGGGCGCAAAATCGTCGCGTCACTCGGTGCAAACGGGTCATCGGGAGGATTGGCCATCGCTCAACTCCGTATCGCCCAGAACTCCAGCGCCAACCCAGGGAACTCGCCCGATTGATGAAGGGCGATACCGCCGGACGTTTTCAGGACTCGCCATAGCTCGCTCGCACGGTCCAGCTCGAAGTAGGCAAAGCCTGCGTGATACGGAATCTGCCGCGGAGCCACCGCCATCGCCTGGATCCCGATGCCGGGGAGCTGCAGGTTCACCAGATCGCGAATCTTCTCCACCGGGCCGATCTTCAGCTGCTGCGGGAAGCGGCGCCGGAACTCCTCCGAGGGCAGATCCGCCCGCGCCGCCAGCACGAACATTGCCGTATCGAACAGCGTGAGATCCGGGACCACCCCGACGCTGATACCGAACTTCTTCTGCGCCAGTGGGATGGCCACGGCGTTCTGCTCGAGCACCACGATCAAGGTTGCGCGCAGAGCTGCAATGACCGGCTCAAAGGTGGCGCGCAGCGCCTCGTGGCGGTAGCCCGGAAATTGCGCCGGCCGGCGTGCCGTGGCCGTCAGCGTCGACAGATCGCCGGTTATCTCAAGTGCCAGACGATACAGGTCCTCCGGATGACAACTGGCGGTTGCCGCGAGGTGCGTTACGACGGGCTCATAGCGATTGATGGCCTGCAACATGAGGAAGTCGGCGATCTCCGCAGCCCCACCGCGGCCGCTCGCCACGGCGCGGGCAGCGAGCGCTTCCCCTCGCTGGTGCAGCAGGCCCTGTAGCTCCGAGAGAAAGGTCGCGAGCTTCGGCGCCGCGCGACAGGTCATCACGGTGGGGATAAAACGATCTTCGAGAATGACCTGCTTATCCGCCCGGCATTCGATGACGTGGGCAACTGGGATCTGGGCGAAGTCCTCGGCCGGTTCGGTTTGCGGCATGAGTCGTGAGTTGAGAGCCGCGACCTCGACATCGACCGCAGCGGGCAGATCTGACATGACATCCCGGGCCTGAAAATCGCGATTACGATAGCGCGTCAACTCCGCCGAGCCATTGCCGCGCGTTGACAGCGTCGCGCCCGACTTGCGCACGGGCACCGCCAGGTGCACTACCTGATCGCGAAGCTGCGTACCGATCTCGAGCGGGCTCGGCAGCGGATCGACGTCCGGCATTACGAACGGCGTCCCGTCGGGAAAGATTCCGCGTGCGCGGCGCAAGCCGAGCTTGCCTATCGCGAGCAAATCGCGCTCGATTTCGAGCTCGGTCAATCCCCACGAATGCGGGCGAAGCGGACCAGCACGGCCTTGGACGTATGCCTCCAAGTAGCGTTCCTGCTGCTGAAAGTGCTGCGGCCGCAGGAACAGCCCTTCGGACCAGACGACGCGGTTGTTGTCGGACATCGGTGCGGCTGCCTCTGAGTGCTCAGTTCGTAGACGCCGTGATCGCGCCCTTGTCAACGTGAACCGTTAGTTTCAGTTTGGCGAGCACCTTGAGCTTCGATTTCTCCGGCGCCCGAGTGATGGCGCGCCAGCGGGTGCTCTGGAAGTCCCGGATTCCGGCGAAAACGCCGATGAAGACCGCCTCCGGAGACAACGGCAGCTTCAGCTCGAGCTGCTGCCCGGGAAAGAGGGTCTGCTCCTCGCGCGAGATCAGGCTCGCGCCGAGGGTCTCTTTGTCCTTGTCGTAGAGAGCCATGAAGGCGGCGCCGTTGAACTCAGAATCCCCCCGCAGCTGGTAGATGCGTACGACCACCGGCGAGGGACGCCCATCAGGATCCGGGTTGACGTCGGCACTGGCTGACAGCACGGCCCGTGTATCCGCGGGCTTGGCCGGCTTCGCCGCGCAGGCCGCCAGCAGGAACGCCATGCTGGCCACGGAAAGGCCGACCCAGGGATGTGACGACATGACCTCCCCCGTCTTCTTGGGCGCCGGAGGCTGCGACTCCCGCGGCGCACATTCCTTATTTATTAGTAGTTATCTTGAATCTCAGCGGCCCGATTTGCTACGGCTCTGCTTCAATACCCCCAGCTGTTTTTCGTACGCGGCAGCGAACTCCTCGCCGAACAGCCGCCGGAACGCCTCGTCGCGATCGGACTCGAGATCCTGATATTCCTCGACGTACATCTCCCAGTAGCGGGACTTCGAGCTCATCGGCAGCAGCCCGCCAGCGCGCTTGAGGTGTCCCTCGAAGACCTGCAGCAGCCGTTCGGGGTCGAAGCGGCTCATGACGTGCTCAAATCCGGCCCGCATTCCCGCCAGCATGGCCATCTGGTGGAACCGGATATCGTCGAGGGCATCCTCGAACGCCTTGACCGGGGGTAGATACGCGGGGTTGCACCGTCCGAGCAGCGAATTTAAGGCATCTTCTGCGTTCACCGCGAATTTCAGGGGGTTGTTCTCGGCTACCTTCACGCGCGTAAGCGGCAGGCGGAACTGGTTTTTGATCTCCGCGCGCGCCTGCAACACTTCAATGATGCCCTGCACAACGGAGCGAAGAATCCGCCCCAGCGAGGCAGCGGTCTCGGGTGGGACCGCCGCGGGGTCCACGCCAGCGGCGTGCAGGAATGCCGCAACATCAAAGCCGCCCATCTGCCCCGCCGTCTGCGTCGGGGTTACTTGTCTGGGGGCCGGTGCCACCGGGCGGGGTGGCGGGGCTGACTGCCGGGTCGGCGGAACCGCCGCCGGAGGAGGTGAAGGAGCCGTTCCCACTCCAGAGGCCGAGACGGGCGGCGCCGGAGCCGGGCGCGTGGACAGGCCTACCGAGACGCTGACCCGCGGTTGTCTGGGCGGAGCGGACGGCGGAGCAGGCGGTGGGCTGCCGAAGTTTCCGCGGCCAAAGCTCGTCTTGTCCCAATCGTCCGGGATGCCGCCCGATGTGCCGCCGCCACCCGGCCGGGACGGAGGCGGGGGTGAGTCCATCGGACGAGGCGCCGCCGGTTTGTTGCGCCCGAACGAGGTCTTGTCCCAGTCCTCGGGAATGGCCTGAGAGGACGGGGGTACCGGGGGCGGTGTGAAGTGATCCGACATTCCGGGAGTGTGGTTCCAACTCGCGTCCTGGCGTGGGGGCGTGACAGGGGGCACTTGGTGACGCCCACTCAGCTGCTGGAGCGGGTCGAGATCCTCAGCGGCCGGCTCGAGGGGGTCGACCAAGGGAGGCTGCGAGCGCATCGGAGCCAGGGTCTCCGCGAACGGATCATTACCGGGAGCGAACGCTGATGATGACGCTGCCCCGGTTGCGGGCTGTGCCCCCTCCGCCGCGACATTCCCCAGGCCAACCGCTATCTCGTATTCATCTATAAACAGCCGGTCGCCATTCTTCAGCGCTCGCCGCTCGAGCTGCGGGAGCATCGCCTGCTGACTGTTGACGGCGACCCCGTTCTCGCCAGTGCTCTCGATGTAATACGTGTCGCTGATCCAGCGGATCGTCGCGTGATGGCGCGAAACGTACGGGCTTGGGAGCACCCACTCACAATCAGGCGCACGCCCGATCCGGCCACCCTCCATCCCGAAGACCTTGCGCCGGCCGGGGCCGAGGGACTCGCCGTTCGGGCTGACTACCTCGAGGGTGAGATTCATTCGGGGATCCGATTGTGCACGTGCTGCAAGCGGTTAATGTACCCCCGGGCTTCCGGGACCCGCAAACTGACCTCACCCGGTACACGTGTACCTTCAGGCACCCAGCGGTTCGACCACAACGTCCACGAAACCGCCGTCCTGCACCCGCTTGGCGACCTTCTCGGCGATGATGATGTCCGTCAATGACTCCGCGAGCCGGAACAGGAGCAGACCGCGAGTGCGGCTCTCATCCAGCACCAGTTTCTGGAATGACCGCACGTTCGCCAGCGGCCGACTCTTCGAGGCACGGGGATCGGCGGCCGACACTAGCCCCAGCACGTTAACCACCTGATAACCGCTGATCTTGCCGCCGCCGGCCTCGTTGACGATCTGGGCCTCGAACAGCTCGATGTTGTCGACGCCCGACGACTTCAGTGCTTCGACCAGGCGATTGCTCATGAGCTTGACGTGCGGATAGTAGTCGCTCATCTGCAGTGGCTCGGGGCGCTCGTGCCGCAGCGAAAACGGCCACGGCAGTACCAACTTGTCGGTCTTCACCGGGCGTCCGTTGATCAGCGTCTGCGAGACATTGCCTTCCTTCTGTACCTGGCCGGCGTTGAGATTCAGCTGGGCGTTCAGGCGAAAGTACATGGTCGTTTTCCTTTCGCTGCTCCCTCACAGCCAATCGGGGATATCCAACTTGCCCCGCTTGGCCTTGCCGAACTCGGAGGCAGGTTCGCTGATGAATTCCCGGTTGGCGTCGATAAGCAGCTTGACGAGTCCGGAGACCTGATCCATGTGCTTCACCACGGCTTTGACCGGCTGGATCTTTACCTTGCCTCCAGATTTCCCCTTCTTGCAGACCCCGCACATCTCCACGTGCTCCTGGGCGCAGAATTGCACGACGTCCAGCAGCTGATCGATGGCGCTGAGATACCCCACCGGATGAATCTTCGCCTCCTCGTCATCCGACACATCCTCGTAGGGCTGGGCTCGGTGTGAGCCCTGATGCAGTTGTCGGTGGGTCTTCCTCATGACCTTGAAGCACAGTTCGAGCTTCTCGTCGTCGTCCTTGGCCTTTTTCCACTCGGCGAGCGGTGTCGCGTACGGCAGGCAATAGCCGTTGTTCGTGTGATCGGTGTCGTACGGTGCGTCCCCTGTCAACTGATACTCGTCATGCTTGGTGTACTTCTTGGCGAGAAAAGTGCACACAGCATGATCCGGCAGATGGTTCTTGGGAATGACGTGGTGCGCCTGTATCGGGAAGTGCTTCGCGTCGACATCCTCGAGCTTCCACTTCTTACCCGGTCCCGGCTTGGCCACGAAAGCCTCGTCACCCAGAAAATCCGGTTCCTTGCCGGCGTCGGCGTCCGCCTTCATGTTCTTGTAGAGCGTGGTGCCGGAGCAGTTCTGCTTGGTCCCCCACTCGTTGATCTTGGCCTGCCAGTTCGTGGGGCTGTCTTTCTGGTCGCAGTAGGGATCCTCGATTTTCGAGGACATGTAGACGCTCACCAGCTCGCCGAGTTCCATATGCGCGCTCAGCCCATGCCGTTCTTGTCGTTGTGGAAGAGCGAGTCCGCGAGGCGGCACACGTTCTTTCCCTCGAACTTCACGTCGAAGCTGTACAACATGAATTCGCAGGTTCCCTTGATCTTACTGCTCATCACGCCCATCGCCGAGCCGGCCTCGTCGCCCGTCGACATCATGTACTTCGCGTCCTTGGTCATGGGCATCTGGCCGTCGGTCGTGATCGTCGTCGGACCGGAGGAGGTGTCCGAGGACTTGCCGATGTTGGGATACGGAATCGGCACGGGTCCCACGGGCGTCGGCGTCTTGCATACGTCAGGAAAAATGGGACTCATCCCGCCACTGCCCTTGTGGGCTACACCCTTGTTATTGACGAATACCGTGCCCGGCATTGCAGCCCCCGCGCCTAACTCTCAGAAGCTGACAATAATGCACACGCCCGTGATTCGCCATCCGAGGCGGCCCATACCAGCGCGGGACCGGCGCGATGCCTGGCAGAGAGGGCGGTCGCGGCGAGTCCCAGCAAGATTGCGCCTGTGGCCGCGCCGACGTCGCCGAAACAGTCGGCGGGATGCTCGAGCTTCATGGTCGGCGCGAAAAAATCTGAATGGCGCAGGCGCGCGACGCCCCAGAGCTTGGCGTTAAAGCCCTCGCCATTGAGACCGGCGAAGGTTGTCGCGACCGGCACACTCCCATTCGCGAGGCGGCTACGCAGCACATCGATGGCCTGCGCCAGGCCTTCTCCCCGTGCCGGCTCGGTTCCGTCCCGATGGCCCGGGTCCGTGGCCGTGGCCGCAGCCTGCACCATGATCGGCGGGGCGGGTCCCTTAGTGGTGCTCGTGGAGGGATGGGCCAGAACGAGAAACGCGGCCCCCTCCCCGGGGACGAACCCATCCATGGTGCGCGGTCCGAGCAAGCGCCTGTCCGAGCAGAGCGTCGCGAGCAATTTCGGGTCGAGATGGGTGTCGACTGCACCGACGATGATTCGCTGCGACGGATCGCGCTCGAGCGCCTCCAGCGCAAGATCCAGGGCGCTGAGTGAGGCCGCGCGCCCCGCGGGAATCACCCGGCTGTTAGGCGCATCGATGGCAGCTCCGGCCATCCTGCCCAGATAGAGCGCGAATCCCTTGAGCCAGGGCGCCTCCGCAACCGCGAGCTCCGGGAGCCCTAGGTACAAGCGCAGCGGCGGAGCGCCGGCGTCTTCAAGTACCGCCTTGAGTGTTGGTGCTCCGAGCCGGAGCATACGACGCGCTCGGGACGGTAGCGGCAGGGAATCGAGCTCCGGCGGCAGCTCCGGCGGCAGCGCATCCTCCGGAACCAGGCCCATCTGCAGCGGCGACCGATCTTGGTCCATCACCTGTGCGCCGCGGATGCGTGCAATCCCCGCGCGCACCGATGCCCACAGCTGCTCCGTGCCGCGGCCCGCCGCGCACAACACGCTGCTCGAGACGATCACCGCGGGCATCAGGTGCGTGCTCCTGTGCGCTTGCGGGTGACCGTGATCTTCTCAACCTTGAGCACCTTGCGATCACACGGCAATTCGGCCCGCCAAGTCAGGCACATCCGATTCTCGTCGGGCTCGACGAGCACCGTCTCGAGATTCGCGACCGGATGTTCCTCCGCGCCGGCGACTTTCACTTCAACTTCGAGATTCGCGACCGGCAAAGTCAGCGAAATCGGTGCGTCGGGAGTAACACCGCGGACCTCGACCGGCTCTGTGCCCTGCAGAAATCGGTCGAAGGTCATCTCCGCGCAGGCACACTGAAAGAAGCGGGCATCGAAATCGAGCGGCAGATACGGCGCGCGCTTGCGCTGCCATTTGTCGTCGTAGGTCCCGGCGAAGCTGCGGCGCGGCAGCCAGTGCGGTGCAGTGGGCGCAAAACAGGCGGGGGCCGGGTTCTGCCCCAGCCGCTCGAGTCGAGCCGTCGGGTCCTCGAGGTTCGGGACGGGTCGCCCTAACAGCTCTTCAGCTCCACGTCGTCCGGCGAAACCCACGCCTACCGGGTTGCGCTCTTCGGCCAGCATGCGGTCAGGAAGCTGGTGAACCCCACCGAAAGCTCGTTCCCACACCAGCGGCATCGCCTCAAAGGGCTCCGGTGCCGACGGAGTGCCGTCGCGCGTCCAAGTTCGATCGCCAAACACTCGGATAGTTTTCTGGCGCTCGGCAACCGAGACGCGCACCCACACCTCGGGCGCGGCCTGACCACCTGGCGCCCAGGCGCGGCCTACCAGTAGGACGTCAGTGCCGCGCTTACCAATGTGCACCTCGGACACCTGTTTGAGGCTCGATGCGGTCGGGTCACCGTAGTACTCGTCAGCCAGGGTTGCGGGAATCTGCACTGCCGCGAGTGCGAGGCGCGGCCGTAACGTCAGTGTGGCCTTGAGAATCACGTACAGCGTGTCGATCGCATCGCGGTTGGGGAGCACGGCCATGAGGGCCTGGAAGGGTGTCTGATTGTCGATCTGCAGCATCTCAGCGCGTTCCGGACTGAAGCGCCGCACTGCGTCCGGAAGCCATCATACGGCGTTGCGTGTGGGTGAAGGCACGAGGCTCGACGTCGTAGCGCCCAGCAGTCCTCACAGCCGCCTCGAGAATCAGCCCCGGCCGCCGCAGCATCGGACCGTTCTCGATCCCTTCAACCAGCACACTCAGATTGATCGGCCGCCCGCCGAGATGTCGCACTCCCGCAGCGTAGCGTGACTTGATGCTCATCCAATGCTGGCGTACGGCCTCCAGGTTGGGAAGTGGCCAGAGCTCGTGTGCCGCGGGTACTAGATTCGCATCGAGGGCGTCGGCCTGGATGGGAGGCAGAGATGGCTCATCCGCTGGCTCCGGTGCCGCCAAACGATCGCGCTCGAGAGCTGCTCCCGTGATCGTGCAATAGGCTTCGCCTGCCATGCGGGCGAGCTTCAGATCGCGCATTCCGCTGAGGCAGATCTCTACCGCCTCGGGTGTTCCGATACAGCCCAACGCAGACAATCCTTGTTGCTGCAACTTCGGTTCTCGCAGTGAGGAGATGACGAGCTGGCGCTCCTCTTCCGAGCCGAGTGACGCTAGCAACGACAGGAAGGGGCCTGATTCAGGATTGCGTTCGCGCGTGAGTTGCACTGCGAGCTGCCAGGCCTGCGGCCAACGCCGGTAGATCCCGGACTCGATCGCCGAGCGTCGCACTGCTGGATTGGCGTTTGTGAGGCCGGCGATGACATATCGGGCAAAGGTTTCGTCGGGGGCGTAGCGCACAGCGCGCAGCGCCTCGACCTGGAGAGCGGGTACCTTGGATTCAAAGGCGTCGGCCAGCTCACGCCCGGGTGTTGCACGGCGAAAGCATTTCAGGCGGCAGAGCGCCGCACTGTGCTCCGATCCCTGCGTAGAGAGAACCGCAGTGAGAGGCGCGAACGTGCTGTCCAAGTCTGCCGCCTCGATGCCTCGAATCATGGACCACAGGCGAGGTCCTTGGGCCTCACGAATCGCTGCCGCCAGCTGGGTACGAGCTTCTGGAAGAGACTTCGCGGCGAGCAGGTGGGCAGCCACGGGCAACAGCGCCGGGTCATCCCCAGCAAGACCCGGTTCGAGAACGCGCACGAGGCCACTGCCCGCTGCGCGCACGCCATCGAGTGCGCCCTCCAGCCGGTCTTCAGTCCACGACCACACTTCATCGAGGTTGCGGGTCAGGCTGAGGAGTTCCGCCTCCCAGCGCTTCCATAAGAACACACTCTCGTCGAGACTCTCTTCAACCAGGTCCCACAGTGGCTCGGCCTTGGGGGGTGGAGCGGTCATCGAAGCGCGCGTCAGTTAATGCGAACCTGCCCTCCCTTGATGCGGTTCGTACCTTCCGAGCAGGTTTCAACGTAGGTACCGCGGATCACGACCCGGCCGTTTCGGCGCAACGTGACCGACGCGTTGCCACACTGCAGCACGATCTCGTCCTGCGCCAGGATGCACACGCGCTTGCCGTCAACGTCGGCTTCGATGACCTGCAGGGCAGTGCCAGAAAACTGTGCCGGTGTAATGAAACCCAGAATGATGGGTAGCGTTGGATCGGCGTTCTCGAACGTGAGAACGACCCGTTGCCCAATCTCGATCGGGGGGGTGGCCGTCCCGGCCGGCCACGGAGTCATCAAACGCGCAGTCAGCACACCTCCCGATCCGGGGAACTCGACGCCTATCGCACCGCCGTCACTCAACGAGACGACATGTCCAACAAACACCGCCGGCGCGGCAGGCTGCGGCGTGCGCGCAGGCGCTGCCCGCAGCAGCGAATCAAGCTCCCGGGATGGTTCCTCGCTGACGGCTTCCGGCACCGTTTCGTCCTGCACTCGTGCGTTCATGTCAGCCTCAGTTCTGTGAGACCTTACTGCCTTTAAGGATGATGTCCGAGGCGGCCTTGACGTTGATCTTGCCGCTCCCGTCGAGCGTTATGTCAGCGCCCTTGAGGGTGATCGTGCCGTCCTTCTTCATCGTCAGGCTCGCTGAGCCTGTCTGGATCACGACTTCATCGCCGGCATCGATCATGAGCTGCTTGCCGACCGACAACGAGTCCTTCTCGGCAATGTTGTGAGTGCGGTTCTTGCCAATGCTGACGTCTTCGTTTTTTTTGACCTGATCGGTTCGATTACCTGTGACGGTCACGGCCTCGTCCTTGTCGACCGAAAGCGTGCGGCTGCCGCCGATGCTCTGCGAGTAGTCCTTACCGATGCTGATGCTCTCATTGTCGGCAACGCTCTCGGTGCGACTCTTGCCGACCGAGATGGATTCGTTGTCGCCGACCGACTCAGTGCGGTTCTTTCCGATCGTCGTGGTTTCATCGTTCTTCACGTCCTTCTTGCGATCATGCCCGACGGAATGCGACTCGTCGTTCTCGACCTCGATCGTCTGATCCTTCTCGGCGTGCAAGAGAACGAGCTCAGAACCTTTCTTGTCCTCGAAACGAAACTCGTTGTAGTTGCTATCCGTCCCCTGCAGGGTGCTGCGTGACTTGATGCCGCTCCGGGTCTTATTGTCAGGCAGTGTATAGGGGGGCTTGTTGGAGCCGTTGTACACGCAGCCGATGATCAGCGGGTCGTCGGGATCGCCCTCCACGAAGGAAACGATGACTTCCTGGCCGATGCGCGGAATATGAATGCCGCCCCACTGCTTGTCCGCCCATAACTGCCCGACCCGAATAAAGCACGAGCTCTTCTCGTCCCCCTTGCCGTAGCGATCCCAGTGGAATTGAACCTTCACGCGACCAAACGGATCGGTGTAGATCTCTTCGCCCTTGGGGCCGACCACGATGGCGGTCTGACTACCGTGAATCATCGGCTTGGGCGTGACGCGCGCCGGGCGATACGGCTCGCGGGCATCCGCCGCCTCCACCGAAATGCTGAACTGCGTCCCTGACGCGCCGCCCGTTGCATAGTTGTCCGAGCTTAGTTCTAGCGTGATTGAGGTGATCAGGTACTGGATGTTCAGGTCCGCGCGGGGGTACCCGGTCAATTTGAACAGCTTGCCAGCGGCCAGTCCCGCCGCATCTCCGTGTCCACGCGCTACCAGTTGACTGGCCTGCAATTCCTGCACCCGAACCTTTGCCACGCGGTCAAGACCCGCGGAGCTCAGCTGGGTTGCCTCCGCGGGGTAATCGAAGATCTCAAACTTCGAGGGGTTGTGCGCCCGACTGATGGACGAGGTGCCCGCCGGAATCGGCGAAGGATGCTCGAAATCGTAGTCGCGGGTCGCGAACGTGCCGGGCTGGAATGACTTCTGGAACATCCAGCTTTGCAAGTGATCGCGCTCCCGCTGCGCTGCGGTGGCCGTGGCCGGGTAGAACGGCACCGAGTCATAGCCTGACATGGAAGTGCATTTGCCCACGTCGTCCGACAGCACCAGGACGTGCTTGTCCTGGGCATGCTCGAAGTAATAGAAAATGCCCTCCTGCTCGAGCAGGCGGCTCAGGAAGTTGAAGTCCGTCTCTCGATATTGAACGCAATAATCCCAAGGGTCATAGCTGCCGGCGAGGCGTTGCTCGATATCGCTGAAGCCCGCCTGGCGGCACACCTCTTTGAAAATCTCGGGAACCGTCTTGCCTTGGAAGATGCGGCAGTCCGCGGTGCGCGTGAGCAGCCAGAACCAGGGTCTGACCACGGCGTGGTACTCGTGCAAACGCTCGCCGTAACCGGTTTGCGCAAATTCGGTGACGATGCCATGAAGGTGTCTGAGCGGCTGCCCCTGAGTTATCGTGAGCGCGAGTCCCAAGGGCTTGCCGAGGATCTTGTCGGCATCCAGCTCGCCTTTCTCACTCAGCAGCGCGAGATCGAAATGGAACAGCTGGCTCACCTGCTCCACGGCGGACAGCTGCGCCAACAGCAGCACGTCCTTGCCGAAGGGGCTGGTGACCCTGACCGACCGGTTGTCCTGGTAATTGGTGGCCATCCCACCCTTCTTATTGGCCGCACGGCCACCCCGGGCCAATGCCTGCTGACCCCCAAGGCCTCAATCCCCAGCAGCGCTCCCCCCGTTTAAGGAATCGTCTGCAGCCTCAAGCAGCCTTCGTCGTTCTTCGAATAGAAGTATAAGCCGTCTGTGTCCTGGCCCTCGGCAATAATCACCGGGATTACGCTTTCGAACTTCTGCCGGGCGATGGCGGTCGCAGCGACCTCGTTGATGCCTTTGCTCTTGACGTATTCGGCCCAGCGAACTGCGTCCGATTTGTCAATCCGCGCCCCGGCGTCCGTCGCACGGCGCAGGATGCTGATGAACTGATAGTAGTCAAATTCGACCACTTTCGCGCGCGCCATGCTCTTCGAACCTCGCCCAAGCTTTCAATACTAATAGCAGGAAAAGCCGAGACTTTCCAACAGAAAGACCCTCGACCTGGGCGCTAGTACCGGGTACGCCTCCTCGGGCTAGGGCATCCGCGCATCGGCTGTGTGTCGGCCACCGTAGCAAAGCGGCTGAAGCCGCCCCAAGGACGTGCGCCGCAGAGTCTCAACTGGGGATATCAAGAACGGAAACCGTCCCGAGATAGTGCTTCATGTGGACTTTGAACGTGCCTGAAGAAGCGCCGGTGCCCAGGGAATAGCCGTGGCCCTCGCGAGAGTATTGCTCGTCGACAGCTCGGCCGAACGCCCTGCCCAGCCTGAAAACGAACGAGTCGAAGTCGCTTGCGTCCGCGGAGGCGGATCTCGCGATTTCGATGCATCCAAGGGTCCCGCCCTTGTGATGAATGTCGATCCAGTAATCGTATTTCCCGACCTTCGGGTCGTAGGCCGGCAGCTTGCCGCGATCGAGAACAGCTAACCCGTGGTACCCGAACGTGTTGTTGTAGTAGGAGAAAACCGAGCGCCCGTTCCAGTCGCGGGCGACCATTTGAGCCGTCCGTGGGTAGTAGTTAGGAACCGCCAGCTGAAACGCTCCCAGGAATTTGCCCTGCGAATCAAGGACAACCATCGCGTCGTTCAGGTCGGTGGTCCCGTCAGCACGGCTGTCCCATGAGGCTCGGTTCGCGTCAACGTGCAGCAGGCTCCTGGCAAGAAAGCCTTCGTAGCCTCCACGGATGAGGAAAAACTGAAGACTGTCGGCCGGCGGGCAGCTGTCTGACGCAGCCAAGCACCCGATCAACGACCTCCAGTAGAGGCCACTCGTAGGAGCGATTTGAAGACCGGAAGCTGCCAACGCCTCATCGAACCGCCGCTTCCACCGGGCCTCTTTCGCTTTGGAATACACGAGGCGCGCAGTCGCCAAGGGAATGGAAGCAAAGGGATCCCGGCGTGACGACGTGGTGAGCGCCGAGCTGCTCAGTCCTGCCGAGCCGGGGCCATTGGATCGCGATCTGCACATCGTGCCAGGATCGACCCAATCGACGCCAAGTTGGAACCCGCACATGGGTCCAGGGATTGTGTCTGGCATGAGGACTCCTGAAAAGCGCTCCCCGGCTATCTCGCCACGACCACATGGCCCAGCACGTCGGCTCCCCGCTCTTGGCGCAAAACGTCCATTGAGACCGTGACCTTGTCGAATCCAGCCTGCTCACAGGCGCTCCGGACGTATGCTTCGGACTGACTATACCTACCGTGCGGTTCGAGACGATAACGTTCCACGGACACGGCAGGGTCTAGTCGCTCTAGCGTGAATACCATCACTCCACCCGCGCGCAAACACACACGGGCAGCTGCAAGCGGCTCCTCGAGCGTACCGAAATACACAAGGCAATCGGCAGAGATCACAGCGTCGAACGACTCCGGCCGCGCACGCATGAATTGACACAGTTCCTCAACTTCCAGCTCGTCATACAGACTGCGCTGACGCGCTTTCTCGACCATCCCCTGCGAGAGGTCCACTCCTACCAGACGGCTGGCGAGCGAACGCACGAAAGGCGCGCACAGGCCTGTTCCGCAACCGGCATCCAGGATGACAAGGTTGGCATTCGAGCCAACGGCGGCAGCGAGTGCATCCGTTACTAACTGCGGTGCACGATAGCCCAAGCCACTCAGTATTTGATCGAAGCTCACGGAGAAGCTGTCGAACATTTTCCTGATGTGGCGATCGTCCGCGCGCGTCGGAGTCCACTCGCCCGAGGCGGCCGCAAGCATGTGCCGAGCGGTGGGGTTGCCGGGATCGTGCTGCAGCCATTCCCGATACACTTCTGCGGCTTGCGCATAATTGCGTAGCCGAAAAAAGAGGACCGCAAGAGATTCGTAGGCTGGGATATATCCTGGCTCGAGTTTAAGAGCCTTGTGCAACGCCGCTGCCGCCTCGTGCGGCAGCAGGCAGTGTCCCAGGCACACGCCGAGGTTGAACCAGGCAAGCGGCATCTCCGGGGCGAGTTCCGTGGCCTTCGTGAGCGCCGCCCGTGCCTCACCATTCTCGCCGCTCGCCAGCAGCACGTTCCCTAAATTTACCCACGCGTGCGCGTTTGCGGGAACCGCTTCCACCGATTTGCGCAGGTAGGTCAAGGCGGCCCCCGTGTTCCCTGATTGGCAGGCGAGCATTCCCAGGAAGTTCAGCGCATCCGCGTCGGCGGGGTTATCTCGCAGGATTCGCTGATACGCGGCTTCCGCCTCACCTAAGCGGCCCGCCTTGTGGGCCTCGATGGCCGCATGCAACGGGATCTCGTTGACGGGAGTGTTGTTTTCACTGCTCATTGCATCACCGACGACGAGCGCAGGATTGAGCACGCCCCTCGCTCGGTCACCTTACCGGATCCGGCAGAATGTCCTCAGATCCCGTGACACCTTTCCGAAGCCCCCACGGGTTCCCAACACATGGACCCGGTGACGATTTCATCTCCAGTCCACCCCATCCGTGAGCTTGCCAATCTGGCAGCTCTCGAGCCTTCGTTGCGTTATAAAAGCCCTCTCCTCCCTGCATAGCAACCCGTTCAAAGGTGTCACCCGCCTGACGGAAGAATGTCAAGCTGGGGAAAAGACTGTGCTGCAACAGCTGTGCCTCCGTGCGCCCATCCTTGTAAATACGAATCTGAATCTTGGACCAAATGGGCGGGAATGCGACGAATTGCCGTACCCCAACCTCGCCAACAAACGCGCCAATTGCAGCCCCAGCGAGTGCGCCCAGCGCAGTGCCGACGAGCGGGACGACCGAGCCAACTCCGGCGCCCACAGCGGCGCCCCCGAGCAGGCCACCCCCGGCACCAAGCACTTCCGGACTCACTGTTCTAGCGCCGGTGACTTGCGTGAATCGGACAGCCTCGATTTCGTCGAAGATGTCTTGTTTGATCAGGAAGGCATGAGACGGGATTCTCAGGTATGACGGTCCTCGATACATTCTGCTGGACCGCGTAAATCCCCTTGAAATGAATGATCGCCCGGAGCCGTCCGCTTCCACCGAAACTTCCACGAAATTGCAGAATCGATAACCGGCATTACCGGTCAAAAAAGCCCGCTGAGTCGTCTTCCAGGTAACTCGATTCTTGTCCACTTCCGGAAGCCCGGTGTTGGGATCTATCCAGCTGCATGTCGCCGCCGCAACGGTTATCTTTGAGACGCCCATACTCTACCTCGAGCGAACACTACAGCGTGCGGGTTTGGAAGCTCGCTCTTACGCGAGGGAGGGAATACAACCTCGTTGTGCTCTCTCGACTACTCGCCCGCAGGAACAACTTTTGACGTGCCTGCGAGGGATGCGCGGCTGATTTGTCAGTACCGGACGCGAATGTCGCGGTCATACTCCGTCTCAATATGCCTCCGGATCCTTGTACCGCAGCGCCCCATCAAGCTTGGCGAGTTTTTCGTTGAACCAGGCGAGCGTCCCCTTCTTCTTCACACCGCCGCCTGGATCGTTGATGAGCACGGTGCCCTCGTTCACTCCGGTTAGCACGACGACGTGACCGGGCCCGTACCAATATCCCGCACACCAGAGGGGCCCGCACTGCTTCAGCGTCGCATAGACTTCTGAGTTGGAATAGCTCTTCTGTAACGGCAGGGCTTTGAGACTGGTCTTCTCGCCGAGCGTGACGAACGCCTGCGGGCTCAAACCGGTGTTTAACTCGTAAACGGGAGCAACGGTATTCATCGGGCCCTGCCGATGTGTCCGCTGCTGCCAATAGACCCAGATCATCATGGCGCTGGTGTGCCAGCAGCACATGGTTTTTTCCTGTGCGAGAAGCGGGACATCAAGCTCAACGCTGGCCATCTTCGTGTCCCCTATTGAAACTGGCAGGCGAATTCCCCGCCCGTGAGGGAAATCGTGATCTGCTGCGTCGGCACACCTTCCGACATGCGCGAGAGGAATTCCCGGCTGATTTGCGGCAGGAGCGTGTTGGTGAGAATCGCATCGATCATGCGCCCGCCACTTTCAGGCTCGGTGCATCGGGAGGCGATCAGCTTCACGACGTCTTCGCCGTAACGCAGTTCGGCAGCGTGGTTCTGCCTGATGCGCGCGACTATACGATTCAGCTGCAGGCGGATGATCCTGCCCATCACCGCATCGCTCAGCGGGTAATATGGAACGACGACGAGGCGCCCCAGCAATGCGGCAGGAAAAGCCTTGAGCATGGGCGCGCGCATCGCCTTCGCGATCCCCTCGGGATCCGGCAGCAGATCGGGATCCTTGCACATGCTCATGATCAGATCGGTGCCGACGTTAGTTGTGAGGATGATGAGCGTGTTCTTGAAGTCGATCAGCCGCCCTTCCCCATCCTCCATCATTCCCTTATCGAACACCTGGAAGAAGATCTCGTGCACGTCCGGGTGCGCCTTTTCGACCTCATCGAGCAGCACCACGCTGTAGGGCCGGCGGCGTACCGCCTCGGTCAGCACTCCGCCTTCGCCGTAGCCAACGTAACCCGGGGGCGCGCCCTTTAGAGTCGAGACGGTATGCGCCTCCTGAAACTCGCTCATGTTGATGGTGATGAGGTTCTGCTCACCGCCGTAGAGCGACTCAGCGAGAGCCAGCGCCGTCTCGGTTTTGCCGACTCCGGAGGGACCGGCCAGCATGAAGACCCCGATGGGTTTGTTGGGATTCTCGAGGCTCGCCCGCGCAGTCTGTACGCGCTTGGCCACGATCTCGAGCGCGTGATCCTGGCCGATGACGCGCTCGCCGAGGCTCTTCGCCAAGCTGAGCACGGTGGCGATTTCGTCCTTGACCATGCGACCCACCGGAATCCCGGTCCAGTCGGCGATGACTGAGGCGACTGCTTGCTCATCGACGCTGGGTAGCACGAGAGGCCGCTCACCCTGCGCCGCGGCGAGCTTCGCTTGCAGCTCCCGCAAGCGCGCCCGGGCCACCGCCTGGTCGGACTCGCTCATCGCGGGCGTGTTGGCGGCCGCCGTCGAGTCGGCCTTGCCCAACGCCTCACGGAGCTTGCCGCGCAGCGCGAGGATTTCGTCGACCAGTGACTTTTCCTGCGCCCAGGCGCCCTGCAGCTCCTTCAAGCGCCCGGTCTCGTGCTCCATCGAATTTCGGGCGCTCTCGGCGCGCTCGCTCGTATCGATGCCGATGGCTCCTTCCCGACCGATGATCTCCAGCTCGGTCTGCAGTGCCTCGATCCGGCGCTGGCAGTCCTCCACCTCCGGGGGAGTGGCGTGATGGCTCACCGCGACGCGCGCGCAGGCCGTATCCAGGAGGCTGATGGACTTGTCCGGAAGCTGCCGATCCGCCACGTAGCGGTGCGCGAGCTTGACGGCCGCTTCCAGCGCCTCATCCAACACCTGCACACGGTGGTGTTTCTCCATGACAGAGACGACTCCGCGCATCATCAAGACGGCCTGCCCTTCGGTTGGCTCCTCGACTTTTACGGTCTGGAAGCGTCGCGTCAGCGCCGGGTCTTTCTCGATGTACTTCTTGTACTCGCCCCAGGTCGTCGCCCCGATGGTGCGCAGTGTTCCGCGAGCAAGGGCGGGCTTGAGCAGGTTGGCGGCATCGCCGGTGCCGGCAGCTCCGCCGGCCCCCACCAGGGTGTGCACTTCGTCGATGAACAAGACGATCGGCTTGGGTGAGGCCTGGACCTCGTCGATCACCTGGCGCAGACGCTGCTCGAACTCGCCCTTCATGCTGGCGCCGGCCTGCAGCAGGCCGACGTCCAGGACGCGCAGCGACACTTCCTTGAGCGATGGCGGCACATCGCCCGAGGCGATACGGCGCGCGAAACCCTCGACGACCGCCGTCTTGCCGACGCCCGCCTCGCCCGTGAGGAGCGGATTGTTCTGCCGGCGCCGCATCAGAATGTCGACGATCTGGCGGATCTCATCGTCACGGGCCACGACGGGATCGAGCTTGCCGATCCGAGCCTGTTCGGTCAGATCCACGGTGAAGCGCTTCAAGGCCTCCTGCTTGCCGAGCTGCGCGGGCGGCAGCGCCCCGCTGAACTCCCCGGGAGCCGCCTGCGACGCCAGCTGCGAGCCGTCGCTGGCCGCGAGAGCGCCTTCCGGGGAGCCCGCGACAATTTTCGCGAAGTCATCCGTGAGCTGCTCGCTCTTGATCTTGTCGAACTCGCGGGACATCGAGCTGAGCGCATTGCGCAGCCCCGGAGTCTTCAACATCGCGACCGCGACGTAGCCGCTGCGAATCTGGGTGTCGCCGAACTTCAAGGTTGCCCATACCCACGCCCGCTCGGTCGCGTCCTCGATGTGTGCCGACAGATCCGAGATCGAGGTGGCCCCGCGCGGCAGCCTATCGAGTGTATCGGTGAGGTCACGAGCGAGCTTGCCGGGATCGACACCGAAGGCACGCACGATGCAGTGCAAGTCCGAGCTCTGCTGCTGCAGAATCTGATGGACCCAGTGGACGAGCTCGACGTACGGGTTACCGCGCAACTTGCAGAAAACCGTGGCGCTCTCAATGGACTTGTACGCCAGGCTATTGAGCTTGCCGAATAATGCGACGCGACTGATATCCCCCATGGTCCCGCTCCGGCCTTTGTGGTTGTGTGGTTGAGTGAATTCTCAGGCCGCCTGCGCCCGCAGGGCGGATTCGACGGCCGCCGCGACCGACTCCTGGATGACGACGTCTCCTGCCGTCTCGCGGCGGCCACCCAGCCAGGTGGTCCAGCCAAGCCTTGCGCCAGCGCCTAGCTTGATGCCCGGCACCTCGACCTCGCGCAATAGCAGCCGCAGCTGCCAGTCCCACTCATCGTTGGTGTACAGCCGCACCAGCGCGTGCAGCTCCAACAGCCCGCGTGCCCCTGGGAGAAACTCCAAAAAATTCAGGAGCGTCAGCGGCCCCAGGACGATCTCAAACTTCTGGTGGCATAGCCAACTCGCAGATCCGAGGGCCGCCGTGCGGCCGAGGAGCGCGACTTCCCGCTGCGCACCCACGCGGCAGCGCAACTCTTTGGGTATCGGCAACCATGAGCCTACGAACTGCCGCACTTCGAACGGCAACCCGAAATAATCCGTAAGCACGGCCTCGAGCCCTTCCGCCGAGCGGACCTGGGGAGCAAAACGACCTGCGCGATGGAGTTTCGCCCGATCAGGAACGGCATCGCCGTTGCGTGCGGACTGCGGCGCGAGGCCGATCAACGCCCCGATGAATTGGGCAAAGCGATCGCTATCGGGCCGATCGAAGCTGGTGGCGGGATCCGAGTCGGCCCAGGCTCTGTAAAAGAGTGCCGCCAGGCGATGCTGAAACAAGTTCAGGAAGTCAACCAGCGTGCCATCCTCCCGATGACGACGCCATTCAAAGGCTTGCTCCGTCAAATGGCGCGGCAAGGCCCCGTTCGGACCGAACACTCCAAAGGAGTATTGCTCCAGGCGTGCGCAACCTCGCCCGGGTGACTCGAACGCCCGAACGTCAGACGGCGCGAAGGTCAGGTAGGGAGCTTGGGCCACACGTACGCGATCATCGGAGGCCTTGCGAGACTCCCCGAGTCGCGGCTGCGCCGCGAACACCTGCTCGAGCAGGCGTAGAGCCGCAAACAGGGTGAACCGATGCGCCTCGGCGGCAAGCTGCCCGAGCGCCTGCACAGCGCCATCTGAGGGCCTCAGATGATCTGTCTGCGTCCCATCCGCACCGGCCATGTCTTGATCTCGCCGCGGGAAGTGGAAACTATCCGCGTCTGCGTGAAAGAGTTGAGCGAAACGTAGCGCGCAAAGAACCTATCGAGCACCGCCCCCAGCGAAAGGATCCCGGCGCCTTCGAAGGCTGCATCATCCAACGCGATGGTGATTTCGAGTCCTCGACCGTAACTCATCGGCCCCGCCACCGGCATGCGTCGCACGAGCTCCCTGCAGCTGATGGCGCGGACGCCCTCGATCTGTCGGACGGCCGCGGAGTCCTTCGTGTCAGCGTACAGCGTCAGCATGTCTCGCAACATCTGTGCCCCGGCTTCCGTTCCGTTGTCAACCAGAGACAGATAGTTCAACGAGAGATGGCTGACCAGCTGCCATGCGGTGTCACCGAACGCCGGTGAGTCTCGTGGATAGCTTGGCCCTGCGATGCAGCGCACCGCCTCGACCGGAACCCCGCCCTCGATAAGGAAATCAGTGCGCCCCTGCCCGATGGCGAGCTGGATCGGCAGATCACGATTGGTGCACAGAACCTGCGCATCTACTTGGCGGATTTCCTCCGTCAGCTGTCGTTGCGCGCTGTCGACGAGCGAGATGAAGCACTCCGTGCCCACGTAGCCGGCCCGCGTCCCGCTTTGTTGCTGGCGGATAGAGAGTTGCCGCGGGCGTCGCTGCAGCGTGTAGTAGATCACTGGATCCCGCGGGTTGGTCCGATGGTCCGCGGCATAGAACGGGCGGATCTCGCCGATCGTTTCTCCAGTCTGACTCACCGCTTGCAGCTTTTCGATGCTGAAGATCTCAAAGTCCATCGGCCGGTTGCGATCAGCGACCAGATGGTGCTCGGTGTCGAAGTTGCTCACGTGGATGCGATCGGCCGCACGGGGAAAGAGATTCACGGCCGGCGTGCAGAACAGCCGGAAATGACTCGCGTCGATCGCGTTCTCGAGTGCCGGCTGTGCCCGACTCATCGCCAGATAGATCTCAAGTTCATCGCCTTCGCAGTTACGCGCGATGTCCTGCAGCTCGTCCAGAGTGAAGAACAGGAAGCGCTCGGAGAAGGCGAAATACTCCTGCAACAACCGGTAGCCCTGGAAACTGCGCCGCGTTACCGGGACGAGACCCTCATCGTCCTCAAAACCGGTCTGGCGCACGCTGTGCGCGGAACGAAATTGCACGCGCGCCGCCGGCCGTGTGGAGCGGGCGTAAAAACCGAGACAGTCCACCATCGCCTGTTCATACAGCCGGTGCGTGATATCGATGGTGGCCTTGAGAAAGAACGTTAGCGAGCGGAGTGGCAATGACTTGACATTGACACCAGGTGCCGTCTTTAAGCGCAGCCGGATTGCGGCGCGTGCACGGCTGTCTGTCTGAATGCCCTGAGTCGCCAGAGCTCCGGAACCTGACAGGTACTTCGCCTCGGTGACGCTCAACGGCCACAGAGTCACGTCATGCGCGGTGCGGAACTCGCACGAGGTGCGATCGCCTTTACCAAGCGGCGTGCGCAAGCTCGAGCCGCGGGGTATCAGCTGCCCCGCCAACAGCGCGCTTTCCTTCATATCCGGTGCAAACTCCACGACCGCGCACGAGGGCACCGGGCAGAGAAAATGCGGATACACCATCTCGAGCAGATGCTGGGTGAAATCCGGATGACGCGCATCGAGCTTGAGCTGCACTCGGGCGGTCAGGAAGGCGAAGCTCTCCAGCAGTCGCTCCACGTATGGATCGACACACTCGAGCCCGTCGATCCCGAGACGCGCCGCGATGCGCGGATACGCCTGGGCAAACTCCGCACCCATCTCGCGCACGAACTGCAGCTCGCGGTTGTAGTACTCGAGCAGTCTGGGATCCATGGCCGCCCTCGCCCGCTACGTGCCGCTGTCAGCGACGTTCACGTCACCCGAGTCCGTGTCAATTCGCGTGCGCAGCACCAGATTCTGCGGCGCAGGCTGCCCCCAAAGCTGTGCCTCAATTCGAAAGCCAAGCTGATGGCCGTCGGCGCCTTCCCGCTCGATGTCCGGCGTGACGTGCACACGACTGAGGCGCGGCTCGAATCGCCGGATGACTTCCTCCATGACCGCAGCGGTCTGCAGCAGATCCACCGACGTCGCCGACCGCCCGGCGAGCGTGCGCATGCCGAAGTTCAGCACCGAATTCTGTACCTGCGGGTAGCGCGACAGGTCAACCAGATCCTCGAGGCTCATCGAGTTCAGCAGTGCCGCCAAATCCCGGCACACGTAATCGCGCAGCTTGCGCGTTGAAACATAGCGCCGCTCCGCCGACTCCGGCGAGGGATTCGGCACGTTGCGCGCAGTGATCTCGCAGATGCCCTGCAGCGCTATCCCTTGCGACGCCGCCGGCGGCTTGATCAGCAGTGTCTTCAATTGCGTGAGACTGACACGCCCCGCGGGCGCCCCCAGCTGCCAGACAAGAAGATCGTCCCTGACTTCCGGCGCTGGCATCGCGCCCTCGGAACTCAGTGGACGCAGCCCCTGGGCGCCAAGGATTGCTGCAAACTCACGCTCGCTGAGATTGACCCGCTGTAACTCGCCACGCCGCACCGATATTTCGAACAGCGTCACCAGCCGCTCATCATCGATCAGTCGATCGAGCAACGCCGGTTGCAGGCGCTCGCGCAGGCTGAGCTCTACCATGGACGGGATCTCATTTGGCTGCGCAGCTACTTGAACGTGTCGCCGTCGCGCTAGCCGGCGCCGTTGAGGGTGATCTCACGCACCTCGAGAAGGCCTAGCTCGTCGGCGCTCGTGGCAAGGACACGTTGTCCGACGCCGACATAGCTGTCGGTCGCGACCTCCTCCCAACGCGTTTTGCGCGACAGTCTGACCGCGTCATCGGCGTCAGATTCCGACCCCGGATAACGAACCGGCACCAAGCCCATTGCCTCACCGCCGTTGCTCCAGGTGAACTGCGCCGGAAGCCAGATGAGATCGCGTGCGTCCGCGGGCTTTTCGAACTCGACGCGCTGGATCCGATCGAACGGCACCCAGTAATAGACTCCGTTCAGCAGCACTTCGAGGACGGGGCCGAGTCGCGAGTCCGCGTCCGCAATCCATTCGAAAGCCAAGCCGTTGATTGTCCCCGGCGTAGGAGGCGCGTTCTCGAGAGCCTGGCCGCGCATGGCAGCCGCCTCGGAGGCCCTTGCCTGACCTTGCAGAGCCAGTGCCTGCACCAGGGAGGCGATCCATTGCGGAGGCTCTCCAAATATCACCGGGGAGCGCTCGCCGCGAAACACACCGGCGCGCAAGCGCTCGCACTGGATGGCCGCGGTGTACGTATGTTTCATGGCGAGGGCCCCCGCATCCAGCTCACCGACGACGGATAGCTGGTTCAGGGCGCGTTCCCAGTCGCCAACGATCATCAGCAGCTGCGCCAGAAAGACGCGCAGCTTCGCATCCTCAGGACGGCGGCGAACCTCCGTCTGCAGCTCCGCCAAGCAAGCTGAAAGCTGTCCCCCTCGGAACAGATCCTCTGCTGCGCTCATGGTTAGACCCGGTCGGGTCAGCTAAAAGGAACCGTGCGCGAGCCGCCCCCGACTCGGCGGCGCGCGCATTGAGCAAAGCCCTCTCCTCATCCCTTCGTGTTCTCGGGGATGTTCCAGGTGAAATCGGCAGAGCCTCCCGCGCCGCCCTTTTCCGTCTGCTGGGCGTATTCAACCTTCACTTTGGCGAAGTTGAGCGTCACGTTCTCGGTCAGCCGCTCCTCGCCGCCGCTGCCGCCGGTTGTGTACGCGCTCACGAGGATCTTCTCCAGCGAGATCTTCAGGTACTCGAGCGGATTCTCACCGGCCTTGCGCACGGTGATCGTGCCCTTGGTGATGTGCTTGCCGTTTGCACAGTGCAGCATCAGGTTGGGCGAGGCGATATCGATGTACTTGGTGACCGAGATGTCATTGAAGTTCGCTTTGCCCGCGCCACCGCCGCTGCCGTGATGGAAGGTACCGGTGTTCGAGAGGCCCCAGCTCCATGCGAGGATGTCGATCGTGTCCTTGTGTTTGCTGTCGATCGACTCGCCCTTGAGGCCGTCCAGCTTCAAAAACATATCAACTGCCATGACCCTGCTCCTTCACTATAGTTCGTTGGTTTTTTCGAGCGCGTGAGGACGCGCCACGCGTGCTGTGCCATCAGGCCGCTTTCTGCGAAGGCAGCCTCGATACCAGGCTCATGGTGACGGTCACGCCTTCAAGCTGATAGTGCGGACGCAGATGAAACTTAGCCGAGTAGTACCCGGGATTGCCCTCCACTTCCTCGACCTTGACCTCCGCGCCGGCCAGCGGTTTCTGCGCCTTGGCGGTCTCGCCGGCGCTCTCCGGATTGAGGATCACGTAGCCCATGATCCAGTCCGACAGATAACGCTCCATGTCGCTGCGCTCCTTGAAGGAGCCGACCTTGTCGCGCACCATGCATTTGAGATAGTGAGCGAAGCGGCAGCTCGCAAAGAGGTACGGCAGGCGCGCGGCCAGGCGCGCGTTGGCCGTCGCATCGGGATCGGTGTACTCGAACGGCTTTTGCAACGACTGAGCGCCGATAAACGCGGCCACATCGGTGTTCTTGCGATGAATGAGCGGCATCATCCCGCAATCGGCGAGCTCTTTCTCGCGACGGTCGCTGATCGCGATCTCCGTCGGGCATTTCATGTCCACCCCGCCATCGTCGCTCGGAAACGTGTGGACCGGCAGACCCTCGACCGAACCCCCGGACTCAACGCCGCGGATTGAGGTGCACCAGCCGTACAGTTTGAAGGAGCGATTGACGTTCACGGCCATCGCGTAGGCCGAATTTGCCCAGCAGTAGCGGCGCGAGTCGCCGCCGACGGTTTCCTCCTCGAATTCGAATTCCTCCACCGGACTGGTCTTCGCCCCATAAGGCAGGCGGGCCAGGAAGCGCGGCATGGCGAGCCCAAGGTACTTGGAGTCGTCAGACTCGCGCAGCGAGCGCCACGCCGCATAATCGGGGGCGGCAAAGATCTTGGCCAGATCGCGCGGATTGGCTAACTCCTGCCACGAGTCCATGCCCATGAGAGTCGCGCCGGCTCCCGCGATAAATGGCGCATGCGAAGCCGAGGCAATCTGGGCCATCTGGCCCAGCAACTCGACGTCGCCGGGGGTGTGATCAAAGTAATAGTCACCGACCAGACAGCCGTAGGGCTCACCGCCGAGCTGGCCGTACTCTTCCTCATACAGCTTCTTGAACAGCGGGCTCTGATCCCAGGCCGCGCCCTTGAACTTCTTCAAGGTCTTGGCAAGATCCTTCTTTCCGATGTTCATGACGCGGATCTTCAGCATCTCGTCGGTCTCCGTGTTACTGACGAGGTAATTCAAGCCGCGCCAGGCACTTTCGACCTGCTGAAATCGCTCGTGATGCATGATCAAGTTGACTTGATCGGTGAGTTTCTTGTCGATCTCGGCGATGATCGCCTTTATCGTACCGATCACATCATCGGAGACGACCGCGGTCTCACGCAGCGCCAGTTCGGCCAGTGTGGCAACTGCGCGCTCGACTTCCGCGCGCGCCCGATCCGTCTTGGGCTTGAATTCCTTCTGCAGCAGGGTCGCGAACTGATCCGCCTCGGCGGCGGGCTTAGTTTCCAGGACTTCTTTCGCTTCGGCCATGTTGGACTCCCTACTTGCCTGAGCCTTCGGCTTCGGGCTTGCTTTGCGCGGCGAGCGACTTGAGCAGCGCAGGATCGTTGAGCACCTTGGCGATCAGCCCCTCCGCCCCGGCCTTGCCATCCATGTAGGTGATGAGGTTGGAGAGCTGGCTACGCGCCTCGAGAAGTTTGTTCAGGGCGTCGACCTTGCGCGCCACGGCGGCGGGTGAGAAGTCCTCCATGCTCTCGAAAGTCATGTCGACGCTCAGATTCCCTTGACCCGTCAGGGTATTCGGTACGCTGATGGCGACGCGGGGCTTCATCGAGCGCATGCGCTCGTCGAAATTGTCGATGTCGATGCTGAGGAACTTGCGCTCCTCGACGGACGGCAGTGGATCCTTCGCGTCCCCTGAAAGATCGGACAGTACCCCCATGACGAACGGGACCTGAACCTTCTTTTGCGCACCATAGAGCTCAACCTCGTACTCGATCTGCACGCGCGGTGCTCGATTGCGCGCGATGAATTTCTGACTGCTGGGCTTTGCCACGACGAACCTCCGTTGCGGCTTTTACTTTTGATTACTCTTTGTCACGCACGCCGCCAACCGCTTTGGCCTGCGCTAGAGCCTCCGGCGCGATATCCTGCAAGACGGACAGAAAATCCTTCGCGACCAACCGCTTCGCTCGTTCAATGAACAGCGGTACGGGGCTCGAAGGCTCGCTCGCGCGAAAGAACGCGGCTACCGCATCGAGCGCGCGGATGGCATCGTCACGCGATCGAATGCTCCCGCGGGCAACTGACACATCAGCTGCGCCCGGAGCCTGAGAGTCCTCGGCTGTCTGCGCGGGCGCGCGCGACTGGATGTGAGAGGCGATCGCGGTCAGCGTACGTGCTACCAGGGGCGCGAGCGCAGAGAAATCCGGTGTGGCGTCGCTCCCCCCGCGTTCCGACATGACCCTCTCGATAGCTTTGAGCGAGACTTGGCAGCGCTCGAGCACCGATCGCAGGTGCTCGAGTTCCTCAAGCGAGCTCGCGCTCAGCATGGCGTTCACGTAGGTCGCGTCGGGCTGCTGACCGTCGCCGTCCGAACGGGGGAGCCGCCCGTCAGCGATCTCCATGTCGCGCACGCAAAGGGTGCCCAGCTGTCGATGGGCCAGCAGCGCAACCCGGCGAAATCCGTCGACAACGGCCATGCGATCCGCAAGAGCGCTGAGCGCATTGCGCCGCAGCAGCGCGTCTTCATCGACGCGTGGAAACACCTGATCCCACCAGGTGTCGAGCCACTTTGAGGCGGTGTCCACGACTTGCGCAAAAGCATCCAAGCCATCCGTGCGCAGGACGGCGCCGCCCAAGTGCGCGAGAATCCTGAGATCTTTGCTCTTGTTGAGCGCTTCAGTCGAGCGATCGCGAACCGCGCGCCAGTCGGTATCCGCTGGAAGCGGAACTGACTGTCCGAACAGACGGAAGGCGTCAAACGAGGCGAGCAACTGAGTGTCCTCGAGGTCATCGCCGCACGGACAGTCCGGCGAGATCGACTCAAGCAGTGCTGCCTCGTGCATTTCGGTGCCCTGTTATTATCTGCACGCCTTGCGCGGGGGTACCGGTTCCCACGGATCGACGGTCCGCCCCGTCGACGCTCCCCCAACGGCTAAGAATTGAACCAATTTCTGCGCAAGTCAACTCAATATAATGATGAGTCACAGCTAGCGCCACCGCGAGTCACGTCGACTCAGCGAGCATGCGGGCGATTAAGAGGTCGGTATTTCGAGGCTGTCCCCCGCGCTGGGCCAGGGAGGGACTTCACTCATCTTAATAGACACGTCGTGCGAGCCTCGGGAACGTCCCTCCACAGCAATGACTGTGTAATTACGCGACTCGTCTCCGTCTCGCTTGGTCGCGTGGGTCAAAGACAGTGCACCGGACAGTCACCAGCTGAACAAAAACGGCCCAAGCTTGGCGTAACCGTATGATCTAGATGCAGTTAGATCGGAGTTCCGCATCAAGACCCACTCGCGGCTTTGACGCGCCGCAGCATAGGCGCTGTCGCCGGCTACAGGGCTCAGCCCGCGCCATCCCCGAAGACGTTGAAGGTCTGTTCGTAAAGGGGGGATCAACCGAGATCGGCTCTGACTTCAGGAGGTTCTCGTATCAACTGCACCCATATTGAGATAGGTGAGCACAAATTCGGCGATCGGGCTGCAATTGCGTACCCCAGCCCCGCAGCCCAAAACAGACCGGTCGAGGTCTTGATGTGGAAGCCAGGCCTTAACGAGCTTCTTGGCGTCGACCTCGCTCGTCACCTTATTGATCTCATCATTATTGATCTCATCATTCAGCAACCGCATTCGCGGCATAGTAGCCTCAGTCTCGTGCAGCTCGCGGCTTCGGGTCAGTATGCAATCTTCGCTGTTGACAGTAAGTGGCAGCGGCGCTTTATTCGCCGTCGGATTTCCGTCGCGGTGCCGCAATGAGCGAGACAATTCTGGCGGTCCCCTACTTGACTCAGCCGACAAACGATACCTGTCAATCGACGTGCCTGAAAATGTTCGGCCTGTACCTGGCAAGTCGACTCGGCATGTCCTCGCCAGTTCAGAACATGGCCGTGGGCGACATCTGGAAGGAAATCAATGAAGGTACAGATCGGCCGTCTACGGACAGGAACTCGTACCAAAACATGGCATGGTGGCTTGGCAGGCACTTTCCGTATCGATTCGAAGTGATTGAGACGAGAGATGTTGACAGGGCAATCCAAAGAATAATGGCCAAAATCGACAAGGCCTTCCCCGTGCTGGTCAGCACGAATCATTCTCGGACCGACGGTCACATCATCCTGGTGATCGGATACGTGGGCGCGGAAAGGAACGCATGCGCTTCCGTGCAATTCGTGTGTCACGACCCGTACGGCAAGTTCAATCCGGCGCTTGGATCGCAACTTTACGGTCCCCGACGCTACGAAGGGGGCTCAAGCTTAGCTTCTGGGGGCGAAACCGGCCCGGGTAAGGCGGTTATTTACGATCACGATGCGGTTCGGCGCATTCGAGCTGACAAACATTCTCGCGGAAGTTATTTTCTGGTATCGGCAAAGCTTTGACGCTCGATCGCGTGCTCTGCGCGGTCACTTCCTTCGCGCTCCCCCGTTGCCGTTGTACAGCGGAACACGCGGCGGCAGAGGGGACGAATGCCATGGACGGTACGCGAGCGACCGGCCGGAGGCGGGTAAGTGGTGGAGCGGAAGGGGATCGAACCCTCGACCTTCGCATTGCGAACGCGACGCTCTCCCAGCTGAGCTACCGCCCCACTGATACCACCCTGCGAAATCACGCTCGTCGCTAACAGAGAAACAACCCGCCGGTCATCAAGATGCGCGATTCCGCGGGGCCCCGGCGAGGCGCGCGATTCTAGCATCGCAACCAGGCCGCTCCAACGAAGTCTTAACCCTGCGCGCCAGGATGCCGCTATGATCAGCGGTGCGGGCCGCAGAAGCTGCGGAACGGAGACCTGAGCATGCTGCCCATGGGCGCGCGAGCGCCGGAGTTCACCATACCCGACCAGGACGGGCAGAGCGTGTCGCTGAGCACGCTGCTGCGGACCGGGCCGCTGATCCTGTACTTCTATCCCGCGGACTTCACGCCCGGATGCACTCGCGAGGCCTGCTTAATCCGCGACCTGTATGCCGAGATCCAGCAGGCGGGCCTCGACGTCGCGGGGGTGAGCCCGCAGAGCCCCGAGAGTCATCGCGCTTTCCGCAAAAAGCACAACCTGCCGTTCACCCTGCTGTCCGATGTCGATAAGTTCGTCATCCGCATGTACGACGTGCAGGGGCCGCTTGGATTTGGTGTGCGCCGCGCCACCTACCTCGTCGACCAGGCGCGTTACATTCGCGCCGCGGTACTCGCCGATTTCCGCATCAGTCAGCACGAGGACTTCATCCGCAGGGGAGTGGCGTTGAGCGCCGGTAGCACGCGCACGGTGCGCACCCTGTGAGCGCGCGCGCCTCAGAGTCTGATGCGTACCAGGTGGGCACGCCCGAAACTTGGGACGCTCACGATGTATAGCACGTCGGGCGCGCCCTGCCCGGCGGGCAGGGCGGTCGCACCCTGCAATTCTTCGATCATCTGCAGCAGCGTGGTGCCGCTCCCGATGACAAGAACCGTGCCGCCCGGGTGATCACGTAAGACACGGGCGGCGGTAGCCCGCGCCTCGCGGGAGGTGAATACCACCGGCGCGCGGCGCAGCCGCTCCGCCAGGGGCGCCGCCGTCTGCCGGGCGCGCCGGTCGTCGCTCACGTAGATCGCGTCGAGCCGCCCGAGGACATTGGCGTCACCGAACATCTGCGCGAGTCGCTGCGCCCGTTGCTCACCCTCGGGCGAGAGCGGCGGATCGTCGATGGTTCCGGGGGCCTTTTCCGCCGGCGGAACGAACACGACCACCGTCGTGGTGGCGCTGCGATAGAAGGCCACTGCCACGCCGCCGATCACCAGCCCCACCAGCAGCGTCAACCACAAAGGCGCGAGAAACGGCCTCCGGTGGCGCGTTATGCCGGGCGGGTTCATGCGGCCATCATACTGCGCCGCCTTGGCCTGTCACCGGAGCGCGCATTTTGTGTCCAGGGTCTGTAATCTGCTCTCCGGACAACAGGGGCGTTCAGAGCTGCAATGCGGGCCGGCGGTCAAACGACGGTAATCCAACGTATTCTGGAGCGACGTGCGGCGCAGGCGACGCTCGAGGAGACCACCGCGACGCTCGCGGTGATGCTGCGCGTCATGCCCCCGCCCCGGGCACTGCTCGTCTCCCAGGATGCGCAGCTGCGAGCGCAGCTCGAGCAGCGCATCACCCCCGACATGCTCGACTACGAGGCGCTCGCCGATGATCAGGAGGCGATGCGCGGCTTCGAGAGCGAGTTCCGCTCGGTGGTGGTGACGGACTCGCTCGAGATGGTGCGGCGGCTGCGGGCGCGGCCCGCCGTGCGTGCGCCGTTCATCCTTTACGTGGCGGAGCTCGACGACGCCGCCGAGCGCGAGGCCGGCCTCGCCGCGGGCGCCGACGACTGCGTTGCACGCAGGGCCTCCGCTCGTGAGCTGGACGCACGCCTCACCGCCGCACGGCGCATCGCTGAGCTCGAGAGCGTGCTGCGCGTGACGCTCGCCGAGAACCGCAAGCTGTCGGCAACCGACGACCTGACCCGCGTCAACAGCCGGCGCTTCTTCAGCAAGCACTTTCCGCGCGAGGTGGAGCGCGCGGCGCGCTACGGGCGCGCTTTGTCGCTGGTGCTGTGCGACATCGACCTCTTCAAGAGCGTCAACGACACCTACGGTCACGCCGGAGGCGATCAGGTGCTGCGGCAGTTCGGCGAGCGGCTGCAACAAAGCCTGCGCCGCGGTGTCGACTGGGTGGCGCGCATCGGCGGCGAGGAATTCGCCGTGGTGCTGCCCGAGACCGGCTACCAGCAGGCGCTCGACGTGGCGCGCAGGCTGCGGGCCGCCGTCGCGCGGCCCCCCTTCACGACCGAGGGCAAGGCCATCGAAGTGACCGCGAGCTTCGGCCTGTGCGGACTCGACCGCGTGCCCGCAGGCGATCGCCGTCTCGCCGAGCGCGTCCTCAAGATCGCCGACGCGGCGCTCTATCGCAGCAAGAACGCGGGCCGCAATCGCGTGACGGCGACGATGCTCAACGCCACCGGCGAGTGATGAGGCTGGTGAAAACCCGTGCAGCGTAACGTAAGCCTTTGCCCGGGCTGGGCGTTTGCGCGTTGCGGCGCCGGCTGTCCACACGGTTATGCACAAATTCTGTGGATAAGTTACCGAGGTGGAAAGCGCGTCGCGCTTGTGTGAGACTGCCGGCCTTTTCGCGTCGCGAGCCCACCGATGAAGAAGACAGGCAGCGAACAAGATTCCCCGGCTGAGCCTCTCGAGCGCGCGCGGCTGCAGGCGGACGTCGCCAAGCAGCACGTGCGCATCGCGAAGGAAGAGCTGAAGCGCGCGCGCAGGCGCCTGAAGGAAGCCAAGCGCGAGGCCAAGCGTGCGCGCAAGCACTCCGCGGCCGCGCGCAAGGCGTGGAAGCGCGCACGACGCGCCCAGAAAGACAATCCGAACGCTGCGCAGGAGCCGAAGAGGGCCGCGCGACGCGCGAAGCGCGAATCGGCGCCGACGGCCGCAACGCCCGCCGCCCGCTCGGCGCGGCGCACCGCCAGGCAGCGCGCATCTTCCGGGAGCG